>Ga0105099_10000486_pt1 | contig 27130 bp, 26 predicted proteins | sample PPLLak3cmMay2015_2_FD_79138 | JGI IMG/M metagenome (GOLD analysis project Ga0105099, IMG submission 79138) | Freshwater sediment microbial communities from Prairie Pothole Lake near Jamestown, North Dakota, USA - PPLs Lake P8 Core (1) Depth... | ecosystem: Environmental > Aquatic > Freshwater >... | reverse complement strand
TCCAAACGGGAAAAATGTACAAGGTGCGGGTGAATGCGGCCTGCACATTGACCGTTTCGGGAACACGCATCGCCGCGACCATACCGATTTCCTTGGTGACGGGTTGGAATTGGGTTGCTTTTTTTCCGGTGAATCCGCTACCGGTCGGCAGCGCCCTGCAGTCGATTTCGGGGCAGGTGCAGCAAGTGCGCTCTCAGACCCAATCGGCCATTTACCAGAACGGTCAGTGGATCGGGGATTTGACGCAGATGGAGCCGGGGAAGGGGTACACGATTTTGATGTCTGGAACAGGGGCCCTGGCCTATCCGGAGCGGTAATGAAACCAATGAACGGAATTTCCCTCGGTATCATCTTCACAATCATGCTCTTGGCCGGGGTGCTTCCGGCCACAGATTACTTTGTCGATTTTACCGCCGGCAACAACACGAATGCCGGTACAAACGCCTCCTCCCCATGGAAGCACGCTCCGGGCGACGCTGACGCGACCGGGATACCGGGGACGATCGTTCTTCTCCCCGGAGATCGGGTTCTTTTCCGGGGCGGCGTCGAATACCGCGGCAGTGTTTCGATCCCGGCCAGCGGCACCGCCGGCAATCCGATCATCTACAAGGGGGACGGCTGGGGGACTTCAAAGGCGGTCCTTGACGGATCGGAGACGGTATCGGGGTGGACGCGTTGCTCTTCGGCCGCCGATTGCTTCGGCAATCCCCATTGGCAAAGCATATATTTCGCCGCTATCCCGGACACGGTCCCCTGGTCGGCCGCCAATCTCCACGAGGATGGCCGGTTCCTGTATGTCGCCCAGGAACCCGATATGCCCGATCCCTTTTTCAACGACGCCAACGCCCATTTTTTCCAACTTGCCAGCGGGCAGATGACCACGACCGGGATCACCGATCCCGCCCGCTTCGATCAACCGGACGCCGACTACTGGAACGATTCGTCGGTATTGGCCTATGTGTTGCCCAATGTGGTCGTATTGCGCAGCATTCAAAGCTATATCCCCGCGCAGAACCGGATCGTGTACGATTCGCCGACCAATGATCCGGCCGGATACGACCGCTATTCCATTTATAATTCTCCCCATGCCATCGATTCGCCGGGCGAGTACTTTTGCGATCCACGAGCCAGCGGCGGAACCCGGCGCGTCTATCTCTGGCCCCGCGATCCGGCTGCTCTTGAAAACGGTTTGATCAGCGTGTCGAGGCGGCGATTCGGAGTCGACATCGGCGCGCGCAGCCACGTCGTGATCGAGGGGTTCGAGATCAGGCAGTTCGCGGGAAGCTTCCTCATCGATGGAATTGGTATCGGCTGTCATACAGCTGCCCATATTGCCAAGAGCGATATCACCGTGCGCAACAACTTCATCCATGACAACCTGCATCCTGACGGCGGTTACGGCGGCGTGTATCTGAGTCATTGCGCCGACAGTCGGGTGGAAAACAACGTGATCCGGGAGAACATGAAGCATTCGGGGATAACCGTCGTCAGCAGTCAGAGGGTGATGGTTTCCGGGAATACCTGCCATCGGGCCGGGGGGACCACGTTGAAATTCTATACCTGTACGGATTTGCAGGTGATTCGCAACACGGTGACCGAGGGCAAGGGGACTCATGCCAATGGCATGACCTTTTATTTGAGTTGCAGCAATGTGCTGGCCGACGGCAACCGCGTCGTCGATTCCAATATCTGCCTGACCTACCAGGAATCGAACAACCTCACCTTCATCAACAATATATTCGACGGAGCCGATCATACCAGCTTTGTGGTCGCTTCCTGGAGCGGCAATACCGGCACGGTGAACCTGATCAACAACACCATCGTCGGCAGTACGTCCGATTATTCCCTGTATATCTCGGCCGAAGACCCGGCCTCTTATCGCATCAAGAACAATGTCATCGACGGCGGCGGCGGACCGAATTCCGACCACACCCATAACATCTATACCGCCCGGGCCTGGAACCAGCAGCCGTTCGCATCCGGAGAGTTCCTGGAAACCGATCTCAATGCCATTTTCGTCGACCCGGCCAACCGGGATTACCGCCTCAAACCGGGGAGCCCGGCCATCGATTCCGGCACCGATACCCGGGCATACATGCCGGTGAACCTTTTTCCAGGGTATGATTTTCAGCGGGATATCATCCAGACCACTCGCCCGCAAGGGACTTCCTGGGACATCGGCGCTTATGAATTCAGTGATTCTCCTCCGCAACCCCAGACATTTTTCCTCGTTCCCGGCTGGAATTGGATCTCGTTCAATGTATTGCCGGCCGATCGGTCATTGAACAGCGTATTCAGTGGGATCCAAGCTCAAGTTGATCAGGTGAAAACCCAGGCCCAATCGGCGCTGCGGCTGAATGGCAGTTGGGTAGGGGATTTACAAAATATGGACGGCATTCAGCAGGGGAGGATGTACAAAGTGCGGGTGACTGCGGCCTGCACGTTGACCGTGACCGGTACTCCCATCGTCGCGACCACTCCCATTTCCTTGGTCTCCGGATGGAACTGGGTGGCCTATTTCCCAACAACCCTTCTTCCCATCAGCCAAGCCTTGGCTTCGATCGCCGGCCAGGCGCAACAGGCAAAATCCCAGACCCAGTCGGCGATTTACCAGAACGGCCAGTGGCTCGGGGATCTCACCCAGTTGGAACCGGGGAAAGGGTACACCATCCGGATGACCGACCCGGTTGTATTGATCTACCCGGGAGCACAATGAAACCAGTTCAATCCTTTAGTTCCTGTTTCCCGCCGGATGATAACCGGTGGAGGTCATCGTGATGAAAATCGTCTGGATCGGTTTGGGTTTGATCGGTATGGTCGCCCCCCCCTTACGAGCCATTCTTCCGGCCGAAAGATCTGCGTTGATCGCCCTGTACAACTCCACCAGCGGTGATTTCTGGACGAATCGGTCCGGTTGGAAAACACCGCCGCTTCACACAGACGGCTTCTCCATGCCGGGGATGGAAGGAACCTGGCACGGAGTCCGCATCGTGAATGATCAGGTGATCGATATCAACTTGGGAAACAACAACCTGGTCGGAGTTATACCGGTCGAGTTGGGGAGCCTGCCCTATTTGCGCTTTTTATATTTGCATATGAACCGTTTGAGCGGGTCAATACCCGCGGAGCTGGGGGATTTGGTCAATTTGCTTTGGCTCTATCTCTTTGGCAACCGGTTGTCCGGAAGTATCCCGCCTGAATTGGGCCGATTGGTCAACCTTCAGTATCTGCTCCTGATGGAGAACAACCTCACCGGGCCCATTCCCGCTGAATTGGGGAATCTGGTGAATCTGTTTGATCTCGTATTGAATGACAACCAATTGAGCGGAAGTATCCCCGGTGAACTCGGTCAATTATCCAATCTGACTCGGCTCTCCCTGTCCTCCAACCGATTGACCGGGAGTATCCCGGTCGAATTGGGCCGAATGGGTCGATTGCAGAGTTTGTTCCTCGCGTACAATCGGTTCAGCGGAAGAATTCCGGATGCACTGGGTGATCTGGCCGTCTTGCAATCGCTCGACCTTACCGGAAATCAATTGAGTGGCGCCATCCCGGTGACCTTGACCAATCTGACCCGATTGATCTCCGGACACACCTTCTTCAGCTATAATGCGCTCTATTCCGACCACGAGGGGTTGACCGCATTCTTAAACGAAAAAGCGCCGGGTTGGGCCGATTCCCAGACCATTGCTCCCCTCGATGTGATGGCCGCTCCGATCGGATCGACGGCCATCCGGGTGAATTGGGATGCGATTCCATACTCATCGGATTCCGGGGGCTACCGGGTTTGGCTGGGAACGGTCAGCGGAGGTCCTTATACATTTTTCCGGCAGACCACGAGTAAAACGGTGACGGAAATCGATGTGACCGGCCTCGTTCCCGGAACGATTTATTACTTCGTGGTCTCGACCCGGACCGATCCTCATGCTGATCAGCAGAACCTGCTCGAGAGTGAACCCAGCCGTGAGGTTTCAGCGACCACCCTGACAACTCATCGGGTCACCTTTCTGGCCGGAGCGGGCGGGCGGCTCTCCGGATTGGCTTCACAGACCGTAGATCATGGAGGTTCGACCGTGGAGATCGAGGCCGTTCCCGATGGGGGCTATACCTTCGCCGGCTGGACTGGTGATTTCAACGGGTTGGAAAACCCTTTGATCATCGGCAATGTCACTGCCGACATGACCGTCACGGCAAGTTTTATCGCACATGAGTTGGAAGTCATCCCCCTGATCCCCGGCTGGAACTGGATCTCGTTCAATGTATTGCCGGCCGATCGGTCATTGAACAGCGTATTCAGTGGAATCCAAGCTCAGGTTGAGCAGGTGAAAACCCAGACCCAGTCGGCGCTGCGGCTGAACGGGCAGTGGCTCGGCGATCTGGCCAACATGGATGGGATTCAAATGGGAAAGATGTACAAGGTGAGGGTGACCGCGGCCTGCACGCTGAGCGTGAGTGGATCAAAAATTACCGCGACAACGCCCATTGCCCTGGTCTCCGGATGGAACTGGGTGGCCTTTTACCCGTCAATCCTTCACCCCATCAACCAGGCTTTGTCTTCGATCACTTCCCAAGCCCAACAGGCCAAATCGCAGACCCAGTCGGCCATCTATCAAAACGGCCAGTGGCTCGGGGATCTCACCCAACTGGAGCCGGGCAAAGGCTATACCATTCTGATGTCCGGCCCCGGTACCCTGTCCTTTCCACAGACGTAGAGGCGGGCTTGGCTTCCACTTGTTTTCGAAATAGTCCCAATTGATAAACTGGGGCGACCGGCGGGATCGGATCGGCCATGATCAGGTCGGGACTATGGCTTTGTTCGTTCCTGAAAAAGGAGAAGAAAAGTGAACCAGAAAAGCAAGAACAAACCCACGCTGAAAAAGAGCAGCGTCTCCGGGTTGATGGCGGAGCAACTGGAGGAGCTGCCGGGAGGCAAAAAACTGGTCGATTTCGCAACGATTGATCAATCGTGACGACAGGAACAGAGTGATTCCTCCAAAATCGTAAATGGAAAACGATCGATTTCCTATTTTACAAAAGGAGGAGTTGGATGAACGAGAAAAAACAAAAGCGATTGGAATTGAAACGGTTGAGCGTCTCGCGTCTGAATCCCGAACAGCAGGAGTCTTTGCAGGGAGGAGCGACCACGACCTGCGTCTCGAAGTACATCGCGTGCGTAACTGCTGCTTGCGTGACGGCATTGACCTGTCCGGTCAGTCGGGTTATTTGCGCCGTCACCATCAAGGGGTGCACGATCACCAGCTGAGTGCCGCTTGGGGCTGGTTTGGAACCCACAACATTTTATTTGTTAGGAGTTGATTCATGAAGAAAAGAATGGCTTGGATTCTGTTTTTGGTTATCTTTTTGGGTATCACTTCCTCGGCTTTCGCTCTCATCCAGTGGAAATGGGTGGTTTTCAACAAAGTGTACGCGGCACTGGGCCCCCTGAGCGACGGGTGGGTCTATGACGTCATCCCCTCGCTGGACCAGAAGCCTTACACCATCACCATTTCGGTTTGCACCCAGGACAAGGCCAATGCCCTGGCCTCGGTCTTGAAACCGAAGATCGTGAATGGAAGCGAGGAGATCCAGATCCTGGTGAAGGTCAAGGGGACGATCCCCGCGGTTCCCGAAAAAATCAAGTACCCCCAACATCTGCAGAATGTCATGAAACGGGCGCTGGAGTCGAACCGGTATTTCCGGTTTACCTATTTGTACGAATTCGTTTCCTACTATCTCTATATCGTTTTCGCTCCGGAAGTGATCCAGTATTTCGCCGATGAAATGAACGATTATTACGGCAATTACAATGAGACCGCTGCGGCGGTGTTCAAGGATCTGCTGATTCCCAAGCTGGTCACCAACTGGACGATATGGGTCTGCCCGTCGACCGATCAGGTCACACCGTGATCGGTTAGCGCCCTCCGATACGTATAGAGCGGATGTCGCATCCGCATTTCAATGGCGCGGTGGCTTCCCGGTTCCTGAAGCCGCCGCGCCAATGGATCGAGCAGGAAAAACTTGTATCGAAAATCGCGTTTGATGTATAATACTTTTTTTGGGAGGGCATGAGCATGAAGATTCAATGGGGAAAAAGGAAAAATGCCCCTTTCTTTGTTTTACTGTTTCTGCTGACCGGGGGATTCGTCTGGCCGCAGAACCAGCATATTCTGGTCAACCACTCCTGTACCGACATCACGAAAATTCCTGAATCGGCCATTCTGGGGGCCAAACAGAACCTCCATATCGCCTATGGACACACTTCGCACGGCAGCCAGTTGACCGATGCCATGTCGGCATTGGTGGGGTTCATGAACGGCAAGGGGTACCCGGCCAATCTCTATGCCTGGAACAACGGCGGGACGAACGGCGCCCTCGACCTGCACGATACCGCCATGGGCGGTGATGTCGGCTATTATCCCCAATGGGTGGACAATACCCGCACCTACCTGGGGCCGGTGAATCCGGCCACCGGGCGCGGCAGCGCCAACCCCGACGTCAATGTCATCATCTGGTCCTGGTGCGGTCAGGCCTCCAGTCGGACCGAGGCAACGATGCTCTCCACCTACCTGACGCCGATGTCTCAACTGGAAGCCGAGTATTGGGGGGTCAAATTCGTTTATATGACCGGGCACCTTGATGGTTCCGGCATCACCGGCAATCTCAACATCCGCAACAACCAGATCCGCCAGTATTGTCAGCAGAACAACAAGATCCTCTATGATTTCGCCGATATCGAAAGCTACGATCCCGACGGGCAGCTCCACTACATGCCGCTTCTGGCCAATGACAACTGTGATTACGACTCCGACGGCAATGGCTTACGCGACCGCAATTGGGCCATCGCCTGGCAGAACACCCATCCCTTGAATACCGACTGGTTCAATTGTTCCTGCGCCCATTCCCAGCCGCTGAACGGCAACCGCAAGGCCTATGCCGCCTGGTGGCTGTGGGCGCGGCTGGGGGGATGGGACGGCAGTTCGGGGGGCGACATCACCCAGACCTTGTCCTTGACCGCCGGTTGGAATTGGATCTCCTTCCGGGTGCTGCCTGCGGATCGATCGCTCGATTCCGTTTTCGCCTCCATCATCGGAAATGTGGAGCAGGTCAAGACACAATCGCAATCGGCTTTGCGGGTGAGCGGCAACTGGGTGGGCGATCTGGCCAACCTGAACGGCATCCAGCAGGGAGCCATGTACAAGGTGCGCGTGAGCCAGAACTGTACGCTCACAATCTCCGGTCCGCAACTCGCCGTCACCACGCCGATCGCCCTGGCGACCGGCTGGAACTGGATCGCCTATCTGCCTGCCCAGACGCGAGTTTTCCAGACAGCCTTGCAGAGTATCCTTTCCCAGGCCCAGCAGGTGAAGAGCCAGGGGCAGTCGGCCATCTACAGCGGCGGGCAGTGGTTTGGCGACTTGACGCAGATGGATGCGGGGCTGGGGTATGTGCTGTCGATGACGACGGTGGCGACATTGATTTATCAAAACCAGTAAGGGGTAGGATAAAATGAAAGTCAAATGGATTCTTTTTCTGGTGCTGGCTTTGGTTTTGCTCATGCCCGGATGCAAGAATAATGAGGAGGAGACCGAGGAGAATGCGGTCGCTCCGACCTGGGTTCCGATCGTCGGCAATCAGTTCAACATGATCGTACTGGGCAGTGTGCTCCGCAACGGGACGGTGGTTGGAAGCAGCAAGTACTGGGTGGGCTCCTATGGCCCGGGCGGGATCGATACCGATTGCCGGTCGGTTTCCCCGGTTTCCGGGGACGGAACGTACTATGCCACCGTCCGCGGGTCGAAAAACGGGGAGGCGATCCGCTTTCTCATTTGGGACGGAGTCGCCAAGAAGGTGATCGATGCGTCCGAATCGCTCTCGTTCCTGGCCGATGACACCAAGAACGGATTCAACCTGAACTTCAGCGAATCCGGCCAATGAATTGAGAAAAAAAAAGCCGGAACCCGTGGTTCCGGCTTTTTGGGGATGGGAGAGGGGAGCTATTTTCCTTTGCGGACGTAAATGTCGCCATTGAGTGTACTGAGGGAAAATTCCGGCCCGCCACCGTTGATGCTTCCAAATACGGTCTTCTCCAGGACCAGCCGGTATCGGCCCGCCCGGTCGCGGTCGGGATGCCGCTCCTCTTTTTTCTGCGACCGCTCCTCCAGTTTCATGTCGAAGTCGCTGTAGACATCGCCCCGGTCGCTTTTCAACTTCACGGTCGCCTTGGTGTCGGCGGGAATGGTGATATCCACATCGCCGGTGAAGGTGGAGAAGGCCATGGGCTTGCCGGGAGTGAGTTTAGTGAAGGACGCCGTGACATCTCCATGGGTGGTGCTGGCGACGACCGTTCCCGAGATTCCGGTCAATTTGATCGAGCCGCTGGCAGTTTCCACCTCCACCTCGCCGTTCACATTGTCCACCAAAATGACGCCGGCATTCAAAGCGGTGAGCTTCAGTGACGTATTACGCGGGACCTTGATGGTCAAATCGACCGTTTGCATGAAGGAGTTGATTTCCACCCCCATGACATTGTCCTTCTCCTCCACCAAAAGGTTGGTGCTGGAAACGGTCAATTTCTTCAGACCCTGCCTGGCGGCTTCCCGCTTCTTCGCCCTTTCCAGGTCGTTCTGGTTTTCGTACTGATCACCGAGCTTCTTGGCGATCACGGGAGGCAAGGGCGGCGGTACCGGAACATCCGGTTTATTGGCAATAATTTTCCGTTCCCGTACCTTGGCCTCGATGATCACGTCGCTCCCTTCGTAACCGGACAGGGTGATCCCGCCCATGATCAGGTGGACCTTGAGAAGCCCCGGCTTGGCAGGGTCGCTGAATTTGACGACGGCCCGCTCGTTCGACTCGGTCTGGGCCAGACCCGACAGGGCTCCCAGAAAACCGATGACCAGGATTGCGATGATGTAGGTTTTGATTTTCATAGATTACCTCCTTTGTTCACTTTTTCGTGATATATCCATCCCCGTTCCGGGGATCGGTTTCAATCAATTCCAAAAACCGGTTGAAGGGGGGCATCTATACTCTCCTCTGTCCGATTTCGGCGACTCCCGCTTCCGCCCGGTTGCGGATCTCCGGGAGCAGGGGTTGCTTCTGGATCAGTTGTTTCAGCGCTTCAATGGCACGGCGTTCGCGGATCCCCACCAGGAAATCGATCAGGGCGGCCTGCACCAGGGGGGATGTCTGCCGGGAAAGGGAATGGAGGACGCCGTTCTTCACTTCGGGCAAGTTCGTGAAGAGGTACAGGGCATCCACGGCCGCCAGCCGGACATTGATGTCGGGGTCGGTATTCAGCGTTTGCAGCAGGGCCGTGATGGTATCGGACCGGGGAGTATCCACCCGGGAAGCCATCGAGATGCCCTGCAGGCGGTCCACCGCCGAGGGCTGCTCCAGCAGGGAGATGCCGTAGTTCTGTTGCATGGTCTCGATTTCCCCCTGCATCCGGGCGATCCGGTTGGATTTCCTCCCCAGGACCAGGCCTGCGGCCAGGCCGATGATGAGCAGAGTGAAGATGAACGCCAGCCTGACCGGAAATCGCCGCGGCCAGAGCCATTCGCCGAGCCGGGTCAGCCAGTCGTTGCGGGGACGTTCTTCCCGTTCGAAACGGAGGCCGTGGCGAAAAATGGTCAACATGGTGTCAAAGCCGGCCTGCACGGTATCCGAAGGTTGTTCCGGCGGTAGCGCCTGCAACTTTTCCCAGCCCAGGCGGAGGGTTTCGGCCTCTTCCCGGCAGACGGCGCAGGCGGCCAGGTGGTTTTCGAGTTTGGCTTTCGGAACGGCCGTCAGATCGCCGCGTATCCAGTCGATCAAGTTCATTCTGGTTGTTTTGCAGGTCATGCGATCACCTCTCCCTGTAATTGACGATACCGTTTCCCAAGCTCCAGGAGGGCGCGATGGACATCGGCCTTGACCGTACCCTCGCGTCGCCCCAGCAGGGTGGCGATATCTTTGTATTTCATCTCCTGAAACCGGGTGAGCAGCAGCAGTTCCTTTTTCTTGGGAGCGATCATGTCCAGAGCTTTTTGGATCAGTGAGACCTCGTTCTGGGTGGCGGTTTTTTCCTCCGGCTGCTGCGCCCTGTCAGCCGCCAGCGGCGGGCTCTCCTCGAGCGGGATCTCCTCCCGGCGGGAGCGGAGGAGGTCGAAATGGACATTCCGGGCGATCCGATACATCCAGACTGAAAATACTGCCTGGTTCTGATAGGTGGAGCGGTATTTGAGGATGCGGTAGAAAACCTCCTGCACGAGGTCTTCGCTGATCGACCGGCTGCAGGTCTGGCGCAGAAAGAAGTTGAACAGTTGGCGGTGATGGCGCAAGAACAGGGTGGAAAGATGCTCCACTCGCCCCGATTTGACCAGTTCCATCAGCTTGGCATCGCTGGTTGTCGCTTCGTCGGTTGGGTTCATTGGTTGATCCTGATCATGTTTCGATCCACGGTATATAATACCGCAGTTTATCGGAGTGGTTGCAAACAATCCTCAGGATCGCCCCGGAGAGCTACCCCATTGACAAGGGGGGGTAGACGGGATCTCTTTCGGTCAATGAATGAAGCCTTGTGCTTACAGCCTTTATTCATCGGGAGTGAAATCAGGATTGTAATCAAGGAAGTACTGGACGGCTTGAGAAAAAAATAACCCGGTGCTACGATATTGAGCGATGACTGGCGAATGTCGCAAATTCATCTGTGCGTTGTTTACCATGTTCTGCATCGGTGCTCTTTTTTCCCAGAGCAAGGATGATTTTCGTTTTCTGACCCTGAAGAACGGCCTGCGTGTCGTTCTCCAGCGGAAGGAGACCGTGCCGTTGGCTCATTTCGTTTTCGCCGTCGGAATCGGTTCCAAGGATGATGGAGCCGCCGGTTCGGTCCACCTGCTCGAGCATATCCTCCTGTTCGGCAGCAACCGAAGCTTGGGTCCGCAGGGGAAAATGGATGCCCTGCGGAGATTGGGCGCATATTTCAATGCCCACACCAATCTCGATTACATGAGCTTCGAGGTTTCGGTGGGAAGCAATCAGAGCGGGAAAGTTCCGGCGCTGCTCCATGAGAATATTTTTGAACCGCGGTTTCTGGAAGAGGAGATCGCCGGAGAAAAACCGATCATCATCGAAGAGATCCGCCAGGCAGAAAACGATCCGCGGCTTTTATCGACAAACCTGCTTCTGCAGACCCTGTTCTCCGGACATCCCTACGGCCGGCCGCTTCTGGGGCAGGCGGAATCGATCGGGACGGTCGGACCGGCGCAATTGGCAGATCTGCATCACCGTTTTTTTGTTCCCGATAATTGCGTTCTGGCGGTCGTTGGCCGGATCGACCTGGAATCCCTGGGCAGGGAGATCGAAACCTGTTTCAGATCGATTCCCGCCGCTGCCCGATCGGCAGTTGATGCGATTCCGGTTCCCCTCCCGGGGAAAAAAGTCGAACTCGAACGGACGATGGATATTGACCGGGGGTACCTGAGTCTGGCTATTCCGGCTCCCCATTTCAACCATGAGGATCGTGTCCCCTTCAGCATTCTCGTGCAGATTCTGGGGCGGGGTCGAAATCCGTTGTTATACCGGGCCTTTCTCCCCGATCCCACGATCGTCGACAACCTCGAACTCCAGTACATGTCCATGAAGGAGGCCGGAGTTCTGATCGTCCGGGTAACCGCTGCTCCGAAAGTCTTGTCATCATTGGAGGGCCGATTGATTTCGTTTCTTCGCAAGGTCGGACAGATGAATTTTTCCCGGGAAGACGTCTATGGCGAGGAGAGCCTCTATGTCACCGATTTGCTCCAGGGTGGGAAGAACCTCCTGCAACTCGCTTCCGAAAACTCCCGCGAGGAGGGACTACGTTTGGCCAATGCCTATGCGTCGGTCCTTTTTCTCCGGGATGGGACCGATGTGGTCGATTTTTTTGAGCGGATCAAAAAAACGAAATCGACCGACCTTAGGCGTACCGCCGATCGATTCCTCTCCAGGGGCAACTGGGTTCGCCTGTCGCTCAGGCCTTTGCCGGAAAAAGAGGCCAGGTGAAGATGGACAAGCGGCTGATTCTGATCGGATTGATGATCTTCTCGCTCCCGGTCTCGGGGCGGACGGAAACCGATTTCCATGGCCCGGTTCGCTTCCTGCTCTTCGGCAATCTTCCGGTCGTTTTCTTTCAGGATGGTGCGTCTGAGGTGACCCATCTCCAGTTCTTCATCGGCGGCGGGCGGTCGGCCGAGCCGGTCGGGAAAGCTGGGTTGGCTTACCTGACGACGAGGTTGATGTTGGAGATCGCTGATCCTGACGACACCCGGACGGTCATCGAATCGGGGGCATCTTTCCACTGTGAAGTTTCAGGCGATTATGCCCGGTTGTCGGTGCGCTGCCTGTCGGCGAATCTCCGGCCGATCGCCGACGTGATGGCCCGGGGAATGACCGAACCGATCTTTTCCTCTTTGCGGGTATCGTTCATCAAAGAGCAGATGGACTCGTTCCGCAAGCTGGAAGAAGAATCGCCGGAGAGAAAAATGGATCTTTTTCACGGTTTCGCTCTGCACCAGGGGACCAACTACAGCGGATCGGTGTTCGGCAGCGAGGAGACGCTCAAATCGATAAAAGCAAAAGATGTCAGCCAATTCTACCAAAGCCGGGTACAGATGAAAAACATGGTGGTCGCGGTCTGCTCCGATCGGCCGGTCACTGAGATCAGAGAGATCCTGGAGTGGGTTCTGAAAAAACTTCCGCCGGGGGTGGCACCGGAACGTTCGATTCCCGCCCCCAAACCGGCCGAGAACCGGAAAGCGAGCGATGTCCGTCGAAAGGATGAAGCCTATCTCTCTTTTGCCTATTCTCTGCCCGGGTTCTCCTGCGATGCATTCGTTCGCATGACCCTGCTGGATACCCTGGTTGGCAAGGGGATCGGCAGCCGGCTCTGGCCGCTCCGGACCCGATTGAAACTGGCCTATGCCATCGGCACCCGGTCCTTGATGTACTCCGGAGGCGGCATGCTGATCATCAACATGAAGGTAGCTCCGGCCCGGCTGCCGGAGGCGCGTACGGCGCTGCTCCAGGAAATGACGGCCCTTGCCGACGGGGGGATCGGTGCGGACGAGTTCGCAGCGATCAAGGAATTGGCTGTCGCCGACTATTGGCGGCAGCTGGAAAACAAGGAAACGATGGCCGATACCCTGGGGTTTTTCGAAATAATGGGGGCCGGGATCGAATTCATCGACCGCTTTCCCGAAGTCATTGCCGCCCTGCCCCTGGAATCGTTCAATACCTATCTGCGAGATATTCTCGATCCATCCCGCCTGTCCGAGGCCTTTATCTCTTCCGGGGACGGTTCTTGAAAAATTGACTTTTGTCTGCTATGCTTGGAGAATGAGGCCACCACGTTTAACCTATGACGGAGCGTATCACCATGTGATCAACCGGGGGATTCAAGGAGAGCCGGTTTTTTTGGGAAAAGAGAACAAATCGGTCTTTTTGAAACTCCTCGGAGAAAAAGCGTCTATGAACCATATCCGGATTTTCGCCTTCTGTATCATGGATACCCATTATCACCTGGTGCTCGAAAATACATCGGGCCGCTTGTCCCCATTTTTGAAACAGGTGAACGGGCAATATGCGATGCATTTTCGAAAAACCAGCGGGGGCAGCGGCTATGTTTTTCAAAACCGTTTCCATTCCACATTGATCCAGGATGAATCGTATCTGATCCAGGCCATTGCGTATGTATTGCTGAACCCACTCCGGGCCAGGACGGTCAAACAGCCGCGTGATTATGTATGGTCGAGTGCACGGATTCCATTCAATGAGGTCGAAAAGGGGCGAATTCCATGGCTCGATGCCGAGTTTGTCGAGAACCTGTTCGGCAGTTCACCGGAATTCGACCGGGTTTTGAGCGAATCGATTGACTTTGACCCTCCGATCATGAAGACCCGACTTGGCCCGATATGGGGGGGCGATGACCTGAATGCAGACCGGATCGGCAAATTTGAGCGACGGGAACTCCCTGACCCGGTCAAGCGAAAACGGATCGATGATCGCTTTTTTGAACCGGTGAACAAGGTGATCCAGGAATTCGAAACGAGGCATGCCATCAAGGTCGAGCGGGTATCCACCGATACCCATTCGGGTAAACGGTTACGGGCCGAATTGCTGGTATTGCTGAAGGACCATTCCGGTATGAAGTATTCCGAGATCGCCGAACTGGAATTGTTTTCAGATCTGCAGGCGTCGTCACTCGGACGGTTGTATCAGAATGCCAAGAGGAGAATGAGATAATAAAATCAAATATTCGAGAACCGTCCCCATCTATTCGGGTCAGTGGGGCTCGGGCGAACAACCTCAAGAACATTTCAGTGCAGATTCCCAAGCATAAACTGGTGGTTTTTACGGGAGTCTCCGGATCGGGGAAGTCTTCTCTGGCTTATGACACCATCTATCAGGAGGGGTTGCGGAGGTATTTTGAAGTGCTTTCCCCGCAGGCGCGGAAATATATCCGCTCGTTTCGTCACCCCCATGTCGATTCCATTTCGGGTATCTCCCCCGCCATCGCCCTCGATCATCGTCAGCGGAACTCGTCCGGACGAATTGCGGTGGGGACCGCGTCTGATATCTTCCCCTACATGCGCATCCTCTTTGCCCACTCCGCCGTTCCCGTTTGTCCCTGTTGCCGGAACGGGTTTTTCCCGACTCCCCCGCACCTGATCCCCGCTGAGATCGCCCGTTTGTATCCCGGGAAGACGATCTCGATGTACGCCCCGATCCGAAAAAGAGCGTTTCGAGGTATCCGCGACCTGTGCCAGCGGTATATCCGTCGCGGCTTCCTGAAAATGCTGATGGACGGCCGTGATTACTACCTGGATGATCCGCCCGAGATCGATGACCAGAATGGAGCCGATCTGGCGGTACAGATCGATATCATGACGGTATCCGCGGAGGAAACGGGGCGATTGGAGGAGAGTGTCCGCCTGGCACTCAAAGAAGGAGAAGGAGCGGTCCTGATCGGCATGGATGGCGCTTTTCGCTCGTTCAGTGATCGTTTCGATTGCCCGAGCTGCGGCTTTTCCCTGCCCCCGCCGACTCCGGAGTTGTTTTCCTATGCCAATTCCCTGGGCGCCTGTCCGGCCTGCCTGGGCAGCGGGGTGACCCATGCCGACGCGAGCGAAGTTTGCCCGGATTGTCAGGGGTCTGGTCTGAACGAAGCCGCCCGTTCGTTTCGTTTTTATGGGCACAGTTTCGCCACCCTGGGAAACCTGGAGGTAGTTGACCTGCTTTCATTCTTCAGCTCATCGCTCCAGCCGGACGACCACCAGTTCCAGGGGCCGATCGGTGAGCAGATCATCCACCGCCTGTCCCTGTTTTCCGAGTTGAATCTCGGCTATCTGACCTTGAACCGAAGAGTGAATTCCCTTTCCGGTGGGGAATGGCAACGGGTGCACCTGGTTTCCCAGATCGGTTTCCGTTTTCATGGTCTGATGTATATTCTCGACGAGCCATCGCGGGGGATGCACATGTCGGAAGTGGATCGGATGCTGACCCACCTCCGGGGGTTGGCCCGTTCCGGTAATACGGTAATCATGGTGGAACATGATGCGGCGGCGATCCGTGCCGCCGATTTCATCGTCGACATGGGGCCCGGAGCCGGCCCGAATGGCGGTGAGATTCTTTATGCGGGTCCGCCCGCGGACTTTGTCCGGGCCGACGGTTCATTGACGGCCGAGTATCTCGGTGGCCGCCGCCGGATCGCTTCCCCGCCAGATGAGCAAAACCGGTCCGAATTCATCGAGATTTCCGGAATCACGGTGAACAACCTTACCGACCTGACCTTGCGGATCCCGGTAGGCGCCTTGACCGTGGTGACCGGACCTTCGGGGGCGGGGAAAAGTTCCCTGATCACCTCCGCATTGGTTCCCATCCTCTATTCCCGTCTGGCTCCCGAAATACCTATTGCCCTCCCCCGCTACCGGAGCATCGTTTCATGCCCCGGCCTGCGCCGGTTGATCCTGGTCGACCAGACGCCTCCCGGTGCCAATTCTCGTTCCTGCCCGGCTACCTACATGGGGATTATGCCGTTTTTACGACGTCTGTTTGCCTCCCTCACCGAAGCCAAAATCCGGGGGTTTGCCGAGAACCGCTTCAGTTTCAATCGTGATGAGGGGCGTTGCCCGGCCTGCAAGGGAATGGGAAAGCAGTCCCTGCCGCAGGGGGTCCTTCCGGATCTGGAAATCGTCTGCCCGCTCTGCGGCGGTGAGCGGTATCAATACGAGGTACTCCAGATTCGGTTCCGTGGGTTTTCAATCGCCGCCATCCTCGACTTGACCGTTGCCGAGGCGAAAACGGTTTTGGGCGGGTTTGCCGACCCGTCGCGCCGGCTGACGAGCCTGATCGAGGTGGGACTGTCGTACATCACGCTCGGTCAGAGCGGCCGGACCTTGTCGGGAGGCGAAGCGCAGCGGTTGAAATTGGCCCGTGAGCTCTGCCGGCCGGCGGGTGACCGCACCCTCTATATTCTGGACGAGCCCACCGCCGGGCTTCATCTGGACGAGGTCGGCCGCTTGGTGACCCTGTTGCGGCGGTTTACCGGGCAGGGAGATACGGTGGTGGTGATCGAGCACCACCCCGGTGTAATCGCGGCCGCCGACCACGTGATCGACATGGGGCCGGGAGGAGGGCGTTTGGGCGGACGAATTCTTTTCGAAGGTCATCCGAGCGCCATCGGCCGGGTGGCCGATTCCCTCACCGCCCGTTTTCTTAAGGAGGCATCCCATGGGATTTGAACATATTCCCGGCAACCAGCCGGTGAAAAAAGCATTGAATACCTACCTCAATCGTCAGAAAATCCCCTCCAGCATGATTTTTGCCGGTCCGGAGGGGGCATATCAACTGGAAATCGCACTGGCCTTGGCTCAGACCATCAATTGCCTGGAGTCCGGCCGGGATCCGCAGCGTCAGTGCCGGAATTGCCGGGCGATCGAACGGAGGCTCTTCCCCGATGTCCGAGTGATGAATCCGGAGGGCCAGTTCTATAAAAAGAGCCAGTTGGATGAATTGATCGGAGAAGCGATCCTGATGCCGGTGAGCGCGCAAAAAAAGATGTTCATCCTCCGGGATGCCCACCGGATGAACGAAAATTCGGCCAATGCCTTCCTGAAAACCCTTGAAGAACCGACCTCTTCGACGATATTCATCCTCATCACCTCCAATCTCAGCATGATTCTGCCGACCATCCGGTCCCGTTGTCAGGTCCTGAATTTTTACCCGCTCTCCCATGCCGAGTTGAAAGAGGAGTTGATCGGGCGCGGAGTTGACCCCCAGAAGGCCAGCCTTTACGCATTCTATCCCCGGTTCGTGAAGCAATTTCACTCTGTCGAGGATTGGCAGAAGCTAGATGAGCGGCGGGACCGTGTGTTTACCATGCTGGGCAGTCTCTTCTCCGGAAAAGACGTCGAGGACGTCCTGCTGACCTTTCATGACCGGAGTCGCAATCGGGAATCGTTTCTCGAATACTTCACCGAAACGGTCAATTTGATTTCTGTCTATTTACGCGATATAATGTTGCTCCTGATCGATCGCGAAAACCGATATATTGCCAATTTCGATTATCGTCAGCAGATGATCGATCTGTTGGATAACATGAATATGGATGATCTGTTCTTTTTGATACGAAAAATGGAAATGCTTCTCCGGGACGTGCAGCGGAATCTCAATGTCCGGGTGTTGATCATGGAGTTCATTCACAGTTTCACCACCCGCGGGGCCGATCGTGTATAACGTCGTTCTGGTCAAGTTGGACAGCCGCAAGGACACCTTGCACTTCAAGACCAAGGATACCGATATCAAGCCGAATGATCACGTCATCATCCACTCCCTCACCGGCGAGGAGTTGGGTGTGGTGATCCGCCATTTCGGCGATGCCTCGCAACAGATCCGTAATATCCCCTGTATCCCGGAAATCAGGCGTAAGGCCAGCCGCGAAGATCTGGAAGTCTTCACCCGGAAAGCCGAGGATGAGCAGCGGGCATATGAGTATTGCCTGTCCCGGGTCAAGGAACGGGAAATTCCTTTGAAGCTCATCCGGGTCACCTTCTTCTCTTCCGAAAAAAAGGCTATTTTCTATTTCACCTCTGAAGGCCGGATCGATTTCCGTGACCTGGTCAAGGATCTGGCCAAGCGATTTCACCTGCGCATCGAGATGAGACAGATCGGCATCCGTGACGAGGCCAAGATGATCGGGGGGTTGGGGATCTGCGGCCGTCAATTGTGTTGCAAGGCTTTTCTCAACAACCTGGAACCGATCACGCTGCAGATGGCGAAAAAGCAGAATCTGAACATGAATCCGGTGAAGATATCGGGGCAGTGCGGCAGGTTGATGTGTTGCCTCTCCTACGAAGAGGATGTCGGCGGCCGTATTTTCATCGAAGACCAGGATGAACGGGTGGGATACGACGAGGAAGAGGACCTGGCTTCGGAAGATTGATGAGGAAAGCGTTCATTGTTGTACTCCTGCTCCTGGCACCGGTTTTGTCGGCCAAGTTCAAGCCGTGGTATTGGTATTTCAACTCCGCCTACGGGACGCGGGCTCTGTCGCTGGGCAAGGCGTTCACCGCCGTCGCCGATGACGGAACCGCCCTGTTCTGGAATCCGGCAGCCTTGTCGCGGATGTCGGACATGCAGCTCTACTTCAGTTATCGTACCGATTTGCAGGAGTTGAGCGAGAGCGAGGAATTGTCGGTTGACAACATTCTCTACAATCATTCCTATAAATTGAAATCGCGACTCAACCAGATCGATTTTTTTTCCTTTACCTTTCCGTTTCACCAGGGGAACTTCCGCTATGCGGCCGGATTCGGTTTCTATCGCTGGTTGCCCACCGGTTTCCTCGGCTCTTCGCAGGGAGCGGTATATCTGGACGAAACCAATGAGTTGATCGAGGTTCACCACCTCGATTTTCGGGGCAGCGACGGCTATGATGTGCTGGCCCTTTCCGGATCGGTCGATTGGAAAGAGATCGTTTCCTTCGGGTTTGCCCTGCAGAATTTCTTCAACACCTCCCTGCTCCGGTATGAATACAAGGACGGAAACGATACCGTCATAGAAGAACTTTCCGGAAAACTCGGCAGTCGCAACTGGGTTTTCGGGATCATGGTCACTCCGGCCCCCTTTCTCACCATCGCCGGTTCTTTTCAGACCTCGATCTCCAAGGAGAGCCAAACAGCCGTTTCCGAGCGGGTATACGATAGCAACGGCGCCTTGGTGAGGGAGGAGCAGCAGGATATCGCTACCGGCATCTTTCTCCCGTCACGGCTGGCATTGGGTATCCGGTTGCGGCCTTTCGCCGGCTTAATGATCGCCTACGAGTATTCCCGGCATGAATGGAAGCCGGGGACATTGAAGGGGAACGATCCCTATTTCGGCGAGTTTCTGTTTTCCAAATCGGTGAAAACCCTGCAGGATCCGGAGAATCACCGCTTGGGGATCGAGTACTCCTTCCCCTACAAACGAACGGAGGTCGCGATCCGGGGCGGATGCTTCCGGGAGCGTGCCCTCTTTACCGATGTGGTTGGAAAACCGGTGTTCATCTCCGGATTTACCCTGGGATTGGGCGTCCGATTCCTGCAGGATTTTACGCTGGAAGCGGCCTTTATGAAACCCTGGGGAGAATGGCCCGAATGGGGATATCTGCGCCCCTCCATGACCACCCGTTCCCTCTTCCAACAGGACACCTTCAGCCTCGCGGTCACCTATCGATTTCGCCGCCTGTTTTCCAGGTAGGGCGGTTTAATGCCCGATTCTTCCGATTGTGTTTTTGTTTATTTTTCTCTACAATCATGCTGACCTTGCCTCTGCCCAAAAACGGCGGATCGGAAAAGGAGATGCAGGTATGAAAATGATCGGTTCATCCATTGCGTTCGGTGTATCACTGATCGGTTTGGCCGGGATTCTGGCAGCTGCGGATCACCCCCCCCTGCCGACGGTGGCGCGGGTCGAATTGTCCCGGTATCTCGGCAAATGGTACGAGATCGCCCGTTTCACCAACAGTTTCCAGAAAGGCTGCACGGCCTCTACTGCCACCTATTCATTGCGCCCCGACGGAAAAATTACGGTGCTCAACGAATGCCGGAAAGACTCTCCGGCAGGCAAGGTTAAAGTGGCCCGTGGCAAAGCCTGGGTGGTCGACCAGAAAACCAATGCCAAGTTGAAGGTCCAGTTTTTCTGGCCCTTTTCGGGCGATTACTGGATCATTCAGTTGGGGAGCGGGTATGAGTATGCGGTGGTGGGGGAACCCGGCCGAAAATACTTATGGATACTCTGCCGACGACCGACCTTGGAGAAAGACCTCCTGCAATCGATTTTTATCCGGCTCCGGGAACAGGGGTACGATCCCGGCAAGCTTCTCTTCACCACCCGGCCCGGATGACCGTTGCGGGTCAACTCCAGATCAGATCCTTCAGGGTGGAGAAAGCCCTATCCACCTGAGCTTCCTGGAGAATGACGATGAATTCCCGGTAGGTCGAGACCACCTCCACGACGTTGATCTCCTCCCAGGCCAGTTGTTTCAGGATCGTATAATAGATACCCGGAGTGAGTACTGTATCGGAGGAGAGGCGCATGATGATCGCCGACAGGCGGTCATAGGCGGAGATCCGGGTTTCTTCGCGGAAGATCTTTTCGACCAGGCCTTTCATCTCCAGGCTGACCAGCACGGTGATCTCCTGAACGCCGCCGGTGAAGGTGATGAAGGTGTCTGGGTTCTGCTGCAACTCTTTCAATAGTTTCATCTGCCGCCCCAGAAAGGTCTCCGATTTCTGGAAGGTGAATTCACAGATGTGGGAGCGGACGGTGATGTCGCCGAAATAAGAGGAGAGCTTCTTCTGCTCGTGCCGTTTTTTCTGCAACTCTCCGGCCAGTCGTTTCAAGGCCATCACCATGGCGCCCTCGCTGGCGTTTTTCACCAACCGGGCTTCGATCCGGGGTTTCAGCTTCCGCGCCAGCGCGGACAGGTTGATGATCCCCTCGATCAGCCCCTCTTCGAGGAAGGGCGTTTGCAGGACCAGTTTACGGATGGAATCACTGATGGAAATCATGTTATAAATATAACATTAGATACAAAATAAATCAATTGTTTTTAAAAAATTGACACTTGCCCTTGTTGAGCTATAATCGGCCTGTTCATGGATAGGAGGTTGTCATGTCCTATGAAGGTGAGTGTCCCGTTTGTGCGGCCCGGCGCAATTTTCCGACCGATACGATGGCCGGGGAACTGGTTTCCTGTCTCGAATGCGGCACCCAGTTGGAAGTCAAGGAACTGTCCCCCTTCCAATTGACCGAAGCGCCCCTGGAAGGCGAAGACTGGGGAGAGTGAGACGGCAATGGTGACGATCCTCGATTCGACTTTGCGGGAAGGGGAACAGACTCCCGGCGTCTATTTCGACCCCCATGTCAAGCTGGCTATCGCTGAACGGCTGGACCGGATCGGTGTGGGGATCATCGAGGCCGGCCATCCGGTGGTCGGTGTCGAGGTTGCCGAGGGTGTGCGGCTGATTTCCGCCCGGTCTTTTCAGGCGCGGATCGGCGCCCATGCTCGCTCACTCAAGCGGGATATCGACGAAGCCCTGGACTGCGGCGCCGAATTCCTGGGCATTTTTTACTGTGTGGCCGATGAACGTCTCCGCGATTATTCCAGCACACTCACCCAGGCGGTGGATCGCATCTGTGAGGCGGTCGCCTACGCGCGGTCCCGCAAACCCGACCTGTGGATCCGCTACACTCCCGAGGATGCGGTCCGCTCGCCCCGGGAAAATGTGCTGACCGCCGCTGCCGAGGCGGTGCGTGCCGGAGCCGACATCATCAGTATCGCCGATACGACCGGATACCTGATCCCCGGCTCGGCGCGGACCATGTCCGGCTGGGTGCGCCGGCTGCGGGAACACCTCGAAGTATGCGGTCTGGAAGCACGGATCGCCCTCCATTGCCACAACGACCGTGGTTTGGCGTTGGCCAATGCCATCGACGGGTTCCAGGCCGGCGCCGATATCATCGACGTCTCGGTCCTGGGATTGGGAGAGCGGGCGGGGATCGTCGACATGGCCAGCCTGTTGGCGGTGTTGAGCCAGGATTTCCCCGGCCAAACCGGCTGGAACCTGGAGGCGCTCCCCGAGTTGTACCGGGTGGTCAGCCGCTATTCGGGTGTCCCCATCCCGGTCAACCTTCCCGTCTGCGGCCGCAACGCCTTCACTCACTGCGCCGGCATCCACACCCAGGCCTCGCTCAAGAACCCACTCCATTACCAGAGCCTCGATCCAGCCCCCTTCGGACGCCGCTCGGAGATCGCCCTCGACCACATGTCGGGATTGGCCGCCCTGCAGCATTCCCTGGAACGGATCGGCGTCGCCGATCTTAATCGCGAGATGACGTCACAGGTGTTGAAACAGGTCAAAGAGGTCGGTCAAAAGGGGCGCACGGTCGACGTCGAAGAACTCGGCTGGATCGTCCGGTCCCTGCAGGACTGCCGGGAGAGTCAGGTCGCATGAGCCTCCGCGTCGGATTTCTCCATTCACTGCTGCGCCGGGACGAAAAATTCCTTCTCGACGCTTTCGCCGCCCGCAAACAGGTCGAGGTCGACCTGATCGACGACCGGGAATTGCGTTGTCCGTTCCCAGAACGTCCGCCCTGGGATGTGGTGATCGAACGGAGCCTGGTTCAGTCCCGCTCCGCCTATATTCTCGAAGCGGTCGAACGCTGGGGGATCCCCTGCGTGAACCGGCCTGCGGTGATCGCCCGCTGCGGTGACAAATTACTGACCTCCCTGGCCCTGGAACAGGCGGGGGTGACCCAGCCGAGGTTCACGGCGGCATTCTCCCCGGAGGCAGCTCTGGCCGCGATCGAAGCGATGGGCTACCCGGTGGTGCTCAAACCTCCGGTCGGCTCCTGGGGACGCCTCCTGGCCAAGGTCAACGACCGGGATGCCGCCGAGGCGTTGATCGAACACAAGAGCGTTCTCGGTTCCTTCCACCATTCCATCTTCTACATTCAGGAGTATGTTTCCAAAAAAGGGCGCGACATCCGTTGCTTCGTGGTCGGAGATCGCTGCATCGCCGCCATCTATCGCAGTTCGGAACATTGGATCACCAACACGGCCAGGGGCGGAAAAGCCTCCCGCTGCCCGCTCACGCCTGAGCTGGAAACCGTTTGTCAGAATACGGCCCGGGCGATCGGCGGCGGCGTGCTTGCCATCGATCTCTTCGAAAGCGGAGCCGGTTATCTGGTCAACGAGGTGAATCATACCATGGAATTCAAGAACAGCGTCGAACCGACCGGCGTGGATATCCCCGGCGCGATCGTCGATTACGTTTTGGAGCGGGCCCATGGATAACCTGCAGGTGTCTGTCGCCGGCGGGTCCGGATATGCGGGAGGAGAGCTCCTGAGGTTACTGACCGATCACCCCGGCGTCGAGGTGCAGCAGGTGACATCGCAGCAGCACGTAGGACACCCGGTGGCCCAGGTGCACCCAAACCTGCGGCGTCGTGTTCGGTTGAATTTCTCGGCGCTGGTCGATTTGCGTCCCTGTGACCTGCTCTTTCTCTGCCTGCCACACGGCGAATCGATGGGCCGGGTCCGCGAGCTGTCGAACCTGGCGCCCAAGCTGGTCGATCTCTCGGCCGATTTTCGCCTGCACCGGGCTGACGATTACCGCCGCTGGTACGGAGTGGAACACACGGCCCCCGACCTGCTGGACCGATTCGTCTACGGGATCCCCGAATGGCACCGGGAGCGGATCGCCGCCAGCCCCTGGGTGTCGAGCGCCGGCTGCAATGCCACAGCCGCGATCCTGGCGTTGCGCCCCCTGTATCGGGCGGGGGTGGTCGATCCCGGCCATACGGTTGTCGACATCAAGGCCGGGACGAGCGAGGGGGGAAACCGGGTCTCCGACTCGACCCACCATCCGTTGCGCGCCCATTCGCTGCGTTCCTACAAACCCACCGGCCATCGCCATGCCGCTGAGGTGATCCAGGAACTGGGCGAAGGGAATCCGATCCCCCTCCATTTCACGGCCACCGCCACCGACCAGGTACGCGGGGTGTTGGCCACCTGTCATGTGTTTCTCCGCGAGCCGCTTCCGGAAAAGGAAATCTGGAAAATATTCCGGAATGCCTACGGCAACGAACCCTTCATCCGCATCGTGCGGGAACGCGAGGGATTGTACCGGCTGCCCGACCCCAAACTGCTCTGGGGAACCAACTACTGCGACATCGGCTTCGAGCGGGACCCCGGCTCCAACCGCCTGGTGGTGATCTCCGCCATCGACAACCTGGTCAAGGGAGCGGCCGGCCAGGCGGTCCAGGCGATGAACCTCATGGCCGGTTTCGACGAGACGGCCGGGCTGGGCTTTTCCGGCCTGCATCCGGTGTGACCATGTGCCGCCTGCTGGCAATCCGCAGCCGCGAGCCCTTCTCCATGCGTGAGCACTTGGAACAGTTTCAGGAAATCGCCCGGACCAGTCCCCAGTATCAGGGCCATGGCTGGGGGTGCGCCTGGAAAGAGGGTGACGAATGGCGGCTCTACCGAAGCATCCGTCCGGTCTGGGAAGACGACCTGGAACGGTTCGGCGCCACGTCCTTCATGCTGGCCCATGCCCGCAGCGCTTTCCGCGATGAAAATATCCACGTCGACTACAACATGCCCTTTCTGGCCGAGCCCCTGGTTTTCCTTTTCAACGGTGAGCTGCACGGGGTCCGCATCCAGGCCGAGGGGATCAACGGCGCCGCCAAGATATTCTCCGTCATCCGCCGCTTCGAAAACGGTTCCTGGCAAAACGCCCTGCAGAAGGGGAGCGACCTGATCGCGGAGCGTTCCCGGTATGTCAAGGCGATGAACATCGTCATGGCCGACGAGCGCCGGTTGTACATCCGTTCCATCTATTCGGAGCAGGAGGATTACTTCGCCCTGCGGGTCAAACGGACCGCAGCCATGGACCGGGTCTGCTCGCAGGAGTATCCCGACGAAGCGCGCGGATGGAAAATCCTTCCCAGCGGCGCCTGCCTGGAGGTGTGAGATGCTGTTGATCAAAGCGGGCGGGGGACGGGCCATAAACCTGACCGGGCTGGCGGCCGACCTGGCCTCGTTGACCGAGCCCTTTGTCCTCCTGCACGGCGCCAATGCCAAGCGCGACGATCTGGCGGCCCGGCTGGGTATCGAAGTGAAACGGCTGGTTTCCGTTTCGGGGGTGGCCAGCGTAGAATCGGACGACGACCTGATCGACCTGATGATGATGAGCTACGCCGGACTGCAGAACAAGCGGATCGTGGAACTGTTGCAAATCCGGGGGGTGAATGCGGTCGGGCTTTGCGGCCTGGACGGGGGCCTGGTCCGCGGGCGCCGTAACCAGGGGATCCGCGTACGCCGCGGCGAGAAAACGCTCATCGTCCGCGACCGGTCGGGAAAGGGGGAGGCGGTGAACGGCTCGCTGCTCCGGTTGCTGATCGACAACGGTTATGCGCCGGTGGTCACCGTCCCCATCCTCGACGAAACCAACCGCGCCGTCAACACCGAGAACGATGACCTTTTGCCCCTGTTCCAGGGGGAGATCGGTGCGGAGACGGTGGTACTGCTGCTTGAGGAGAAGGGATTTCTGCGGGATGGATCCGACCCCGGTTCATTCGTTCCGCAGATGAATCGGGATGACCTGGAACAATGGGAAAAAACGGCAACGGGCCGGATCAAACGAAAGCTGCGCGGTATCCAGAAACTGCTGGAGGCGGGCGTTCCCCGGGTGATCATCGCCGACGGCCGCGTGGATCATCCGCTGGCCGAGGCTTTGGCCGGCCAGGGTACGGTGATCCAATGAATCCGGTCCGGGAGTGTGAGGATCGTATGCAGGCGGGTGTCTATCCGAAGCGGGATCTGCTGCTGGTACGTGGCTGTAATGCCCACGTCTGGGACGAGCATGGGAGGGAGTACATCGATTGCGTGGCCGGCAACGGTTCCGCCAATATCGGGCATGCCCAACCAGCCGTAGCCGCGGCCGTGCGGGACCAGGCGGAGCGCCTCGTCGCCTGTGCCAATGTCTTTTACAACGATGCCCGCGCCCGGTTTCTGGACCGGCTGCTGGGGATCGCCCCGGCCGGGATGAAGCGGGCGTTCCTGTGCAACTCAGGGACCGAAAGCGTCGAGGCGGCCTTGAAATTCGCCCGCTTCGCCACCCGGCGCGCCGAATTCGTCAGCGCGGTCAATGGCTTTCACGGTCGCACCCTGGGCGCCCTGAGCGCCACCCACAACCCCCAGTACCGGGACGGATTCGCTCCCCTGGTCGAGGGGTTCCGCCATGTCCCCTTCAACCGGAGCGAGGCGGTCGAGGCGGCGGTCACCGACAGCACCGCGGCGGTGATCCTGGAGGTCGTCCAGGGGGAGGGGGGGGTACACGTTGGCCTGGACGACTATTTCCGCCAGGTCCGGGATATCTGCACCCGTAAGGGGGCGCTGTTGATCATCGACGAGGTGCAGACCGGTTTCGGCCGCACCGGCCGCATGTTCGCGATCCAGCACAGCGGCGTCCAGGCCGACCTGATCTGCCTGGCCAAATCGATTGCCGGCGGCCTGCCCATGGGGGCGTTATTGTGCCGCGACGGCATCGACCTCCCGGCAGGCAAGCACGGGTCGACCTTCGGCGGCAATCCCCTCTGTTGCGCGGCCGGAACGGCGGCGATCGAGTTCATGCTCGCCGAAGGGCTGGACCGCCAGGCCGAGGAAAAGGGGAACTACCTGCTCCATCGGCTCAACCGCTCCCCGCTGAAACGGGTGCGGGAGATCCGCGGACTCGGCCTGATGATCGGCCTGGAACTGCGGGAGAAGGTGAAGCCGCACCTGCAATCACTGATGGAGGCAGGGGTGCTGGCCCTGCCCGCCGGTGCTTCGGTACTGCGCCTGCTCCCTCCCCTGACCATTTCCTACGAGGATCTGGACCGGGTGGCGGACACCCTGCAGGTTGTATTAAACTGAGTCCTCTTGCCGGATCCCCCCGTCCAGGCCCGACCCCCTTGGGTAAAGGGGGTTGAAAACCCTTTCTATTTACTCGAAGTGCATTTGCTAAGTATTATCCCGTCAGTCACCAATCTCCCCCTTTATCAAGGGGGGTTGGGGGGGATTTCTCGT
>Ga0105099_10000485_pt1 | contig 27134 bp, 18 predicted proteins | sample PPLLak3cmMay2015_2_FD_79138 | JGI IMG/M metagenome (GOLD analysis project Ga0105099, IMG submission 79138) | Freshwater sediment microbial communities from Prairie Pothole Lake near Jamestown, North Dakota, USA - PPLs Lake P8 Core (1) Depth... | ecosystem: Environmental > Aquatic > Freshwater >... | reverse complement strand
CTTGTGAAGTTGGCGGGTGGTAACGGCCGCTTCCGCGGCGGACTGGTTGATGCGCCCGTGGTTTCGGCCGAGCAGCTCTTTGATGTAGCGCCGTTCGATTTGCGCAATGCCGATCCGGCGGACCTCGGCCAGGTGCTGCGCCGTGTTGACCTGGATGTCGGCTGAAGGGAGCGCCGGGTCAAAGAGTTCGCTGGGAAAGCTTTCGGGGGTCAGCACGGCCGATTTTTCCAATATGTAGGCCCGCTCCACCAGGTTTTCCAGTTCACGGATATTTCCCGGCCAACTGTAGCGCTGCAATGCTTCGAGAACCTGGGGGTGTAAGTCATGGATCGCCTTGGATTGGAACTTGTTGAGTTTTTCCAGGAAACCGGCTACGAAAAAAGGGATGTCTTCCCGGCGCACGCGCAGCGGCGGAACCTCAATCGGAAAAACATTCAGCCGGTAATAGAGATCTTTGCGAAAAGTACCGGTGTCCGACATTTCCTTCAAGTTGGAATTCGTAGCGGCGATCACGCGCACATTGGCGTTGATGGTTTCTTCACCGCCGACCCGCTGGAAAATGCCGTCCTGCAGAATGTTGAGCAGTTTTATTTGGGCCGCCGGTGTGATGGTGCCGATTTCATCCAGCAGGATCGTGCCGCCTCTGGCAATCTCGAATTTGCCGAGTTTTTTGCGGACGGCACCGGTAAAGGCGCCTTTCTCGTGGCCGAAGAGTTCGCTTTCCAGAAGGGTATCGGGGATGGCACCGCAGTGGACACTGATGAACTGGCAGTCGCGGCGGTTGCTGTGCCGGTGGATCAGTTTGGCCAGAACGCCTTTGCCGGTGCCGGTTTCCCCCGCCAGAAGCACCGTGCTGCGGGTCGGCGCTACAGATCTGATCTTGTATAGTACCTGGCGCATCGCGTCGCTGCGGGTCTGCAGGACCTCGAAGGCCTCGGCCTGCCAGAAATGATCCCGCAGGTAATCCAGTTCGGACTGCCGGATCAGGTTTGCGTAAATTTTTCGGGTGACAAAGGCAATCTCTTCGGGATTGATGGGGCGCAGGATATAATCGTTGGCCCCGGCCTTGACGGCCATGACCGCTTCCCGCAGGGTGTCCTGGGGTGTGATGACCACCACCTTGGTCGCGGGGTGGCTGCGCCAGAAGGCCTGCAGGGTGGTCTTGAAATCCTCTTGGCGGTCGGAATCGCCCAGTACGTCCAGATCGATGAAAATCAGGTCGTGGCGTTTGTTCTGCAGTGCCGATAGGGCCTCGTCACGGGTCGCGACACGCTCGATGTTGAAATCATCTTTCAGTTGGGCCTGAATCTGGGCGCCGGTTTCCTTTTGCGAGGAGGCGACGAGGGCTGATTTCATTCGATCCCCCGCGGCGGGTCGACCGTCGAGCCGGCAGGCCCATCCGTGGCTGTCATTTAAAAAATGAAGAAAAATTTCAGTGGGTTAATCAGGAAGTCTGTATAGTGGGAATTTCTCCAAAAGTCAATCTAAAGAATACCGTGTTGCGCCTTTGGCGGCGTGGCAGCTTTCGATTGATAAAAATCTAGGGCGTACCGATGTTACGGGCAAAAATGAACGGGACGGATCGGGTGGAGATTCCCCCGAGGCTGCGGTGATCCCTAAAACGGGAAGGCTTTTCCGCGCTGGAAACCCGGGGCTTGGGGTTTGACCAAGCGGCATTGGCCGTGACCCGCCAGTGGGTGCGTCGCCAGCGGGGCATAGGGGTTGTTTCAGAATTTTGAGTTCCGTTTTTTTTCTTGGTCCTGGGGCCGGCGCGACAAATCCCGCAAGCCCCCTGAGCCGTCGGTCTTCGCGCAATGCACGCGCCGACCTAAAAGGGATCCTTGGCGGAGCTGCTGGCCTCCACAAAACACTGATATCCGCCTGTCTGACGAAAATTGTGGGCCGCGGCGACCGGTGGTCGCGCCCGATTGAAGGTGCCGCCGCGGCCTTAGGCCGCAACAGCTAATTATCTGGCACATTGATTGCTGTGATTTCCAACCAGATTTTAAACCCATTTCCCCTGGAGAACGGGTTGCTCTACACCCATCATTCCGGGGGCGCCAGCAGCGCGTTTTAGGAGGGAACAGCGTGATTTGGAAGTGCGGCAGAAGCGTCAGAGATTCCCTGGCCATGAGGGCCTTCGGGGGCAGTCAATTCCTTACCATAGCGCAGGTTAAATGGCCAACCGCGACGATTGCATTAAAATTTCGATACCCGCTTTGGGGCTTATCGTGAAGCTGTTCGGGTGGATGTGGAGCGAATCTCACCTTTCGGGCGGCGCAGAGCAAGAAGGGTGAATCCCACAAAATCGTTTGAGGCGGGTTTTTGCATGCCTTGCCGCCCCCGAATTGAACCATTTATCCGTCCGTCACAATTATGAAATTGAAACTTGTCGGGGCGAAACCCCCAGTGAATGAGGAACGCTGTGAGAGATATGGTTCTTGATTGTATGCAATGCGGAAAATCCTTTGTGTTTTCGGTAGCTGAACAAGCGCGTTGCGAAGCAAAAGGGTTTGATACACCAAGGCGTTGCCCGGACTGCCGCCGAAAAAAGGAAAAAACTGAAAACGGCGGTGCTGCATGGAAGGACAAAGGCCGTAAACGCCACAGTCGCCGCAGAAACAACGAAAGCGTCGATATGGGCAGTTAACAACGATAAAAGACCATCGGGGCTTCGACCGCAAGGTCGGCAGGCGAGGGGGGTGACGCGAGCAATTGGGGGTGCGCAGGCCGCACCCCCTTTTTTGTTTATGAGGATACACCGACACCCCGGCGAGAGGGGCTGATTATGCCGCGAGTTGAGGGGATGCAACTGTCGGAGGGGTTCAGGGAAAAGATTATTTGATGACCTGGTGGGACGTAACCTCGATGATTTTTATACCGTTTTGCTCGGAAACCGATCCGGTAACCTGGACCCTTTTATCAAGCAATTCCTTGACGACCTCGCCTTCGGGGGAAGCGGCGACTTCGTAAATTTCGCCGTCATCTGCAACGAGTTGGCTGTCCTCGGTGACAACCCCCACCACGGTCACCAGCGCGCTTTGAGAAATTGCGGGGACGGGCGACAATGCCAGGGAAAGCAGTACAAGTGACAAAAAAAATGCGGCAAAAACGTGTTTGTTCGAAATGCGTGTCATCTTGAATTCCTCCGTCGCGCGTTCGGCATTGGCGGGGAAAGATCACCTATGGATATTGCCGCTTGAGGGGAGGGACCCCTAAGAGCGTATAGCGATCAACCCTGATCGTCGGGCGGCCGTCTCGAGTTTCAATCTGGCCGTCGGCCTGGATAGTTTTGCGCAGGTGTGCGATCAACTCCGGCCCCTTGGCATTCAAAGCGACCGGGTAAAAGCCCTCATCGTAGGTGGCAATTGCTACGGCCACCACCTCTCCCCCCGGGTCCCAGTCGATCGGGATAACGATGCCATTTATCCGTATCATGTTTTCCATGGGGTAATCAACCTGTTCACAAATCGCTTGATTGGGTCCTGATAGCAGTTACAACGCCGCAAAAAAAAGCAAATCATATGCCAATGGGCGCTACTTATTACGGGAAAAAATTCTGCTACCCCGGCCGGTTGGCCGACGGCTTTTCCAACGCGCTGTCGGGGTGTGTCGCCCCCTGCAAACTAGCCCACGCACCCAATGATGCGGTGTGACAAAGGAGAAAGAATCGGAACTTAAAATTCCGACGGGTTCAAAATCAGAAATTATGGTTCCTTTTATCTGAAAACTATCCGTGGTGATTGAGGAAAACATGATCGATCCACCCGGTCGCGCGTGAACTCACGAACTTGCCCGGTCCGACGGAATTCCCGGTTCTGATTTGAACTGACGCTGCCCGGTGGCAAAACCGCTCTACATGCCGTCGTATTTGGGGTTTAACTGCGGGGTTGAAAAAACCAAAAGAGGCCTTATCATCCTCTGGTATTTTAATTGCATTCCAACTTTCGCTCATATTTGCGCATGCGGCGGTCGGAGTATCGGCCGATTCCCAAACGAGCCCTCTAAAGGCGGAGGATGCAGAGATGAAAGCGGCAATCAGCAAGTCCCTGGTTCTGGTGTTCGCGCTAATGGTGATAGTGTCGCTGTGCCGGCCTGCGGCGGTTTTTTCAAGCGAGCAGGTGACCCTCACCGGCGAGGTTAACGACAGCTATCAGGTGGTTTCGGAGAACGGTCAGACATATGAGGTGGCCGACAACGAAAAGGGCAACGAACTCGTCCTGAACCACATCGGCGAAAGGGTAAAGGTTAGCGGCTCGGTCGAAGAAGAGGACGATGTCAAGATCCTCACGGTCACATCATTTGAAATGCTGAAGGGGGAGTAGCGCCATGTCGAGCCTGTCTGAAAAGTCAAATGATGTATCGGAAACGGAAGAAAAGATGAAGGGAGAAGATCTCGACTTCTTTAAATCGCTTTTGACCAATTGGATGAATGAACTTTTACAGCAGGCGGACAATACCCGGCTGGGAATGAAGGATCCGAGTGACAATCTGGCGGATCCCGCTGATCGGGCCACCTTTGAGAGCGATCGCAACTTTCTGCTTCGGATCCGGGACCGGGAAAGCCGCCTGTTTAAAAAAATCGTCAGCGCGCTGGACCGCATCAAGGACGGTACCTACGGCACCTGTGAAATGTGTGGAGAGGAAATCTCCATCAACCGTCTAAAGGCCCGCCCTGTCACGACGTATTGCATCCGCTGTAAAGCCCGGCTCGAGGCCGTTGAAAAAACCATCGGCGAATAAGCCGCGTCGTTGCGGTTCCCGATCACAGCCATTTGGAATAACAGCTGGTGAAATCCCAGCGGTAGACCATGCGAGCGGGCGTTTTTGAGTCTGGCTGCGGCGGGTTTGGCACCCGAACCTTTAAACGCCCGCCATTTTCGCTTTTTGGGGCCCGACAGGGGACCGTTTGCGACCGGCCGGGCCCTTCTGCTCCGGCGATGCGGGCGCGGCGTCGCTGAAATCGTGGTCTCGCCCCCTTCGGTGACTCCTGCCCATTCGAACGTGCGGCTGAACCTTTGCGGCCGCCTGCTCCCACCGCGACCTGACACACGCGGCAAGCCCAGAATCATAAAATTGTATAAGTGGATTTGATTGCCGCGCGGCGCATCTCACGGCCTGCTGTGCACTGGTTTCAGGCGGCAGCGACCAAGGCCGGCACACATCCCGGGGAGTGGATATTTTTGTGGAAGGACCCTATCCGAGCCGCCTTCATAAACGCCTCCTGTGCGGTTGACAGCCTTCTTTAAATGGTTAGCTTTCCACAAGCAATTAACATGCCATTATTTTTGACGGAGATGACGACTCAACTTTGGAGGATATCATGCGTTTTGACAAGTTCACGGTTAAATCCCAACAGCTCATTCAGGAAGCACAAGGTCTGGCCGCCCGCAACCAGAATCAACAGATCGAGCCGGAACACCTGCTGGCAGCCATGCTGACGGAGAAGGAGGGCGTGGCGCGGGCCATACTGCAGAAGCTCGGCGTTTCGGCCGACGCCGTGGCCCGGGATGTGGCCTCGGCGGTGGAACAGCTTCCCAAGGTCAGCGGCGGCGGCGACCGCTACATCTCCCAGCGCACCAATAGCCTGTTGGAGGCGGCGTTTGCGGAAGCGTCCAAGATGAAGGATGAATACGTCAGCATCGAACACCTTCTCCTGGCACTGGCCGACGACAAGAGCGGGCAAGCCGGGCGCATCCTGGGCCGCGGCGGGGTAACCCGCGAGATGATTCTGACCGTGCTGAAGGACATCCGGGGTTCACAACGCATCACGGATCCCAACCCCGAAGAAAAATACCAGGCGCTGGACAAATTCAGCCGGGACCTGACCGAGTTGGCGCGCCTGGGAAAGCTGGACCCCGTCATCGGCCGCGACGATGAAATCCGACGGATTGTGCAGGTCCTCTCGCGCCGCACCAAAAACAACCCGGTTCTGATCGGCGAGCCCGGCGTGGGCAAGACCGCGATCGTCGAGGGCCTCGCCCAGCGGATCGTGGAGGGCGACGTTTCCGAAACCCTCAAAAACCGTCGACTGGTCGCACTCGACATGGGCGCCCTGATCGCCGGCGCCAAATACCGCGGCGAATTCGAAGACCGTCTCAAGGCGGTGTTGAAGGAGGTGGAGCGCGCCGAGGGCGAAGTGGTGCTGTTTATTGACGAACTCCACACCCTGGTGGGTGCGGGCGCCGCCGAGGGCGCCATGGACGCCTCCAACATGCTCAAGCCGGCGCTGGCGCGCGGGACCCTGCGCTGCGTCGGGGCCACGACCCTCAACGAATACCGCAAGTACATCGAAAAGGACGCGGCCTTCGAGCGCCGTTTTCAACCCGTGCTGGTGCAGGAGCCGACCATCGAGGATACCATCTCGATCCTGCGCGGGCTCAAGGAGAAATACGAGGTCCATCACGGCGTCCGGATCAAGGACTCGGCCATCGTGGCGGCCGCAACCCTTTCGGATCGCTATATCGCCGACCGCTTTCTGCCCGACAAGGCCATCGACCTGATCGACGAGTGCGCCTCCAAACTCCGGATCGAAATCGACAGCATGCCCCTGGAGATTGACGAGATCCAGCGCAAAATCACCCAGAATGAAATCGAGTGCGAGGCCCTCAAAAAGGAAACCGACGCCGCCTCCGGCCAGCGCTTGGAAAAACTGCAAGCCGAGGTCGCCGCTCTGCGCGAGGAGATCACGGCCATGAAGGTCCACTGGCAGAGCGAAAAAGACCTGATCCAGGCCATCCGCAAAATCAAGGAAGAGCAGGAGCAGCTCGGGATCGAGGCCCAACAGGCCGAACGCGAGGGCAACCTGGCGCGGGTGGCCGAGATTCGCTACGGTCGGCAGAACGAGCTGGGTCGACGGCTGGAGACGGCCAACCAGGAGCTCGCGGCCCTTCAACAGGACCGCAAAATGCTCAAGGAAGAAGTCGACGACGAGGACATTGCCGAGGTGGTCGCCAAGTGGACCGGGATTCCGGTTCGCAAAATGCTCGAGGGTGAGCGCGAAAAACTTCTGCGCATGGAAGACCGGCTGGGGGAGCGCGTCATCGGCCAGCAAGAAGCCGTGACAGCGGTTTCCAACGCCGTCCGGCGGGCGCGCAGCGGCCTGCAGGACCCCAACCGGCCCATCGGATCCTTCATCTTCATGGGGCCCACCGGGGTCGGCAAGACCGAGTTGGCCAAAGCCCTGGCGGCCTTCATCTTTGACAGTGATCAGGCCATGGTGCGGATCGATATGTCGGAGTTCATGGAAAAACATTCCGTGGCTCGGCTGATCGGCGCCCCCCCGGGCTACGTCGGCTACGAGGAGGGCGGTTACCTGACCGAGGCGGTCCGTCGCCGGCCCTACACCGTGGTGCTGTTCGACGAGGTCGAAAAGGCCCACCCCGAGGTGTTCAATGTCCTGCTGCAGATTCTGGATGACGGTCGCATGACCGACGGCCACGGACGAACCGTCGATTTCAAGAACACCATCATCATCATGACTTCCAACGTCGGGAGTCAGTGGATCCAGGAACTCGGGCTGACCCGCCCGGAGGAGATGCGGCAACGGGTGATGGACGCCCTGCGGTCCAGTTTCAAACCCGAATTTTTGAATCGGGTGGATGAAACCATCGTTTTCCACAACCTGACCCCCGCCCAACTCGCCCGGATCGTGGATATTCAGATCCAACGCCTGGGCCGGCGCCTGGCGGATCGACAGATCACCCTGGAACTCTCCGAGGGGGCCAAAAAGCTCCTGGCTGAAAAAGGCTACGACCCGGTCTACGGCGCCAGACCCCTCAAGCGGGCCATCCAGCGATATCTGGAAAATCCCCTTTCCCTGGCCATCCTGGAAGGCAACATCGGTCCCGGCAGCCAGCTCCGGGCCGATGAGGAAAACGGTGCTATCGTGTTTCAAAGCCAAGCGGTTTAAACGCAGATCCTGAAACCAGAAACTGGGCCTCGCTGGAAAGTGAGGCCCAGTTTGAATTTTACCCGGGTCCGACGCCGGAGGCGCTCGCCATTTCCGCCACCCGAACCGGCTTTTTTTTATGCCGTTTCCGGTTTGGCATCGGGATCCGCGGGGTGGGGCGACGCTTCTGCCGGAGGCCGCACCCCAGCGGTGACTGCATTCGCGGGTTGCGCCGCGACGCTGGAGCGGATGTGAATGTCGCGCTGCGGGAAGGCAATTTCAATCTGACGCTCGCGAAACACCCGGTCGATTTCGAAGCGGATGGCGGTGCCGACCGTGAGCATGCTGTTCACGTCGGTCCAGACCCGCAATACGAAGATCAGGGCGCTGTCGCCAAAATCGGTGAACAGCACATCCGGGCGCGGATAGGCCAGCACCTTGGCGGTTCGGCCGGCAATTTCCAACAGGCTGCTGCGCACCAGTTCCGTGTCGGAGCCGTAGGCGACACCGACGCTGATCTTGATTCGCAGGGTGAGATCGCGGAAGCTCCAGTTGGTCACCTGGCTGCTGATGAACTCCGAGTTGGGAATGATCAGGGAGGCATTGTCGTATGTCTGCACCACGGTGGACCGGAAGTTGATCTTTTTGACCTCCGCCCAGGTGCCGTTGATCTCCACCGCGTCGCCGACCTGAATCGGCCGTTCGAAGAGCAGGATGATGCCGCTGATAAAATTATTGAAAATGTTTTGCAGGCCGAACCCCAGCCCGATGCTCAGGGCACCGAAGGCCACGGTCAGGGAGGTGCTGCCCACCCCAAATGCATTCAGAGCCACCAGCACCCCTGCACCCCATAAGAGGTAGACCGTGATGCTGATCATCGAATTCTGCAGGCCGGGTTCCAGCCCGCTGTGGGCCAGTATTCGGCTTGACAGCACGTAGCGCCACAGGCGGACCAGCAGATGGGTGAAAAAGAGGATCAGGGCGGCCGTCAGAATACCCATCAGGGCGAAGCTGGAAGCCCCGACACTGATGGGAAAGCGCAGCACCTTCAGCAGCCCTGAAAAAACCGTCTGGGTGCCGCTCCAGGCCAGGACCAATGCGAGCGCCAGCAGGATGCCCCACGCCAGCCAGCAGAGTTGAAAAACGGCCCAGCGGATGGGTTGCGCCGCCGGGTAAGGGGCCGCCTGGGCCGCCTGGGGTCTGTTGTAGAAACGCTGGTCCCATTCCCGCAGGATGAGGAAAAAAAGGAGCCCCCAGAAAAGCGCCGCCGCGGTTGCCCCCCAGGAAGCGAACCAATAGAGCGCCAGCGCGCCGTAGCCGGCCAGCTCGAGAACCAGACCGCTGATGAAAATGATGTAGGCCAGTGCTGAGAGCGCTGGGCGAAGGAACTTCTGCCACAGCTCGGGGGTCACCGCCGGCATCGGGTGTTCCCTGAATTTGGGGCGAAATCGAAAGATCCAGACCATAAGAGCGGCCCCGAAAGCGATGCGGGCGAGGGTCATGAGAACCTGCCCGTAGCCCAACAACCCATCCAGCACCCAATAGACCACTGCAAAAAAACTAACCAGATGCATAAGCCGTTTCAGGTGGGGAACCCAGGCGGTCGGCAGCAGCGGGGGGTCCAGCTGGGATTGCAGGCGTACGAAACTAAGGCCCCAATTGGTAAAAAGAAGCGCCAGCAGTAGAGAAAAAGTTCCCTGGATGAAGGGAACGGTTTCGAAAAGCTTTCGGGCATGAAAAAAAATATAGAAAAAAAGTGCGCTGCCCAGCAGCGGCATGGCACGTTCCAAAAGCCGGACGGCCATGCGGCGCCAGGGGAATTCAGTGCACAGGGGCTTCTCCTGGACCCACCGGCAGAAGCGTCGCAGACGCAGAATCAGCACCAGGGTGAGCAGGTAGAGCACCACCGCGCTTACCGGCAGCAGCCCTCTGCTGGCCAGCAGATCGCCCGCCAGAGCGAACCAATACTCCGGGGAACCGATTTTGCGAAGCTCTTCGCCCAGCAGCTTCAGTTCGCTCTCGATGTTTTTCCAGCCGAGGTTGATAAGCGGATTGACGGTTCTCTGAAACAGGTCTTCCCGCTTTCTGTCCCGAATTCCCTGGCTGAATTTTTCCGTCAGGTCGCTAAACCCCTGCCGGGTTTCATCGATCCTGGCAATCAGGTCGAGGTAACCGGTCTGCAAATCTTCCAGGATTTCGACTCGCTGCGTCTGGCTGCGAATCAGGGTTTGGATGTCGCCGATCAACGCCCGCGCGTCCGGGGCCGGGCTTTCGGCGGCTTTCAGGGTGGCGAGCTGCTGCTCGGCAAACGCCTGCTGCTCTCTTAACTGCCCCTCGAGTTTCCGGGCGCTATCCACCTTTTCCTTCAACTCGGCCAGGCGGCCATCCAGCTGTTCAATGGTGTTGCGAATGCTTAGCCAGGCTTTTTCGAGGTCGTCGATGCGCACCTCGGGTGTCAGGAGCAGGTTGCCCATCGTGGAGAGCTGAATCTTTTTGAGGTCGACCTCGGCGGTCAGGTCACGAAAATTTTTTTGCTGATCTTCATAACTTTTTTCGAGACTCGAAAGGGTGGTCTTTTCAGCCTGGAGGGCGGCTTGGACGGTTTGTTTCAGGGCGGAGAGCTCGGGCGGCGGCGTAGCGTCCTGGGCATAGGCCGCACCGAAGGCGGCCAGCAGCAGGACCGCTATGAGAATCGAGCATCGGCCGTTGGCCGCTGCGATCGGCAATTTAAACGGGCTTTTCAAATGGCGGATATCCTTGCGCTTTGGCGCGCACCATCTGTGACGGTGTCGGGGTTCCCCGGTTGGCCCGTTTGATGGCTTCGGTGTCGGTTTGGGGGTGTCCTGCCGGAAGGGGTTGTCTTCGGCTGATTTTTCTTGACGGAAAAAATTTAGATTTTTAATGTACACAAACTCACCCGGGTTTTGCAACAGCTTTGAAAAAAAGGACGCCGGCTGCCGGCACCACCTTCCCCCGAACTGCAGGACCCAAGGAATATAAATGGCGAGAGCTATCAAGAAATCATCCCGCAAAGCCGGACTGCCGCCGGGAACGCTGGTGCATATCGGTGATAAACGCCAAGCGCACACCCGCATCCGCCTGATTGACTACGAGGAAAACGATTTGCGGGAAACGGAAGTCCGCAAAATCGAATCCCTCTTGTCCCTCAAAAACAGCCCCACCATTTCCTGGATCAACATCGACGGGCTGCAGGATCTCGACCTGATCCGAAAGCTCGGCAACGGGTTCGCCATCCCCCCCCTGACCTTGGAGGACATCGTCAACACCGGCCAGCGCCCCAAAGCCGAGGAATTCGATCATTACGTCTTCGTGGTCCTCAAGATGCTCCGCTACGATCCGGGCGAACGTCATATCAGCATCGAGCAGGTCAGCCTGATTCTCGGGGAGCGCTATCTGGTGTCGTTTCAGGAGACTCCGGGAGATGTTTTTGACGGGGTACGCGCGCGCCTCAGGAAAGGCCAGGGACGTATCCGCCGCAGCGGGGCCGATTACCTGCTCTATGCCCTGATGGATGCCTTGGTGGACCAGTATTTTATCATCCTGGAAACCTTCGGTGAAAAGATTGAAGTTATGGAGGAGGAACTGCTGGCGAATCCTACCACCGAAATGCTCCAGGGGCTGCACGACATGAAGCGCGAGATGATTTTTTTCCGCAAGCAGGTCTGGCCGCTGCGAGAAATTTTGAGCAGTCTGAGCAAGCGCGAGATGACGCTCATCACCGAGGCCACCGGCGTTTTTCTGCGGGATGTTTACGATCACTCCATCCAGGTGGTCGACACGATCGAATCTTATCGCGACCTCCTTTCGGGGATGGTGGATATTTATCTCTCAACGGTCAGCAACCGGATGAACGAGGTCATCAAGGTGCTGACCATCATTGCAACCATTTTTATTCCGCTCACCTTTGTCGCCGGCATCTACGGGATGAATTTCGTGTATATGCCGGAGCTCAGATGGCCTTGGGGCTACCTGTGGTTCTGGGGGATTGTGGTTGCGACCGCCACCGCAATGCTGGTTTTTTTCCGACGCAAGAAGTGGCTCTGAGGGACCCGGCGGGCTTTGGGTCGGCCGCCTCCGGGAAAACGCCAACCGGTCTTCAGGCCCATATTTTAGTACGGCCCGTTCTCAGCAAAGCGCGTGAATAACAATCGTGAGTCCCATCTGCATAGGAGACACCCCGCATGGCCGACCCCCGTGAACTGGCTGCAGCCGATCTGAGATGCGCCTGCGATGCGGATTTGTTCGATTTCACCACCACGGCCGAACTGGAGCCCCTGGATGAAGTCATCGGCCAGCAACGCGCCGTTCAGGCCATTGCCTTTGGGCTGGAAATGGCGAGCCCGGGCTACAACATTTTCGTGACCGGCCGCGACGGCACCGGCAAGTCCACGATTTCCCGGGACCTCAGCCGCCGCTTTGCGGCCAACCGCCCGACTCCGGACGACTGGCTGATGGTCAACAACTTCAAGGACGAATACCGGCCGCGCGCAATCCGCATGCCCGCCGGGCAGGGGGCCTTTTTTGCACGCAAGATCAGCCGGGTGGTCCAGGACCTCAAGGTCGCCCTTCCCAATGCACTGGAAAATGAATCCTATCTGGAGCGCAAGGGCCATCTGGAAAAAGGCTACAGCGAGAAACGCGCCCGCCTGCTGGACCAGCTTGAAAAGCTGGCGGCCGCCCACGGGCTTCAGATCAGCCGAACGCCCTCGGGGTTTATTCCGGTGCCCATCATCGACGGTAAACCCGCCACCCAGGAAAGTTTTTTGCAGCTGCCCGAGGAAAAGCGCGGGGGGATCGAACGGAGCGTTGCCGCCGTGCAAACCGAACTGGAGTCCACCGGCAAGGAGATCGGGCGCCTGAAACAGGCGCTTCAGAACGAAATCGAAAAGCTGACCGCCGAGGTGGCGAGTTTCGTGGTCGGCAACCGCCTGAGCATCCTCAAGGAAGAATACCGCGGGTTGGCCGGAATTCTGGGATTTCTGGACGAATTGCAGCAGGACATCGTCGAGAACGCCGCCCTTTTCGCCAGCGAGGCGGCAGGCGAGGGTCGGGGGCCCCAGGCCGCCGGGGGGCTGCCGGGACCCCGCAACGACCTGGTGCGCTACGATGTCAATATTCTCGTGGACCGCAGCACCACCCGCGGCGCACCGGTTATTTTCGAATCCAATCCCACCTACCAGAACCTTTTTGGGCGCATCGAGAAGCAAGCCCTGATGGGCACCCTGGCATCTGATTTTTCCATGGTCAAGGCAGGCTCGCTGCTGACGGCCGACGGCGGTACGCTGATTATGGAAATGGAGCAGGTGCTGCTCAACGCCCACGTCTGGGACGGCCTCAAGCGCGCCCTGCAGAACAAACAGCTTCACATCGAAGACCTGGCCGCCGGACCGCTGCTGGGGTCCGTGGGCCTGAGACCGGCGCCGATCCCCATCGACGTCAAGGTGATTTTGCTCGGCAGCTACGAGTTGTTTCAGGCCCTTCAGGACAACGATTCCAAGTTCAACAAGCTCTTCAAGGTCAGGGCGGATTTTGACGACGAGGTCGAGCGCAGCATATTGACGGTTCAACTCTATGCGCGCTTCATTGCGCGCGTCTGCCGCGAGGAGCAGCTGCTGCCCTTCACGCCGGACGGGGCGGCGGCCATCGTCGAATACGGGCAGAAGGCAACCGCCAATAAGCGCAAACTTTCACTGCGGTTCGGACAGGTGATCGGCGTATTGAAGGAGGCCGATTATTGGGCGCGGCGCCAGGGGGTCGAGACGGTCACCGACAGCGAGGTGGTCAAAGCCTTCAGCGAGTTTCGTTTTCGAAACAATCTCTACGAGGAAAAGATTCACGAGGCCTACGCCGACGGCACCATTCTGATCGACGTGAGCGGCGCCGCGATTGGGCAGGTCAACGGCCTTGCGGTCCACCAGATCGGCGAAATTTCCTTTGGACGCCCCGCGCGCATCACCGCCGAAACCTATCTGGGGGCCCCCAACGTGATCAATGTCGAGCGCGAGGCCGACCTCAGCGGTCGGACCCACGACAAGGGGATCTTGATCCTGAGCGGCTATCTGGGCCGCACGTTTGCGCAGCGCTACGCATTTAGCCTCACCATCAGCGTCGCCTTTGAGCAGAGCTACGCCGGGGTGGACGGTGACAGCGCCTCTTCGGCGGAGCTCTTTGCGATTGTCTCGAGTCTCTCGGACGTGCCCATTAAACAGGGGATTGCGGTTACGGGCTCGGTCAACCAGAAAGGTCGGATCCAGTCCATCGGCGGGGTCAACCAGAAGATCGAGGGGTTTTTCGAGGTGTGCCAGTCCAAAGGGTTCACCGGCGAGCAGGGGGTGGTAATTCCTGCGGGCAATGTCCAAAACCTGATGCTCAAGCGCGCCGTTGTGGACGCCGTGCGCGAGGGGCGCTTTCACATCTACCCGATCCACACCGCCTCCGAGGGCATTGCGATTTTGACCGGCATGCCCGCAGGGGAACCCAACCGCTTCGGCACCTACCCGGCCGCCACGGTTTACGGCCGCGCGCAGAAGAAGCTCAAACACTATTTTGACCGTACTCAAAAGCAGCAGCGCAATGCGCCCTGAAACGGGTGGCCTGTAAGGTTCGTCACCGGCGCCAGGCCAAACGGGGCCGCATTTTCGCGCGCGCCCGCGTCACTGATACGCAACCCCCGGGCGTCGGCGGCTCCCGGCTTTCTCTGAAAGGCCCAATACCGCATGCAATGGCTGCAGAACCCCCAGATCTGGCCGGTGCTGGCGACGCTGGCCGCGCTGGAAAATGTGATGGGAATCGACAACACCATCTGAATTACGGTCCTCGTCGCCAGATTGCCCGCTGCCGCCTCGAAAACACCCGCCTTTTTTGGCAGACGCTTTCCCTTCGCGGCCAACCGCCAGGCAGGGCCCTCAAATTCTGTCCTGGGGCGCGATCGTGTCGGCATACTTTCCCCTGAAAATCAGGACCGTGCGACGCCGCTTGAAGGGCGCGCACTGGTGCTGGAAAACATCGCAGCCAAACGGCAGCACCTCGGAAATGCCGTTGGTATGAATGACAACGCTGGGGGTTTGGCCGTAATGGTTTTTGAGAATTCGGATCAACTCCAGGGCCGAGGAGCCATCGAAATCGCCCCTGAGCTGGAGGTGCACCCCCCTGCGGCCCCGGTTCTGGGTGATGCTGAAATTGGATGCCATCGGGCCCCCTTTCCGTGGCTAAACGGATGCCACTGTGAGAACGCTGTTGTAGGTCCCGTAACAATTCGGTCGGATGCAGGGGGTGGTGGGGTCTGTCAGCCAGGTACCGTCCAGCCGGAACTTGTACGCGTACTCGCCGCTTGGCAGCAGCATCGTTTTTTGCCAGGCGCCGTTGCCGGTGGGCTTCATCGGGTGTGCAGCCGCCCGCCAAGCGTTGAAGTCCCCTCCCAGGCAGCCCTCGACGGCCTCGGGCGCAACAATCGTAAAGGTCACCCGGCATTTTTGGGTTTTCGGTTTAGCAGCACGCGGTTTCATCTTTAAAAAATCACTCCTTTGGGCCGCTGGTGGATAGTGCGCGGATAACCGCCTGGGCACCGTGCCAGGATTTCGCCCGTGGCGCATAGAAATCCTCAGAGCTGCGCTGGGGCTCGTTGGATCGTTTAACTATTTAAAAATATGGCTTATGGCGGCGGGGTACAATCGCCACAAGTGGTCATTTTGGGCTGGAATTGCGGGGATAGGCGATATTTTGCAAATGGGGGCGGAAGCGGGGTGAGGGGCGCGGCAAAAAGACATTGCCGGCTTGCGCCGGGGTTATATGTGGTTTTCTGCACAGCCCATCAGCCGGCGCCGCAAGGACCGCTTTTTTACCATTGGTCGGTGTAACCCTTTTCCATGGCGTATCGGATCAGGTCGGCGTTTTTTCTCACGTCCAATTTGTTTTTGATGTTTTTACGATGGCTGTGGACGGTGTGAACGCTGATGAAAAGAAGCGCGCCGATTTCTTTGCTGGTTTTCCCCTCGGCGATCAGTTGCAGGACCTGCTTTTCACGGGCCGTCAGCGGCTCATAGGGCGGATGATCGCTGCCGGGGCCGGTGGGGATAAGATCCGCGGGCACGTCCTGCATGAAAAGTGGCGAAAGGTAGGTTTTGCCCTTGCGGATGGCGGCGATGGCCTGAATCAGTTCGCTGCCGGAATCCTCCTTGAGGACATAGCCTTTGGCTCCGGTGGCCAACGCCAGGTGCAGGTATTCTTTCTTCTTGTGCATGCTCAGAAACAGGATGGCCACCCCGGGATGGGTTTTCCTGATCTCCTGGGCGGCCTCGATGCCCCTCAAACCGGGCATTGAGACGTCCATGATGACCATATCGGGCGTCGTATGATTCAGCAGCTTCAAGAGCATCAGGCCATCGGATGCCTCGCCGACAATCTGCAGACCTTTTGCCGCATTGATGAGATTGGCGATGCCCTCCCGCAACATGGCATGGTCATCGGCAAGAATGATCCGGTAGGGTGGCATCGTGTCCCCCTCGCGCTTCACAAATCGGATATGTGAGCCAAACCCACGCTTTTCGCGGTTCTCTGGTGCGCCTGGCGGGCGTGGTGTCAATTCCACGATTGCCGCAAAGATCCTGAGATCGACCCTGGTCTGGGGTGGATTCTGGCACGGACGGGTTTTTTTTTCAAGAATTCCGAAACCAATGCTGGGTCTTCGGCCGTGGGAGAAACGAAAAGCAGGGGCAGGCGCGCGACCCGGGCCCGCAGCCTGAAAAAGCCGTTCCGGCGGGGTGTTGAAGTCCGGCCGCATCCGGGCTGCGATCCCGGGGAGGGGTTTATCAGAAGGTATAACCGATGGAGAAATGAAACTGGCCGGCACTTTCGCCCGAGCGTTGATCGCGCTTGTGGCCATAGAGGATGCCGAGCGGGCCGATCGGGGTGATATAGCGCAGCCCTGCGCCGAGACTGTCACGCCAGCCGTTTTCGCCTACGGCGCCATCGCTGTCGTTCAGGCGACCGATGTCGTAGAAGAGAGTCAACTCGAAGTCCAGGCCCAGGTCGATGCGTGCCTCGAGGCTGCCGGAAAGCGCGTCGCGCCCCCCCACGGCATCACCGTTGGCGTCGAAGCGCAGCAGGTTTTCCTCATACCCGCGCACGTCCCCGATGCCGCCGAGGTAAAAGAGCTGATCTTCGGGCACATCGCGGCTGCCGCCATAAGGCGCGATGTGCCCCAGGCGGGTGGCCCCGGCGAGGGTCAGGCGCGTCAGCGGGCTCCAGAAACCGCGGCCCTCCAGCCGATACTTGAGGAAATCGTCTTCGGGGTTTTCAACCCCTTTGGAGACATCCACCCCAAAGTTCGCGAAAAGACCCTTGGTGGGGCGAATGAAGGAATCACGGGTGTCGTACTGCAAGGAGGGGGTGGTGACGATAATGGTGCGGCGCCCCAGTTCGACGGCAGTGTCGGTGATTTCGCCGTCACCGGTGGCGATTTGTTCCCGGCGCTCCAGCCGGGTGCTAAACCCGCCGCGCCAGTTTTCATGCCATTTGCGGTTGAAACCCAAAACGGCGCCGTAGGCGCGGGTCTCAAAGTTTTTGTTGAACTCTTCGATGCGCTCGCTGAACAGGCTCAAGGAGGCGGTCGTGCCGGTGCTCCAGAGGTTGGGGTCCTGGAGTTCCAGTTCGGCGCGGTAGCCGGTCTGATTGACCTGGCCGCCGAGGGTGATCCTGCGGTTCAAGCCGAAGAGATTGCGGTCTCCCAGGCGGGTGTCGACGAAAAAGCCGGTATCGCTTTGGAAGCCGCTCTGCAGTTCAAAAAAGTAGGGTTTTTTTTCTTCCAGGTCCGCAAAAAATTCGATCTGTTCCCATTTTTCGGGCAGTCCCACGGTGGTGAACTGGACCGTGTTGAAGACATCCAAATTTCTCAGATTGCGCTGGGCCGTGGTTGCCTGCTTCAGAGAGAACGGTGCGCCGGTCTGCAGTCCGGCCTCACGGTCGAGAATGCTTTGACGGGTGCGCAGATTCCCGGCGTATGAGATGCGGCCGTTTACGACTGCCGGCCCCTGGTCGATGGCAAAGCGCAGCTTGAGATCGGTGGGGTCGGGGTCCGGGGTGGCGCTCCCGGCAACCGTCACGTGGGGAAACCCTTTTTCCGATATCAGGGCGGCCAGCGTATTCTCGTCGCTTTTGAGCATGTAGTGACGAAACGGCTCCCCTGGCTGCAATGCGATTGCAGCGTAGGCCTGCGCCAGCGGCAGGGCGTCGATGCCGGTGATTTCGACCGCGCTCACCCGCTGCTGCGGCCCTTCGACAACCTCGAGCGTGATGGCCACCGAGTGGCGGTCGGGGCTGAAGGCCAGCTGGGGAGAAACCGTGACGTCGCCAAACCCCCGGCGCCGGAAAAGCTCCGTGGCTGCGGCGATGTCGGTTTCCAGGGTTTCGGGCACAAACGGCTTTTTCGGACGGGTGCCCATCTGCCGGCGAATCGCGTCGGCGTCCAGGGCCCGGTTGCCGCTCAGCGTGATGGCATCCACCACCGTCCGGGGCCCCTCGATGATGTGGAACACCAGGTGCACCGCCGGTTGCCCCTCGCGGGTAGCGGTGGTCTGCTCGGCTTTGACACCCACATCGCCGTACCCGGCCTGGTGGTAGCGCAGGCGGATATTGCGGATGGTCTTGCGGACCCCCCGGTTGGCGTGGTTTCCCTCCTGGAACAGGACCAGGTCTTTTCTGAGGGTCCAATCCCGGAAGGCCTGGTTGCCGTCAAAGTCGACCCGGTAGCGGGGGCCCTCGTAAACGCTCAGTCGGACATCCACGACTGCGCGGATGGGGTCGCGCGTGACAATCGGGGTGATTCGGCAGTCGGCAAAGCCTTGGGCGCGGTAGCGGGCGGTCAGGCGCTGGATGTCGGCGGTCAGGGTTTTTTCGATGAAACGCGCTGCGCTGCCAATGAGCAAGTTGGCCCGCCAAACACCCATGTGAAGCTTCAGCCGGCCTGCGGCAAGGGCGCGGTTGCCCTCGAAGGAAAGCTCCCCCAGGCGGTACCAGACCCCTGGGTCGATAATCAAACGGATGCGGTAGTGGCCGTCAGCCGGATCAAGGCGGGCCAGGGCCTCGACCCGGGGTGCGGCAAACCCCTCCTCCCGGTAAAGCGCCTCCACGGCTGCCGCCTGAGCCGCCAGGCTGCCCTCCGGAAGCGGGCCGCCGGTGTGTATGCTCAGACGGTTGCGGATGTCCCGTGCAAACAGGGGGGCGGCGTTTTGGATGTGGATGGCCTTGATCCGGCGAAAAGGGGTCAGGGTGAAGGTGAGCACCGGCCCGGCTTGGGTGTCGACGGTATCGGCGTTGATATATTCAAACCGCTTGCAGGCCGCCAGGGCCGCCAGGGCCGCATCGACTCTGGCGGCGGTCAGACGGTCGCCGGCTTTCAACCGCACCAGGCTGCGGCCCAGGGCTTGCCAGTCTGTTTTATCGCCGGGGTGGCTGCGGATGTCGAGCACCACCGCGGCAAGCGCTGCGCCGCCCTCGTCCGGGGTCTCGGCGCCTGTGGCGCCTGCCGCCGGAAAAACCGCCAGACAGCAGAGCACCAGGACTGCCAGGGGCCCCGCGCGCCGCCGGCGGCCGGTGGAACCGATTAAACAAGGGGCGCGCGCAGCGGCCGGTTTCAGGGGCGGAAACAACGACATCAGCGAAACTCCAGACGAAATGACAGGGCGCCCCCGAACACGCCCAGGTTGTCCTGGAAGGCCGTAAAGAGGAAATGCTCCAGCAGCCGGTATTCGGCTTCGGCCCGCTGCACGACCTCACCTCCCCGGGATTGGGTGGCATACTTGACCATCAGGCGGCGCGAAAGTTCTTTGCCCACCGTTACCTTGATGGTGGTGTCGACATCCTCGCCGTTCTCGCCCTGGCCGGAGGTCTCGACTTCCAGCAGGTCTAAGCCGGTGGTTTTCTTGACCTCTTCCACCAGATTGCCGGCCACCAGCTGAGCCACCAGCTGTTCGGGCGAAGCGCTGCTGCCGCCCTCGCCGGCAATCAACTCACGGGTGGTTTTGCCCACCAGCAGCAGCGAGAGGATGTCCTGATCGGATTCCTGCGGGTCGGATGTCAGGGTGAACTCCAGGTTGTCGGGAGGACCGGAAACCGCCAGACGGATGCGCCAGCCGCGCACCTGGGTTTCGCTTTCGATGTCGACCAGGGGTTCGATGCGGTAAGGGCTTACAAAATCCACGACCCCTTTTTCGACCGTGAAACTCCGATGGAAATAAGTTATCGTGCCGGAGGGCACCTGAATGCGGCCGTCCACCAGGGGCCGTTGGAGGGTGCCGCCGATCCTCAGGTCCGGGATGATTTCCAGGGCGGCCAGGTTGTTGTCCACCAGAAAGGCGTTGCGGTGGTTCACGGCCACATCCAGTGTCAGGTTCTCCAGAAAAGGGTAGGGGAAGGTGCGCGCTGCGGCCGGCGCCGGCTGCGGCCGGCGCTCCAGTCTGCGCAGCGGGCTGAGGTTGACATCCCGGTAGTAGAGGCCCTCGATCAGGGTCAGCGTTCCGCGCAGGCTGGAATTCTGCGGAGTCCCCGAGAGCCGCAGGTCCCCGCTGAAGAGCACGTCAAGCGTGTCGGGCACTCCGAGGGGCAGGGCGGTGGCGGTCAGCCGGGCGTCCACCTGGCGGGGTATGAAGGCTTCCAGATCGAACCCCCCGGCCAGTTCGAAACTCCCGGTGTCCAGCATGCCCTTGAGTTGATCGACCCGCAGGCTCGCGGGGGTCAGCAGCAGCTTGCCGTTGAGGTCGTGGAGGCGGGTGGTCACCCCCGGCAGGTCACAGCCGATATCGGCCAGAACCACCTCCAGGCGAAGCTCCGGCGCGGCCAGGGTTCCGCCCACGCGGCTATCGACCCGCAGGCTCCCCTGGGGGCTGTCGAGATCCTCCACAAACGCCTCCAGGGCCTGAAGCGGCAAGACCCCGGCGGCTTCGAAATCCAACGGACCCTGGATGCCGCCTTGCCCCCAAAATTCGAGCCAGCCGCCGGCGGGCAGCGTCAAGCGGTTGCGGGGGACCCGCACCTGGCCGTTGGCGATTGTAAATCGCAGCTGCTCGGCTTCGACCAGCGGGGTGTCCCGGTAAGTCAGCAAAAGCGCGGAGAGGTCCGCTGCCGCCGTGATCTCCGCGCTGCGCTGGGGCGTGCCGCGGGCCACCAGCGTGCCGCTGAGACGGCCCTTGAAATCCGGCCGGCCGGCGATTCGGGTATAGGGGGCGATGGCCGTGTCCTGGAAAAATGCGCGCAGCTCAAATTGCTGCGTGTTCAGGTCGTAGCTCGCCGCCAGATCAAAGTTGAGACGGCCGGAGAGCTGCGCCAGACCCTTTTCCAGCCCGAGGTTCAGGCGCAGGTCCTCGACGGGGTTGCCGTCGATGCGAACAGCGGTGACCGCCAACTGTCCCGCCAGACGGGGGTCTTGCAGGGTGCCCTGGCCTTTGAGGGTGAGGGCGGCAAGGCCTTCGGCAGCCGGAAAATGCTGGTGCAGCAGGTCGATCTGCTCCAAACTGATCCCGTCGCTCTCGACTTCCAGCGCGTACGACTGGTCGTATCCAAGCCACCCCCGGGCGACCAGGGTTTGGCCCCCCGGGACGGCAATCTCCAGGCGCTCCAACCGCACCCGCTCGCTCTCCAACACGGCGCTGAGGTGCAGGCCCGAAAATTTCTGGTAACCGCTGTCGAGGTCAACGCCCCTCAGGACCACGGTGCCCAGTGGGCGACGCAGGCTGCCGGTTATACGGGCCTCCAGGGACGCACGGCCTTTGAGCCGCGGGCTGAAATCTTCAAGCTGGGGGGTGTCCGCGGTGACATCCACCTGCAGCGCCGGATCTTCCAGCCACCGACCGGTGGCGACATCCATGAGGCGCATGGCGCCGCTCGCCGCCGCGACTGAACGCCCGTTGCGAGCGGTGAGACGCTCGATTTGCAGGCGGCCCTGGTCGAGCCGCAGCGCAGCGTCAAGGTCGCCGATCCGCACGTTTTCAACAGCGACCGCCGTACCCGTCAGCGACAAGACCGCCCGCGGGTCGCCAAGGCGCCCGTCCAAACGCAGGACGCCCTGGAGGCGGCCGCTGGTGCCGGGGCGGTCCAAAAAGTCTCCAGGCTCCAAATTCTCGAAGGTAAACGCGAGGGCCATCGGCAGGTCGCGGCCGAACCCGCGCTCAGGGGCGAAAAGCCCCGCCGTGCCGCTGCCCCTCACCCGTGAGCCCCGGTTATCGAGGGACAGTTCGCTGACGGTTAGGACCCCGGTGGGGGCCAGCTCGGCCACTAGCCCCAGCCGGCCGAGCCGGATGGGGGCGAAGGCCAAGTCTTTGCCCTCGGCCTGGAAACTGAAAGCCGGCCGCTCGAGGGTGCCCGCTACCCGGCCCTCGAGGGTGAGTTCGCCCCCGGCCCCCATCTGGTCGAAGGCCGCCAGCACCGGGGCCAGATCCGGTGACCGCAGGCTGAAAGCGCCTGAAAGGGCCCGGCTGTGGAAATCAAAGCTGCCATCCGTGCGGAGCTGCAGGCTGCCCGCAGACGCCGTCAGCCCGCTGAGGGTTATCTGATGGCCTTCCAGGCGGGCCTTGGCCTGCAGGGACAAATCGGTGGTCGGCAGGGCCGTGTCGGTTGTCGCGGCGAAATCCCGGGCGTCGGCGCGCAGGCTGACCGCAGCCGAAAGCCCTTTGCGCACCAGGCTGTGACCGGTCAATGCGAGGTCGGCGTCGATACGGCCGCGCGGAAGGCCCGGATAGGGGCAGATCTTTTCCAGGCGCAGCCCCTGGCTTTTGAGGCTAAGGGAATAGGTGGCAGCCTCGAGCATCGCTGGCAGGTCCCATGTTTCCCGGGCAAAAGTCTTGGTGAAATCCGCTTCGCCTTGGATGCTGAGCGTGCCGTCAGCGGCGGCCAGAAAAAGCTCTTCCAGGGATACCCGTCGGTCTTGCAGTTTGGCCCTGAGACGGGCGGCATCGAACCGGCATTCCCCCAGAACACCGCCGTCGCAGGCCAGATCCAGATCTAGATCCGGGTCCTGCAGGTCCCCCCGGGCGGTCAGGCGACCGGCGAGGCGGCCGGCCAGCGGCGGGACGGGCGTCAATCCCGCCAGCAATTCCGCCAGCACCAGGTCAAGGTCCAGGCGAAGGTCCAGGCGCGGGGCGGCGAGCACGTTTTGTATGTTTCCGATGAGGCTCAGACTTGAGCCGCCCGCCGCTGCGGTCAGATGCACGGGTGCAAGCGCGCCGTGTGCAAGCGTCGCCTCGAGGGCCAGGCGGTCCAGGCCGGTCTCCGCGCCGGGCCGGACGATGCGCAGGGCGCCGGTGACCAGGTTCAGGGCGGCGGTCTGGGTTGACCAGCGGCCCTCGGCGGTAAGGTTCACGTCGGCGAGGCTGGCGCTGAGGCTGTCGGCGGCAGACGTAAACGCCACGCGGCCGTCGGTCAGGCGCAGCCGTTTGAGCGCGATATCGACGGGCAGGCCGCGGCCGGTTCCAGGCTCAGGGGGCTGGTCACCGGCCTCGGGCGGCTGCAGGGCTTGGGTCAGATCGAGGCTTCCGTCCTTCCGGCGCTGCAGATTGACCCAGGGCGCTTCCAGTTCCAGGGAGTTGATCTGCACGGTTGCCTGCAGCAACGGCCGCCAGTCCAGCACCAGCAGCAGTCGCTGGACACCGGCGAGGGGCTCGCCGGCGGGGCCGGTCAACTGCAGCCCGGACAATTCCAGGCGGCCCCGCAGCGGCGATAGCCGCAGCTGGTCCCAGCGCAGGCTGCCCGCAATGGCTTGGTTGACACGCGCCTGCAGCCAGCCCTGGCCGACCCCGCTATGCAGCCACAACAGCCCGCCGGCCGAAATCGCCGCCAGCGCCGCAGCCAGCACTCCGGCTGCCAGTAGGCACCGGCGAAAAAAGCGGCGCCATCTGGGGTGTCGCAACTTCAAGCGTCAATTCCCTTCAAGCGGTTGAAAGCGCGCCTGCATCTGGGCGTGGGGGCGACTCAACCCGTTCCCAGGCGCTGATGCGGCAATCTGGTCGAAATTGCCTCGCAAGTCAAGTTCAAAGAGCCGCCTGCGAGTGCTGGCGGGCGGCCCCCCAGAAAAACATCGAGGGCGCCATCGACGGCGGGGAAGAACTCCAATCTTTTCTTTTTCGCCCAGTTAAAACCGACATTTCAAGTTGATTGCACCGCGGGTTTCCTGTATTGCTGAGGCGGAGCGGGGTTCTGCAGATGGGGCCGCGATGAAGAGCGAAGGATTTGCGATGCAGCCGATTCACAAGGTCATGGTAGCCTGTGATTTTTCCGAACACGCCATCAAGGTGCTTGGGTACGCGGCCCGACTGGCGGCTGCCCTCAATGCCCAAATGCTGCTGGTCAACGTCATCAATCAGCGGGATGTGGATGCGGTCAAGAGCGCTTTTTTTCAAAAGGCCCTGACCAACGAGGAAAGTTCGGTCGAGACGATCTTGATCAGGCAGCGGCAGGAACGCGCCACCCTCATGCAGGAATTGATCGAAGAGGCCGGGTGCGGCCACCTGCCCATCAAAAAAATTTTCCGGTCGGGCATCCCATTTGAAGAGATCAGCCGCGTGGCGGCCGAAGAGACCGCCGACCTTGTGGTGATCGGTTCGCGGGGCCGCGGAACCCTGACGGAGGCTTTTTTCGGCACCACAGCCGAGAAGATCTTTCGCCACAGCCCGGTGCCGGTGCTGGTGGTGCGGGTCACCGAAGCAGCGGCATGATATCCCGGAACAGATGGTGAAACCCGAGGCGCCCATGGAGATCCCTGCAGGCATGCAACCCGTTCCCAACCGCAGCGACCATATGTGCTTTGGCTGCGGGCCCGTCAACCCATATGGTTTGAAGATGAAATTTTACGCCAGTGACAAGGCGGTGGCATCCTTGGTGACGGTCCCCGAGCACCTCTGCGGGTGGGACAACCTGGTCCACGGCGGGGTGATCACCACCATCCTCGATGAGATCATGAGCTGGTCGGCGATTTACCTTCTCAAACGATTTATCCTGACCAAATCGATCACCGTCGAATTTCTCAAGCCGCTTTACGTCGGACAGCAAATCAAAGCCGAAGGCGGCGTCAAAACCGCCGACGGCGGGCGGGAAGCCCGCATGACGGGGGTCATTTACAACTCGGAGGGGCTCCCGTGCGCCCGGTCGGAGGGGACCTTCGCCCTCATGGCGCCGCGTCTTGCCGAGCGCCTGGGCATCATGGGGCGGCGGCAGCTTCAGGAATTTGCCGAGCTGATGGGAATCGACGCCGAAGAGCCCTCAAGGGGCGACCGGTCGTGAACCATCAAGGTACGTAAATGTTTCTGCTGGGTGTTTTCTGGGGTGCCGATAAAGCCCCGAGCGCGATGGTTCTTTTGGAGCAGACCTGGGCAAACCTGCGCCGCTGCTACCGCCTCGAATCGCTCCGCGCGCCGCTCCCGGACCGGCGTTTCGACGAACTGGCCGAACGCCTGCGGACCATTTTCGAGGACCGCCGCTATGCCGTTTACAAGCGGGTTTTCAGTCAGGACCGGCGTCCCGCCAAACGCTTGCAGGTCAAGCCGCGCATCGTGCTGGCAGCGGCAGGCGCCGCCACCGATGTTGTCGATGCCCTGCGGGCCCGCCAGCTGCCGGTTGAGTGTGTGATCCGTCGGGACCAAAACGGCTGGGAGAAGTACAATTACGATCGGATCTGCCTGGGGCACAATTATTGTGTGAACCGGGAAATGCTGGTCGAGTGCCTGGCAACGGTGGCGCGCGAAAATCGGTTGCACTTTCCGGCCGTTGACCTGGAACCGCTGATGCCGGTCGCGGCTCTGCGGACGGCGGACTTGCCCGGCACTGGATGCCCGACCGGTGGGGCCTGCCTGGCCCTGGCGGCGGCGGTATGGTTCAGTGAAACAGTCAAGAGTTTGAAACGCTACGGGCAGGCGGGATGAAGTCACCGCGGGCCAAAGGCGGCTGTTCTCGACGGCCTTCTGTTGCGCCCCACGCGCCATCGCGGTTAAAAGGGGTAGATCATGATCGGATTGCTGGTTCGATGGCTGGTGCTGACGGCGGCCATCCTGCTGACCGCCTACCTGCTGGAGGGTATCCACGTCAGCGGCTTTTTCTCGGCCTTATTTGCCGCCGCCATCCTGGGGGTCCTCAATGTCTTTCTGCGACCCGTTCTGTTTCTGCTGACCCTGCCGATCACCGTGCTCACGTTTGGGCTTTTCACTTTTGTGATCAACGCGATGCTCCTGCTGATGGCCTCCGGGGTCATCGGCGGTTTCAAGGTGACCGGCTTCTGGACCGCCCTTCTGGGGAGCCTCCTGATCACCATCATCAGCTGGATTCTCAATACGTTTATCAACGAGCACGGGCGGTTCGACGCTTTCCCCCCGCATCGGGGCCGGCGCCTGCAGTGACCGGGCCGCCCGGCCGGATCGATCGGCGCGCAGACCGGCCGCGATCCGAAAGCCGAACCCCACCAGGAGGGCGGCACTGATGAGGATGATCAGGTTGGCTGAAAAAAAGGTCACCAAAAAGTGAAGGGGGTTTTCAAGGGCGTAAGCCGCGATCAGCACCTGGATCCCGAAAATCAGAAACCCGCAGGCCATCAACATCAGCGCAAGTTTTTTGATCCACCCGCCTGAAAGCATCGCGCCCTCTTCAGCCGCGTCCGGCCCACTTCAGCTCCGCGCCCCCATCAGCCGTTGTTTTTTTCCGAACCTTGCCAGACCGTCTCCCTGTTGAAATCATGGGCCGAACGTCCGCCTGCGGCCTCGCTGGCCGCGATCCAACTGTTTACCCGCTCGGCGCCGTAAGCCGCCCGCCAGGCCGCCAAAATGGTTTCCAGCGGGATGTCGGCCTGGGGTGCATGGTAGCGGACATAGGTCATGTACTGGGCCGCCTCCAGATTGAAGGGCTGAAACACGGCGTCCGTGCGGCCGTCGAACTCCAGAGGGGCCACGCGGTGCTTGCGGCAGAGTTCCTGGTTGAAGGTGGGGGTGGCCTTGACCCATTTGCCGCCCAGAAAAAATTCGGTGAAGCCGTGGTAGACGAATACATCGCCGCCCATGCGTTCGATCAGCTCTCGGGTGGCGAGATGATTGCGAACGTCTGCAAAACCCAATCGCGAGGGGATCCCGCAGACCCGGCCCAAGGCGCACAGCAGACCGGCCTTGCTGATGCAATAGCCGCGGCGGCTCCTGAGCACAGCGCTGGCGCGGTAATGTTCGGGGCGGTAAAACGGGTAGTACGGGTCGTACCAGAT
>Ga0105099_10000484_pt1 | contig 27141 bp, 25 predicted proteins | sample PPLLak3cmMay2015_2_FD_79138 | JGI IMG/M metagenome (GOLD analysis project Ga0105099, IMG submission 79138) | Freshwater sediment microbial communities from Prairie Pothole Lake near Jamestown, North Dakota, USA - PPLs Lake P8 Core (1) Depth... | ecosystem: Environmental > Aquatic > Freshwater >... | reverse complement strand
CGTCTTGCCTGTCCCTGCCGGGCCTATTCCGAATACGATATCATAACCGCGCATGGCATCAATATATTCCTTCTGTGCCAGGCTTTTCGGAGTTATCGAATGTTTCTTTGCGGTTATATATACCGTATCGAGGAAAATATCTTTTAGTTTAACATGATCGTCATTAGAAAGAAGCTTTACCGCATAATCGATATCATTCGGATAAACCGGATAATTTTCTTTAAGCAGGCCATAAAGCTGCTTTAATATATTCTGTGCAAGATTGGAGGCGACAAGCTCACCTTCTATAAAAGCAGTATTTCCCCGCGCATGTATCTTGACATCAACTGCATCAGCCACTCTCTGAAGATTGCTGTTATATTCTCCGAAAAGCTGTTTGGCCAGATTTATATCTGAAAAAATCAGTTCTGTAAGATTGTTGTCTATGTCTATTTCCATAGATTCTGTTTTAAATCAGCTCCTTTTTCTTTCTGCGGGTCCCTGTCCCCTGGTCTCTTATGTTCGATGTCCGATATTCGAGATTCTATATCCGGCCCCTCGCCCCCTTGAACCGAAACAGCGAGCTCATTCCTCGCTGCTTGCAGCGGGGTTAACAAACGAATTAAAAAGACGCTATACCCTACGGTCGAAGATTCCCCGTAGCTTGCTGCGGGGAATCTTCAATCCTTGATCCCTTCAATTCAGTGTTCACTATCAACCAATCGTTGCTGCATGTTAACATGATTATGAAATCCATTGCAAACAACAAATTTCAAAGGAAGTTACAAACCGGAGAAATGCCTTGACGTGATAAAAAACATTTTGTTATGATTCAATATTAATGAACTCGTTAAAAGCCACATGCAAACGGATTTGAGATTTTTAGGAAACAGATTTTTAAAGAATAAAGCGTTAAAAATCAATTCGCTAAGTCACAAGAACTCTCTGCTGAATCGTATGATAATTAAAGCTCCCTGCCTTAGAGCGGTAGGGGAATGCGCTCGCGTTTCGGTTCAAGCTGGAATTGATTAGCAGTGTAATTAAGGGGGATTATGAATCTGTTTGATATCCTGATAATTATTATTTTATTATATTGCCTGATAAGAGGTATTTTCAGGGGTCTGCTCAAGGAGATGTCATCTCTGATAGGGGTACTCGGCGGTTTTTATGCTGCTTATACATATTATACCGAAGTCGGAAAATACCTCAAAAAATGGATAACTGATCCCAATTATATCAATATATTAAGCTTTTTTTTGGTTTTTATTTTTGTTTATCTTATAATAAGCATTCTTGGAATTATAATTAAGTACATATTAAAGATAGTTTTTCTCGGATGGGTTGATAGGATTTTTGGTGGAATTTTCGGCATATTAAAGGGAATCTTAATAGGTTCCGTGCTTTTGATTGTAATTACGGCTTTTCATTCAGGCAGCGCAAATATAATTAAAACCTCTAAAACAGCACCTTATCTTTCCGCTGTTTCAAACAAGATGATAAAGGTGACTCCAAAAGATTTGAAGCGCGAATACCAGACAAAAATAAAGGATATCGAAACGGTTTGGAAGAAAATGAATTCGGCAATAAAGAACTGAATATAAAAAGGTTGATGGAGCTTGTCAAAACTCTCAGAGGAGAAAACGGATGTCCGTGGGATAAAACACAAAGTTCAAGAACCATGGCTGTTTATCTTCTGGAGGAGGTTTACGAGCTTGTTGACGCAATCGAATCGGGAAATCCTGATGACATTTGCGAGGAACTGGGCGATGTATTGTTCCATATCTTCTTCGTGGCAAACCTTTACGAGGAAAAAGGGCTTTTTGATGCAGGAGATGTAGCAGGCCTGGTAACTGAAAAAATGATCCGACGCCATCCCCATGTTTTCGGCTCCGAAAAAGCTGAAAATGCGGGAGAGGTGAGAAAACGCTGGCACACCATAAAAATGAATGAAAAAAGCCACCTGAAAAACGGATCTCTCCTGGATTCCATTCCTGGGGGACTCCCCGCCCTTATGCGCGCATACAGAATTTCGGAACGAGCGGCAAGAACCGGGTTTGACTGGGACAATATTGAAAGTGTAATGCAAAAGACGGAAGAAGAGTGGTCCGAATTTCAATGCGCTCTTAATAAAAAAAACAAGGCTGATATTTCAGTTGAATTCGGAGATATACTATTTACCCTTGTCAATGTTGCGCGCTTTGCGGCAATTCACCCCGAAACTGCATTGAAGGATTCGATAAAAAAATTCGAAACACGTTTCAGACAGATGGAAAAGAGCTTGGCTGAAAGCGGACGTAATTTTGATTCGGTGTCCCGCAGTGAGTTTGATACCCTCTGGGAGGAAGTAAAAAAAGCGTAAAAAGTATTCAAGGGTTCGAGGATTCAAGAGGCTTAAACGGTTCAAACAGCCGTTAATCAGAGACCATGTTCGAAGTTTGATGTCCGATATTCGATCTCAGATATTCGAACCATTAACTGTTCACTATTCACTATTGACGGACTCGTAAAAAGTCCAAATTCAGACGGCAAAGTAAAAAGCTCATTATGCAAGGCGCACGAATCTTGAGGAATGAAGCGTACTTTCTGGTACGCTGCAATGACGAAAGATGAAGTGCAACACAGCAGAATGACTTTTGAAGAAGCCGTCACTATTAACTGTTTACATACCATGATTGCAATAATTGATTATGCTGCCGGAAACCTTACGAGTGTCGCAAGAGCTGTAACTCACATAGGGTTCAGGTGCATTGTGACAAATGATACGAAAGAGATAGGCAAAGCCGAACGAATCATCTTTCCGGGAGTCGGCGCAGCCGGTTCGGCCATGGAAAGCATAAAACGTCTCGGTCTTGATAAAGCCATAAAAGAAGCTTTTTCATCCGGGAAACCGATCCTCGGTATATGCCTTGGAACCCAGGTTATCATGGAATACAGCGAGGAAAACGACACGAAGTGCCTGGGAATCATAGACGGAAAAGTTCTTTCTTTCAGGTTTGATGAAATCAGAAGAAACGGAGCATGCCTTAAGATACCCCATATGGGGTGGAACCGCATAATCTTGAAGAAGAAACATTTTATCCTGTCGGATCTGAAGGAAGAAGACGAGTTCTATTTTGTACACGGGTATTATCCGGAGCCTGATGAGGTTGACCATTTAATCGGAACAACCGAATACGGGATTTTGTTTCCATCGGTTATTGGATATAAAAATATAATAGCTACACAGTTCCATCCCGAAAAAAGCGGTGTACCGGGCCTTTCAATACTTAAAAATTTCTGCGTGTGGAATCCATGTTAAGCAAACGCGTTATACCCTGCCTCGATGTGCGGGACGGAAAAACAACAAAAGGAATTAAATTCAAAGATAACGTGGATATAGGCGATCCGGTTGAGATGGCCCGTTTTTATTACGAATCAGGAGCTGATGAGATTGTATTTTATGACATTACCGCATCGAGCGAAAAAAGAGATATCATGATAGATGTGGTAAGGCGTGTTGCCGAAACCATATTTATACCCTTTTCGGTCGGAGGCGGAATACGCACCATTGAAGACATGCGCAAGGTCCTTCTGGCAGGAGCGGAAAAAGTAAGCGTTAATTCGGCTGCCGTAAAAAATCCCGGAATTATTACAAAAGGAGCCGAAGCTTTCGGAAACCAGTGCATCGTACTCGGCATGGATGTTAAACATGTGGGGAAAAGCGAAAAGATTCCTTCAGGATACGAAATAGTGATAAACGGAGGCAGAACCTTCATGGGAATCGACGCGCTGCAATGGGCGATAGATGCTGAAAAGCTCGGAGCTGGAGAGATATGTTTAAACTCGATTGATGCGGATGGAACTTGTGAAGGTTATGAGCTTGCACTCACATCCCTTATCTCGGAAAATGTCGGGATACCGGTTATTGCTTCCGGCGGGGCCGGCAAGCCGGAGCATCTTTTTGATGTTCTGACAAGAGGGAAGGCTGATGCAGCGCTGATAGCATCGATGGTTCATTACGGCACATACTCTATTTCGGGAATAAAATCCTATCTCGATATAAACGGCGTAAAGGTGAGAAAGAGCTGGTGATACCTTTGCGAAAAGCCTGCATCAGATGGCCGGGTGGAATTGTATACTTAACCGGACTTGAAGCCCGGCAGGGGTATGGGTATCAGGTTCAGCCTAACTGATCCCCTTTCTCGATGCCGCAGAGCTCCTTTGCAATTTTCTGCTTCTTTCTCATGTCAACAAGTCTTCCTATCATTATCCGCTGCGCCTGCGGCGAACCCGCCCCGTGCATTGATTCGGTAAGATAACTCACGGCAGCAGAGCCCATCGTGATATTCTCGATCAGTCTGAGGATTCTTGCCCTGTGCTCCGTTGGAATTTCCGGTTTTGTTCTGTAATATTTCTCAAGCCACCTTCCTGTTTCAGGCGACCTGAAGTCGGATTCGGAAGGAAGTGTAACCATGAGACCGCCTGCAATATCCTGCGCGAGCCTTGCAATTTCATATGGAAAGCGGGTGACGTTCTGTTTATGCACATTAGCAAGCAGAAGATCAACAAGCCAGGTGCCTCCCGTCTCCCGGTGCCCTTCTGCAGCACACGCAATGCACCCGCAGAAGAGAGTTTCATTCAGATGATTCATCTCGACAATTTTGTCCTTAACATGGGAGGCTTTCTCGGCTCCGTTATATTCGGCTATAGTCTGTGCTGCCCCGATAAGGACATCCCCCACTCCCGCCTTGCATGCATAGCTCTGGCGGTGATACGCGGCGAAATTTTCAACAAGCTGTGTCGTAAAATCGTATTCCCTGTACATAAAGACGCGCTCCCATGGGACAAAAACATCGTCAAATACAACCAGCGCCTCGTGCCCGCCGTAGAACATATTGCCCCTGTCAAAGGTCATTCCTTCGGATTTCCGTGTGTCACAGGACTGGCGTCCAATAATGTAAGTGATTCCCGGCGAATCGCTCGGAACGGCAAAAGATATTGCATAATCTCTGTCCTCCTCCCTCATGGTGCGGGTGGGCATTGCAATTATCTCGTGGGAATTGACCGCGCCCGTCTGGTGGGCTTTCGAACCTCTCACCACGATTCCACCCGAACGTTCTTCGACTACATGAAGGAACAAGTCCGGATCGGACTGAAGGTGAGGAGGAAGCGACCGGTCGCCCTTGGTATCGGTCATAGCGCCATCGCAGACAAGATCGTTATCCTGCACATATTCCAGGAACCTCAGAAAACGCTTGTTGTACTCGGCGCCGTATTTCAGGTCGATGGCATGAGTGGTTATCGAGAGAGCATTCAGGGCATCCATCCCCACGCATCGCTGGAAGCAGCAGGCTGTGAGTGATCCCATGAGGCGTCCCATTTTGCTCTTTTTTACAAGGTCGTCCACGCTCTGATGGATATGTGTGAACCGGTTGATTTTCCTGCCGGTAATATGAGACTTTGCGGTCATAATTTCTTCGTATTCCGGTTTGTGTGCATATTCGTAGGTGGCGGCAACAGCATTCATTGAAGGACGGATGATAGGGTCGTCCACAACATTTTGAATTTTCTTCCCGAACATATATACGTTTAACTTAAGTTTTCTGAGACTCTCCTGATATTCTTTCGCGTTCATCATTTTATTCACAGTCTTCTCCCTGGTTTCGTTATCATTAAATTTTATCTTATTATATCATATCATATACTATTTACCCCGGAAAGAGCTTTTAAAAGCGCATGTATAATCTTGACATAATTAATAAATAATTATACTAGCTTAGAAAATAAAAGGGTGACCGGATTATGACTCTGCCCTCGGTCAATATTGAAGCGATTCCGTTGAAGCTTAAACTGAAAACGACAATCCGCCATGACTCTGCCACCAGAAATGAGGGAAAGAGCGTCTGGGTGTGTGCAGATAGGAACGGATATTCGGGATACGGGGAGGGTTGTCCGAGGGTTCATGTGGCAGGTGACGAACTAGAGTCAAGCATCAGATGGATATGGAAAAATTTTCAGACGGGAAGGCGAGTTTCGTAAACCTTTCCGATCTTAAACAGTAGATCGAAAAAAACGGCGAGGCTATCGACAGATACCCGTCGGCATGGTGCGCTGTTGAAATGGCGCTCCTTGATCTTTTTTCCCGCGAGAAAGGATGCAGCGTTGAGAAACTCCTCGGATTGGACGGATGCAGGCTCTTTGCCAGCTGCACAGACGTTTGGGGAGATGATAAAAAATGGAAATACATAACTCTTGCGGATAAATATCTGATACGGGGATTTTCGGATTTCAAAGTCAAGTTAAACGTCAGCATAGAATGCGACAGGGAAAAGCTTGCCGTGCTTGAAGATCTTGCCGCAAGGCATCATATAAAATATATCCCTAAAGCTTCGATGCCAATAATCTCTGGAAGAACCGCTGCGATGAGACCATAGAATATATAAAAGTGCTGGGCGGGCGCGGAACCAAAGCTCAAATTCAGGCCATACACTTTGAAAAGACCGAAGATAGCGCGGGTGAAATTGCAGATTTTATCACTTAAAGGACTCTCAGTTCTTCCCTGACTCAAAAACCTTATCTTCGAAAAGGTTCATAAGACAGGCATCAACAATATCAGTCATCCCTTTCGTGAGTTTCGTAGTGTTTGTGTCCGCACTTAGCTTACCATTTATCACTCCCCCCAGAGCTTCCCGCACCTTGGCGGCCAGATCATTCATGGAGAATGGTTTCTGCAGGAAATGAACACTTTCATCAAGGATGCCATTGTGGGCAATCACATTGGCGGTATAGCCGGACATGAACAGGCATTTGATGCCGGGCCGAAGATCGCTGAGCCGTTTCAGCAGATCTCCGACGCGCATATCCGGCATCACAACGTCGGTTACCATCAGATGGATATCGCCAGCATATTGCCCGGCCAGTTGAATAGCCCTGTTCGGACTGCCAGCGGCCAGCACTGTGTAGCCCAGTTCATCGAGCATAACTTTGCCCATTTTCAGGAGCGCTTCGTTATCCTCGACGAGCAGAATTGTCTCCGTGCCAGTCAGAGGCTTGGCGTGTGCGATTGGTTCGTCTATCGCCATCCTCTCTTTCTCGCACCTGGGCAGGTATATCCTGAATACCGTACCTTTTCCCGATTCGCTGCAGACATTGACGAAGCCGTTGTTCTGCTTCACAATTCCGTACACCGTTGATAAGCCCATGCCGGTACCCTTTCCAATCTCCTTGGTGGTGAAAAAGGGATCAAAGATTTTTTCAAGAGTTTCTTTCTCCATGCCGCAGCCGTTGTCCTTGATCGCGAGCATTACATACTGCCCCGGGACGAAATCGGGGTGTTGAGCGCAAAACGAATCGTCACACTCCGCATTGCTGGTCTCGATTGTAATTGTGCCAATACCGAAGATTGAGTCTCGGGCATTAACGGCCAGGTTGGCAACAATCTGGTCAACCTGGGCAGGGTCTATTGTCACCGGCCATAGATTTGCGGCGGGCATCCAGATCAGGTCAATATCTTCACTGACCAGTTTCCGAAGCATATTGAGCGTATCCATGACGGCTTGATTTAGGTCCAGCGCTTTCGGGGCAATGGTTTGTTTACGGGCAAAGGCCAGAAGCTGCCGTACGAGTTCAGCTGAGCGATTTGCGGCATTTAATATTTCCTTGATGTTTGTATAGAGCGGATCGGATGGTTCGACCTTCATCAGCGCCACCTGGGAATAACCGAGGATAATATTCAGCATGTTGTTGAAATCGTGCGCAACGCCGCCCGCAAGCTGGCCTATGGCCTCCATCTTCTGGGCCTGGCGATAATGCCCCTCCAGCTCCTCCTTCTCCACCTCAGCTTTCTTGAGATCCGTTACATTTTTGAAGGTTCCGACTACACCTATGACTTTACCTCCTGAATCGGTGTTCGGAGCCCCGCTCATGATAAACAAACATTCCGAACCGTCTTTATGTAATATAGAGCCGTATAGACCGTAAACTTTCTGCCCCTTATCCCTGATTTCTTTAAAGGAATAAATAAATCTCCTCTCATCTTCCTTTTTTGTAAAATCGATTAATTTCTTTCCTATGACATCTTCTTTCTGATAACCGAGAATTATCTCCCAGGCAGGATTGACATAGGTAAATGCGCCTTCATTATCAAGCGTATAAATGATATCAGGAGCATTTTCGCTCAGAGCTCTGAACCGTTCTTCGCTTTCTCTTATCTTTTTATAAGAGATGGCGTTATTGATGCTGATGCCTATCTGCTGAGCAATCCCTGCTAAAAGATTCATATCTGTCTGGCATAAAGGTTTCCTGGATTGCACATTATCCACAATCAGTATTCCCATCGACTTACTTTCATAAACAATCGGCACGCAGATAAAGGACTGAGAACACATGGCATTCAGGAAATCAAGGCTTTTGGGGGAGAGCTTTTTCTCGATTTCTGAAATATCATTCACCAGAACAGGTTTTTGATCTCTGAATACATTCACCGCTGTACCTTTTGATCTTGGATTATTAAGATTAAATCTAATGCTTCGCAAATAATCTTCATCTTTAGGATTAAAGCCATAGCCTAAAACATAGATGAGAGAATCTTCATTCTTATCTGCAAGCATGATCATACCACGTTCAAAATTCAGCCTTTTTTCCATAGATGCCATGACGCTTTTAAGAAGTTCTTCTGTCTCAAGTATCATCGAAGCAGCTTGGCCAATCTCATTGATAAGGAGGCTTTCGTTGGACCGTTTTTCGATTTGATCCAAAAGACGATCGGATGAGTCACCCTGGCGGGCTATCTGTGAATGGAGTTCTTTTTTTTCCAAATGGTCGGAATAAAATGTGGCCAAAACTGCGACTAATATACACAGCATAACTATTGCATCCAGTCTAATTGGCCACAAAAGGCCGAGAGCAAGAACAGAGACAATAAAAGAATAATTACGGATCTTTTTCCAGAAATATGCGTGCGTGTTTTCCCATCTGATGCGGTAAAGGCAATACTTTCCTCCTTTGTGGATACAGACAGGATGTTCTATTGCGGCAAATTTCTTTGTAAAAAGTTTTGCAAGAGCCTCCAGAGCGCCCAGTCTGTATTGACATTGATAGGGTTTCTCAGTCACAAACGGCATCAAAACAGACTTAACCTCAATTTCGTCTGAACCTATTGATTTTGTCTTTAACACGGCGGCGCGACTGATGCGGGCATTAATTTTTTCAACAACAGAATAAGCGGTCGCAGGGCTGATAAATCCCAGGATATACTGACCCAAAGCGCCTGATGCCTTGGAGTTGACTGAAAAACGTCCAACTTCTCTGGCAATATTCTGATACTCCGTCTGTTTTGAGAGCTCATCATGGAAACGATTAATTTGTTCCTGACTCAGCCAATAGCCTTCATCATCAAGCTGATATTTTTCGATTTCTGCATACTTCAAAATCGAATCAAGATCGATTTCAGGCGAGTGCTTTTTCAGATATTCAGTGCAGCTTTTTATGATTCGGCTATTGTATAGAGGGGTATCGTTATCCATTTTCCCAGATCTTTTAGTATTAGAAATTTAATTTTCTTTCCTGTTTCCCATCATACACTCACCACATTCTCCACCATATCTCACCTCAATAATCCAAAGATAATAATGCTTTTCAAAAAGGAGATAATCCTTAAACTTTGGATTATTGATCTGAACATAAACCGTGTAATCGCTAAAATGGTGATAGCTCCACGGATTGACCAGTTTTTTCCGTCCGATGATATTGCCATGGTCGGAATGAATTGTCAGCTTGTTATGATAGAAAAAAGGAAGGACATAAAGATGATCACATGTGGATAAATTATCCCGGGTTTCAACATCCATGTCAAAACGCCTCCAGCATCCGAATTAGAAGAAGACTCACGTTCCAATGCTTGACTATGTTTCTGTAAATTGAGATATAACTACATGGATTGTTTAAAAATGGCAAGCAAAAAAAATCTTTTTACGACACTACGAAATAGTCTCATCCCCCGCACCATATGCGGCATAATAAATCCTGATAAAATGCAAATGGCTCTGAAAGGCTATTTCGGGCAGCTCTTTGTAATTAAACCAGCCCGCTTCCGACGCGTCATAACCTACGTTAAGCAGCCCGCTGAAGTTTTTAACAAGATACCCGACCATGAGAACAGTGTCATACTGGGTACTAGGACTTGAAGTCACACCGAGAAGCATCCCGATTTTTCCCTTCAGCCCGGTCTCTTCTTCAAGCTCTCTCAGGGCGCCTTCTTCAGGTTTTTCACCCAGCTCGATAAATCCGCCGGGCAAGCACCAAAACCCGAATTTTGGTTCAACATTCCTTTTGACAAGAAGTACCCGCTCGTTGTCATCAATCGTTACTATGCAGGTGGCAGGAACAGGATTATCATAAAATGTTTCATTGCAATGTCCGCAGAAAAGACGCCTTCTCTCTTCAAAAACCTTCTCTGCGATCATCCTTCCACAGTACTGGCAGTTGGTTTTTTTACGCATTTAATTACTATTCATATAGATACTTACATGTTTCCGATTCGGAAACAGGCAATTTTGGGCAAGCTCAAAGAAAATCAAGGGATTGCGCGGAGACATACGCATAGTATGTCGCACAAGAAATCCCGCTGATTGACACAGAGATCGCCCAAAAGGGCCATTTCCGGACGGAAACTAGTCGTCGAAGTTACCTTTAGCGCCCTTGTCTGATGTTATTGCAGCCGCTCTTTCAGATATTTTTTCCGGAGTCCATTGCCCGGGATCTTCAATCCTTCCTACTTTTGCGCCCGGATCATAAGACCCGGCCTCCAGTATCTTCTGAATGGCAACAGGAGCGGAGTTTTTTCCGTTAAAAACGTTGATTATCATATTATATATGAAATCTTCGACCCGCTTTGCCATTCTCTCCCTGATATTTTTTGGCTGACCCATTATCCTGTTTTCAAAAGCAAGATTAAGGGACTTGTAGTTACCGCCTTTCCAGCCCTTTAAATCTGCGTATGAAACCATCTCTTTCCACAATTCTTCCGTAACCCCTTCATCCTTAACCTTGATAAACCCACCCTTCTCATCAAGAATTGCGTTTCCGAAGTCATTCACCTCGAGTCCCCATGAAATCATCTGGAGGGCTGTAGCTACATTTGCTTTCGTAGTCCTTGTTCTTGATGCTATCTCTCTCAAACGGTCGGAATTGTTTCCGGATGTGCCGTGCTGGGCACCTGAAACTTTATACTTTTCCAGAGCATCATGAATAGCAACCGTCAGATCCACCTGGATTCCCTGGCTGCTCGCTTCGATACCATGCGTTGTCCCGTTATTTAATGCTATCCAATCAGGGAAAATATCATGGGCATTCAGTCCTCGGATAAGAAATATCGCCTCATCTACGGTCGAAAGCCCTGATTTTCCCTTTATCTCACCGACCTCGGTCTCGAGTCCGGCCCATTTTGGAATAAAAGGATTCAATTCGATGTTGGCAAGAAGATTTTTATCGTCCGGCATATGGGAGGCATCGATCGCAATAGATGTAAGACCTGCTTCAAATACAGTGGGAATCTCGATTTTTGCAGCTGCAATATCCTGCTCTTTTTTTATCCCGTAATGATCCGCATGAATTGCAACAGGCACCGTTATGCCGAGTTCATTGCACAGGGCATCAACCTGTCTTGCCATATTCCAGTAATTGACCGGGCAATAAGCGCTTGCGCCGCCCTCTGACCTGGCAATTTCAATTATTATGGTCGAGTTAGCCCTTTGCGCAGCCTGAAGAGCTCCGCGTATTATCAGATTGCTTCTTCCGTTTGCGGCCATGACAACAGACTTACCTTTTGCTGTCATCGCCCTGTCGATGAATTTTCCGCTCACGATAAGAGCTTTGGAATTCGGAAAGAGTTTTACAACATTAGGCGGGCGGCCTGTTCTGATTGCCCTGTCAAAATCCGAAATACCGGTTGTCATACCTGGCATGGCAGTACCTCCTTTTATATTTATGAATAAACTGTTGCAGGCTTCGTATTAAGAAAAAAACCTATCATACCCTCGACTCGGGTATGCAGAATCTAAGTAACTATTCGTATAAATCCGCCGCGACGGACTTCCGCTGGAATGACAAGAAAGGGAAGGTTAATAAGTATAAACTTCATACTCGGTTTTTTTACCAAGAAGAACATCTATCTTATTTTGAACCGCTTTTCTTTCCTCGCTTAAAATCCATCTATCCCATTCATCCGCAGACTCCCACGTGCTTATCACAAGGTATTCTCCTGGATTATCGATCCGTTTCAGCGTCTCACCCGAAATATAGCCGGATTGATTTGTCGCAAGGGTCCTGAGTTGTTTCAGCAGGGGTGTTAAATTCTTGACCTTCTCCTCGGGAACGATTCTTTTAATTATGATTTTAACAGCCATATTTCCCTCCTCGCGTTTGTTGTGCCGGGTTTATAAGACCATTCTATATCTATGCCAGTATAAAAGTGATCAGAAAAGGGGCTACAAGAGTAAGAACTATACCGCTGAATATCGAGATTATCCCGTATTCCTTCCCGGTGAATCTTATTATTACGGGAAGTGTTGTATCCATCGATGTCGCTCCTCCTGATGCTATGGGAGCAAGGTGTCCGAAATATTTTACAAGGAGGGGAGTCAGAAGGAGCGTTGAAATTTCCCTGAAAATATTTGATAAAAGAGCAAGTACACCGAGCGCTTCGCCTTCCAGCCGGGTAATTATTATGCTGGAAAGACTGTAGTATCCGAACCCTGAGACAACCGCAAGCGAATCTCTTAAAGTAATTCCCGTAAGCCAGAAGGACAAAAGCGCCGCTCCGAGCAATGTGCCGACAATAACAGATAACGGAACTAGCAGAATACCGGCATTGTTCTTTTTAATCATGTCCCATGCCGTGTTGTTGCTTCCGATTCCTATTCCAACAAGAAACAGAAGAAGATTCAGGGCATAAATCGAAAGTGCTGAATCGTTCATGGCGGAAGGCAGGAGAGAATAATATCCGCAAAAAATGCCGGCTGAAAAAAAGAAAACAATAAATAAGCTTGCCCTCATTTGCTTCTTCTCCCGAAAACATACACATAAACAAAATATGAAATCATTACACTCCCTGAAACAGATCCTGCAGTCAGCACCAAGGCCTGGGCTCCTATTTTTGCAAACGAGTTTATAATTATTTCATTTCCTCCTACTGAAAGCCCTATCAGAAACAGAAGAAGGCATATTGCACCTGTTGTCACCCTGTCGGCAATTATGATAATTTTGCTTTTTCCCCTCAGGAAGAAACCGGCCAGTATTCCGGCCATTAAAAAAAACATTATTAATAACATTTATACTTATTCTTTGCTCCTTTAAGTTCAGGAGATCTTGTTTTCAGTTTATTGTTTTCGGTTTGTTTTATAGGCTGAAGGTTTTTAAGATGAAGACTTTTAGCAACGTCAGTCTTCGGGCTTCAGACTGCTCTTTCCTGCTTTGTTCCTATGTGCCTTTATCCCTTTGACCCCTATTTGCTTTCGTCTGATGCCCCTTTCCCCTTGTTATATCTCTCCAGGTCTTTCTTCATCTCTTTTAAAACTTCGGTATTATACGCCTCCGCTTCCGCTTCAAAAACTTTTCTTTTTTCCGAGTAATTTTTTATTTTTTCATTCAGAGCCTGTGTTTTTATATTGTAATCGAGAGTTTCCGGCCTTGTCTTTACTTTCGCCTTAAGTATATCAAGGTCATTTTTTTCTTCTATCAGCTCCTTAAATTCCTTGTCCAATTCCTGCTGTTTTTTATCCATGCGGTTTTTATCCGCTTCAAAACTTCCGGTCTGAACCTGCTCTTTATCCGGTTTTTCCTCAACAGCCTCTTTTGGTTCGGGCTGTTCCCCTATCGCATTGCTTGGTCCCGGCACATCCCTGCTGTCACTCTTCTCGTAACCGGTATAACCTTTTGCAGCTGTTCTCTGATTCTTAGGAACCTTATTAAAATCGTCAGTATAGTGAACTCTGCCGTCTTTATCAACATACCGGTAAAATTCCGCAGATACCGGAACGGAAAACAGCAACACTGCCAAGAACGACAATAGCCTGATTTTGTTCATGTATAATCCCTCCTCTCTTTAACATGAATTAATATTTCCCTCTGTAAGCAGCGGAAAATATGCCCGTTGTCTCTGTTCAGCCTGAATGAAGACCTTTAACATATATTTTGCTTCTGATTTATATGTTTAACTATGTTAAACCTAAAATAGTTTAAGTTCAACATGTTTTGTGCTTAAACGGTTCATATAATAAAGATTTGACAATAATGAAAAGTATTGTAAACTTCACAGAAAATATTTGGAAACGTGAGAAAAAATGAAGCTATCTAAATTGATTTGCGTTATGATTGTAATTACTTCGCTCGCCTGTGTTCCTAAAGCCAGAGTCGTAAATATTCAGAGTCATGATCTCTCAGATGAAAATCTCTTTTCAAAAGCTGAAAATCTCTTCAACTCAAGACAATATAACAGGGCGCTTGAAGCATATAGTGAATATATCACTCAATTTCCGGAAAACCATCTTATTCCGGCCGCTTTGATGCGGATAGGCACAATTCATGATACAATGGGAGAAAATGAAAAGGCCCGCAACAATTATATAAATCTTATCAATAATTATCCAAAAAGTAATTACGCCTCCGATGCAAAAATAAAAGTAATTGAAGGATATCTTAAGGATGGGCTTTTAAAAGAGGCTGTAAATTATTCCACAGGGATACTGACCGAAATACTTTCCGATTATCACATTTCAAAAATATACATCCTGATCGGAGATGCCCGGATTGCCATGAATCATGCTCCAGATGCTGTAATCTCATATTACAAGGCAGGATTAATAAGCACAAAACATGAAAGGGAGATAGCCGATATAAAGCTTAAAAATTCCATGGCGCAACTCGGAATAAACGGTATTATATCCCTCATTAAAAGCATAAAAGACAACTCGCTGAAAGGATACCTGCAGTATCAGCTTGGATTGCGTTATTACGAGGATAAAAAATATAATGAGGCGGCGGATATTTTGCATGATTTTACACAAAAAATGCCGACGCACAGAAATGCAGGTGAAGCCAAAAGTATTTTGCTGGAAATATACCCAAAAGCAGGCTTTAAGACCCATACTGTCGGATACCTGCTTCCATTAACCGGCGCATTCAATATTTTTGGCAACAGAGCGCTGAAAGGAGCGAATCTTGCGCTTGAAAGTTTTTCAAATAAGTCAGGACATACCTTTAACATTGTAATAAAAGATACCGAATCGGATCCTGAAAAAGCTGCGGCCGCAGTGGATAACTTGATAAAGGAGAATGTATCGGCAATCATCGGCCCTATGGGATCAGCCGAATCCGTTTCCGCGGCAAATAAGGCCCAGGCGGAAAAAATCCCGATTATTCTTCTGACACAAAAAGAGAATATAACACGAGCCGGTGATTTTATTTTCAGGAATTTCCTGATGCCTGCAATGCAGGTCAAATCGCTTGTGGAATATTCTGTAATTCATAAGGGGATAAAAAAATTTGCAATTTTATATCCCAATGAACATTACGGCACAACTTTCATGAAACTTTTTCAGGATGAAGTCAGAGCTCACGGAGGAAAAATCGTCAGGGCGGAACAGTATGATCCAGCCCTGACAGATTTCACTGATTCCATCAGAAGGCTTGCAGGAAGCCGTAATATTTCCGAAAGAGATATAATCGAATCTTCCCGGGTTGATTTTGAAGCTGTTTTTATCCCCGATTCACCTGCAAAAGCAGGGCTCATTATTCCCCAGATAGCATATCTCGATATACGTAACGTTTATCTGCTGGGCACAAACCTTTGGCATTCGCAGAAAATGATTGAAATGGCCGGTGAATTTCTTGAGGATTGGGCTATAATACCGGACAGTTTTCATGGTGAAAACAATTCTGATAAAATGAGTGAGTTTGTAAATTCTTTCGTGGTAAAATACGGGGAAGAACCCGGGTTTATTGAAGCTGTGGCTTATGATACCGCCATGATGCTTTTCCGGACAATGTCAATGCCGAATGTCAGAACCCCGGTTTCGTTAAGAAATGAACTTGTCAGAATCAAAAACTACAATGGATTAACCGGAATTACTTCTTTCGATGGTTCAGGAGATGCCTCGAAAAAGCTTTATCTTCTGACCATAAATGTAGGCAGGTTTGTGGAACTAAAATAGAGGGGGCAAGGATTCAAGTGAAAAAACCTGCCGCCTCTCACGCTTAACGCCTTTCGCCTTTCGGCTTTTCTTCCTTGTTTCGCATTTCGTGCTTCGGATTTAAATGCTTTTACTTGAGTCCCGAAGGTCCGCCAATTTTTATGGCAGATTGCCTCTTGGCCCTTCGAATTATAGAACCATTGAATTCTTCTCTTCATTATTCACTATAATTTTTCAGAGATCCCTGTCCGGTTGCTTCCAGCACGCTCTGCCAGAGCTTTCCGGTTGGATTTACCTGTTTTCTCTTTTCCGCTGAAGCACTCATTGGTATGTGAACAAAATGGTTGCTCCAGTTACCAACAATAAGTTTGGTCTTACCTGCCATTGCCGCATGCACGGCATCCCTTCCCAGGAAGCTGCAGAAAACATGATCATTGGCATTTGCCGGAAGGCTTCTTATTATATAGCTGGGATCAATATATTTTAATGAAATATCGATACACCTATATTTAAAATGGGACAAGATTACATCCTTCAGATAAATGCCGATATCCTTAAGCTTTATATTGCCTGAGGCATCAACCTCATCTTTATCCCCCTTTATATACTTCTGCCCGGCTCCTTCCGCAGCTACAATCACCGCATGCTGCCTTTGCCTGAGCCTTTCCTCCAAGGATGCAAACAGTCCGTTCGGCCCTTCGAGGTCAAAATCTATTTCCGGGATCAGTACAAAATTAACATCCTGCTGGGCAAGAGCAGATGTTGCGGCAATGAAACCTGAATATCTCCCCATAAGTTTTATAAGCCCGACCCCGTTCGGATATCCGGCTGCTTCATTATGGGCGCTTTTTATTGCGAGAGTCGCAACATCTACTGCCGTATCAAAACCGAATGACCGTGAAACAAGATAAATATCATTATCGATTGTCTTTGGAATACCGACAACACTTATCTTAAGCCCCCTTTCAAGGACGGCATCGGCGATTTTTATCGCAGCTTTAAGCGTTCCATCTCCACCAATCATAAAAAGGACGCTGATGCTCATTCTTTCAAGGCTGTCGACAATTTCATCAATTTCCTGAGGCCCTCTGGATGAGCCGAGTACCGATCCGCCGATTTCGAGAATATTCAAAACAGCATCAGGTTTCAGATCCATAACATCGTGTCCGTACTTTGGGATAAAACCCTCAAGCCCATACCTGATGCCGTAAATATTTCTTACCCCGTATCCGTAATATAACTCCAGAACTATTGAGCGGATAATATCGTTTAATCCCGGGCAAAGTCCCCCGCATGTGACAAGCGCACACCGCAGCTTACTCGGATCAAAATAGATTTTCTCCCTCGGACCAGCCATCTCAAAGGAAGGAAGTTCTTTTCCCTCCTTAACCATTTCTGCAATATGTAGAGGATTCACATCAATCACAACTCTTTCGGCATCCGATATAAATGCTTGCCGCTCTTTTCCCCTTTCCTTGTTGCGGGTAGGCGAAGGGATCTTCGCTTCTCCAAGCACCGGAATTCTCGTATCAGTTTCAAAATCTTTCCTGTTCATTACAACCTCGTTTCAAAATGATGTTTTAGAAAAAACTTCTGTCATCCGTTAGTAAGTAAGAGATTATTTTCTGCGTTTTCTACCCCTCAAGGGAGTACTGAAAAGAGTAACAGGAAATAATCTCGTAAATTTATCCCGTTTATCGGGGTTAGTAGCCGTTATGAAATAACCTGTTCTTTTTTTGATCTTCTCGTTACGACTCCTTATACCTGTCACAGCATTCCATTGCTACGGTTGTTTTTGGAAAATGGCTTAAAAGTGAAACTGCCTTTACCCAGGATATCATGCAGATGCAGCACTCCAAGAATTTTATTCCCGGGATCGGTTATTGGAAGAACCGTGATCTGAAATTGCTCCATCAGGTACAGGGCATCGTATGCCGGGGAATCGGGATCGGCCGTCCTTGGATTTTCCGTCATGATATCTTCGGCCTTTAATTCATGCACAGGCCTTTTCTTTGCTATCGTCCGCCTGATATCTCCATCCGTTATGATGCCTGAGAGCGTATCATCCTGCCTTATAACAAGAACCGCTCCAAGCCCCCCTGAATCTGTTTTAAGGACTGCTTCATGAAAGCTTACTCCTTCATAAACAAGAGGAAGCAATTCATCCTTAATCATGATATCTTTAACCTTGCTTGAAAGGCGCTGGCCAAGCACTCCCCCCGGATGAATCTTTCTGAAATCACTCGACTTGAAATCCCTCTTGTTGATAAGAACGACTGCAAGGGCATCTCCCATTGCCAGCAATGCGGTCGTACTGGCTGTAGGGACAAGGCCAAGCGGGCAGGCTTCTTTTTCGACTCCCACGTCAATAACGATATCGCTGTGCTTTGCAAGAGTTGAATTTTTATTTCCTGTAAATGCTATAACCTTGCATCCTATTTTCCGTATAGTCGGCACAAGCACATTGAGTTCATCTGTTTCGCCGCTGTTTGAAAGCGCAAGGAAAATATCATCCTTTGAAACAATTCCGAGATCCCCGTGCATAGCCTCAACAGGATGCAGAAAAAAAGATCTGGTTCCCGTGCTGTTTAAGGTCGCCACAATTTTTCTTCCGACTATTCCGGATTTGCCTATTCCTCCTACTATCAGCCGGCCTTTTGATTTATATATAAGCTCCACCATCTCGGCAAAGCTGTTATCAATTCGGTCTATCAGTTTGAGAATGCCTTCCGCTTCTATTTTGAGAACCTCGACGACTTCATCAATTATCATATTTATCTTCCGCTCTTTTTATGGCTCTAAAGTATGATAGGATCCGTTACGAAATAACCATTACATTCCCACCTGTAATTCGTCGGGCAGATCTGACCATTTCGTTACGGCTCCTTATGACGATCACCGCATTTCAATATTACGGATATTCTTGAACGACGGTTTATCCGCACAATCGGATTATAACCACGATAAAATTTCGTCAGCGACTTTTGATAAAATCGTCATATTCGAAATAATATGTTTTTTGTAAGTTTGGCAATTTTTCATCTAAAAATCAAGTTCTCTTTTTCACCGGCAATCAAAGCGGCTCCTGCAATCCAGGTATCACCTTATATTCTTATCGGCAATCCATCCGAATATACAGCCTTTTCTTCTTGACAAACATTTACATTTCAGACATACGTTTAAAACATTATGTAAAGGTGAATTTGTCGTATGGATATTCTTCCGAAAGATGTCATGAACATATGCTTCAGGAAAGCAATCCGTAAAGACAATGACTCAGTCTCAATGGACGGAGAGATGATACGCCTTCTTTTCGCCATCGATGAAATCAAAACTCTGTCCCGCATCGGCGAAGAGATAGGAATGAATGCCCCGGTCTTGACAGAGAGCATTTCAAAACTAGTCAGGGTCGGCCTCGTTGAGCCGGTCTTAAAAAAGACTTACCTAAGCAACGCTTTCTTAAATGATCTTTCTGTCAATCTTACACATGCGATCGGACCCATGGCAGAATTTTTAATTGAAGATACAATATCCGAAATGGGTTTAGCCATTAATACAATTCCATTACAAAGGGCTCCTGAACTGTTAAACATGATTGCGGAAGGTATCCCCGATGATCAGACACGCGCAAATTTCAAAAAGAAGATGATAGGAATTATGCCTAAAGAAAGAATATAAACTAAGGAGCATAAGCCATGAAGGAAATCATTTGTGATAAGTGCGGGAAAAAATACAAGGTTGACGAAACAAAGATAAAAGGCAACTCGGCACGGCTTAAATGCAAAGGTTGTGATAATGTTTTAACTGTTATAAAAGATGCTCCGTCGGCAGTAAAAATGCCTGAACCGGATGTATCTATCCCCCCCAAAGAGCCTGATGATGATTTCTCATACGAACAAACCGTTACACTTGCAGCTGCGGAAGGGCTTGAAAAGAAAAAAGGAGAAGCGCTCCGGGGAGCTGCAGCAGCGATGAAGGTTAAGTTCGGTTTATCACCCAAGATTATTATTATCATGCTGCTTATCAGTCTTATGCCTCTGACTCTCTATTGGGCTTTTACATTCAATGAATCGAGCAAGGTTATCCGTACGGATACCGAACTTCTAATGGCTCAGACGGTTCAGGGCCTTGGCGGCCAGGTTGATGAATGGATCGACAAAAATATTCTTATACTCAGGGTAGCGGCAAGATTGAATGATATAGCAACCATGGACCGTGTGAAACAGGAGCCTATCCTCAAGGCCATTAACCAGGAATATCCCTGGATGTATCTTGTATTTACAGTCGGGGTCAACGGAATGAATATAGCCAGAAATGACGACAAACCTTTGACCGATTATTCCGACAGGAATTATTACAAGGATGTTATGCAGGGAAAAGATCTCAGCTGGCAGGTCTTAATAGGAAAAACATCAAAAAAACCGGCTGTCGTGCTGGCCGTACCCATAAAGACGGCGGATAACAGCGTTACAGGCGTAATGGCTGCGGCCATGAATATTGATGACATATCAAAAACTGTGGCGGCTTGGAAAAAGGGGAAAACCGGATTTGCTTTCCTTGTCGATGAAAAAGGCAAGGTTGTATCTCACCAGATCCCGGAATATGTTGTTGAACAAAAAGATCTGAACAACCATCCCCTTATTTCCGCTATCAGGAAAAAAGGGAAAGAATTATCTTTAAGCTTTAAAAACGACAAAGGCAAACCTACTTACGGATATGCGAAGGCAAATAAATTCGGATGGGTAACTGCTATTCAGCAGGAAGATGAAGAGGCCTTCGGACAGTTAATAAGGAACCAGATATTCGCACTGAGCATCTTCGCTTTTACGGTTATAATAGTCTCAATAATAGCGTGGCTTTCAGCAAGAACAGTTGTAAAACCGATCACACAGCTGACAAACGCAGCCGAACGCATGAGCATGGGCGAGCTTGATGTAAAGATTGATATCAAATCAAAAGATGAGATAGGGCTCCTCGCCCAAGCTCTTAACCGTATGCAAACCAGCTTGAACATGGCCATGGAGAGAATGCGGAGGAAAAAATAGATTTGATGCTTTCCGCAGCAAGCTGCGGTGAATGCGACGGCTGAATATTTTTTCTGTTATTTTTTTGTTGACAAACCATTAACACCTGATTATATTGCGCCGCAAAAATTAAAAGCTTCATAAAAAGGCCTGGAGCATTTCCTAACCAGGCTTTTTTTTTGAGTTTATTACTTGAGAAAGGTGGTGACAACAATGGTTTGTACAACAGTAAGGAAAAACAAGGAATGCCCTTTTATGACGAACAAGGGATGCTCTTATAATGGAGGGATCTGCCATGAAATCGTTGAAAAGTGCAAAGGCTGCAGCCGGAGCATTGAATATTCCTCGGCATGGTATTGCACATCATATCCTGATCCTTCTTTGAAATGGAAAAACGGAAATTGCAATCTTGCAACTCATATCGTAAATACTCCTGTGGAAGCAAAGACAAAACTCAATCCCCTTAAGGCATCAAAGCGGGGAAACAACAGGTAATACTGATGGAACACAAAATATAACCCCGCTCAGTTGCATGGGCGGGGTTTTTTAAGTCTTATCTGTTCCGCCGTTATTTGTAAAATATGAAAAAGAGAGAAATTCATGAATTTCGCAAAAGGCGGAGATACAATTAAAGTTCATTACACAGGGCGCCTGACCGACGGTACGATTTTCGATTCATCAAAAAAAAGGAATCCACTTGAATTTCGTATCGGTTCGGGCTCACTGATACCGGGATTTGAAAATGGTATAATAGGCATGGCTGTTGGTGATACTAAAACTGTTACGATTCCGGACAATGAAGGATACGGTCCAAAAAATGAAGACCTGGTCGTACAAGTTAAAAGAGAAAATCTTCCGGATGACATAGCCCCAGAAATAGGACAGATGCTGCAGATGAGTCAACCGGATGGGCATTTCCTCAACGTTATGGTAACAGAAGTCGATGCGTTATCTGTAACACTTGACGCGAATCACCCTTTGGCAGGCAAAACTCTTTTATTTGAAATAGAGCTTATAGAGATACTTTAAACAATTGTTTTGCTTTCCTTTTCCATTTCCTTCTTCTATTCATTCGGCTCTCATGCGCCCCCATATCCCGGCATAGTTTTATACCTGATGTTATGCAAATGTATCGCAACTAATTAGTGTCCATCCGGGAATGCCCCTCTTGAGCGATATCTGTGTCTATCCGCGTGATTTCTTGTGCGAAATACAATAGCGTATGTCTTAAGCGAAATCCCTTGATTTCCTTGAGCTTGCCCAAAATTGCCTATTTCCGAATTGGAAACTTAACTGTGTCCGAGCTTGGTTTCCGGGTGGACACTAATTAAGCGATTATAATTGCATTATTTTACGAAACCGTAAAAAATAACTGCTTGCCCGCAACTCACTATTAATGATACAGGAACGTATAATAATATGTGCCGGAAGGGATACTCCAGATTATTGGAGAAATATTATGTTTAATCTCAGTATTATAAATAGTTATAGCCCATTAAAAATGATCTTTACGGAGTGATAAAATGCCGATTTACGAGTATCACTGTGATAAGTGCAACCATGATTTCGAATCAATTGTATTTGGAAAAGAAAAACCCTCATGTCCAGCATGCAGCAGCAAAAAAGTCAGCAAGCTCATATCGGCGTGCGGTTTTATGAGCAAGGGAACCGGCGGAGAAACGGTAAAAACTTCAGCATCATCCTCATCATGCGGAGGCTGCACAGCCTCAAGCTGCGCAGGTTGCGGCCATTGATGAAACAGGAATTATTGATCGGAACAAGAGGAAGCAAGCTCGCGCTCTGGCAGGCCGGCTGGGTCAGAGCGGAACTTATAAAAAGTTTTCCGGGGCTTTCCGCAGAAATAGTTACAATCAAAACAAAGGGAGACAGGATACTTGATGTTCCTCTTGCAAAAGTCGGAGGAAAGGGGCTCTTTGTAAAGGAAATCGAGGAATCTCTCATCTGCAACCGCATCGATATTGCCGTGCACAGCATGAAAGATATGCCTGCGGAATTGCTGGACGGCCTTTCAATAGGGGCGATACCTGAACGCGAAAATCCAGGCGATGTTCTTATTTCCAAAAATAATATTTTACTATCTCAACTCCCTGAAAAAGCTAAGGTCGGCACAAGCAGCCTCCGCCGCCTTGCTCAGATCAGACATATAAGGCCGGATCTTGTCATAGTGCCTTTAAGGGGAAACCTTGACACAAGGATAAAAAAACTCAATTCAGGGGAAATGGATGCCATAATACTTGCTGCTGCCGGAGTAAAAAGGCTCGGACTCGAAAACCTTATTACGGAATACATTGACGAAGATATCATGCTTCCTGCTGTAGGCCAGGGAGCCCTTTGCATTGAAATACGCAAAGATGATCTCAATATTATGAAATTCACAGATTCTCTGGATCATCCCATAACACGCGCTGTTGTGATGGGTGAACGTGCTTTTTTGAAAAAACTTGAAGGAGGCTGTCAAATCCCTATCGCAGGTCATGGAAAAGCGAAAAAAAGCCTGTTTACAATAAGCGGCCTTGTTGCAGACCTCGAAGGGAAGACAATTCTTAAAGAAACGATGTCGGGGCAGATCGGGTCATCTGAAAGCATCGGGACGGCTCTTGCAGAAAAACTCCTGTTACGTGGCGCAAAAAACATACTTGAAAATCTAACGGTTTCTTAAAAAGTGCAATTTTTACAACGAAGGGCGCGAAGAATAAAATAGAATATATAATATTTTAAACTTTGATGGACTCGTAAAAGTTATTCCCACACAAAAATCACGAAGAGCTCAAAGAAAATATCCGTATTTTCAATAGGCTTTTATTTGTGACTTTGTTACTTATGGAAATATTTTTTACGAGTTCATAATAATTTACTTGCAGGGAAAATGGAAACCAGCAAAAAAGGTAAAGTATATCTTGTAGGCGCAGGCCCGGGAGACCCCGGACTGATCACCGTAAAAGGCAGAGAATGCATTGAGCGGGCGGATGTGGTTGTTTATGATTATCTTGCATCTCCTTCTCTCCTGAAATACGCAAAAAATAAATCCGAAATCATATATGTCGGTAAACAGGGCGGAGACCACACATTATCCCAGGACGGCATAAATGCGTTAATCGTTGAAAAAGCAAAAAAGGGATTTACAGTAACAAGGCTTAAAGGAGGAGATCCTTTCATCTTCGGGAGAGGAGCAGAAGAAGCTGAAGTTCTGATTGAAAACGGAATTTCCTTTGAAGTTGTTCCCGGAGTAACTTCGGCGATAGCCGCCCCTGCATATGCGGGAATTCCTCTGACTCACAGGTCCTTCACATCCACAGTTGCTTTTGTAACAGGACATGAAGATCCGGAAAAAGCTGAATCGGGCATAAACTGGGAAGCTCTGGCAAAAGGAATCGGAACTATCGTTTTCCTCATGGGTGTAAAAAATCTTCCCAACATTGTAATGCAGCTCGTGAATAACGGGATATCCCCGAATACTCCCGCTGCCGTAGTCCGCTGGGGAACAACTCCTAAACAAAGAAGCGTTTCAGGAACCATCGGTAACATCGGTGAACGTGTTAAATCAGCAGGCATTAAATCTCCTGCTGTAATTATTGTGGGAAATGTCGTAAAACTGAAGGAGAAGATGGACTGGTTTGAGAGCAAGCCTCTTTTCGGGAAAAGGATTGTCGTCACGAGAGCAAGGGAGCAGGCAAGCGACCTGGTAGGCATGTTGTCTGACCTTGGAGCAGAATGCCTCGAATTTCCTACCATAAAAGTTGAGCCTCCTGATGATTTCAGACCTCTTGACAAGGCAATTGAAAATCTTTCAACATATGACTGGCTGATATTTACGAGCGTAAACGGTGTAAGTTTCTTTTTTGAGCGCCTTCATGCAAACGGCCTGGATATCCGCGCTTTCCATAAAATTAAAACAGCCGTTATCGGGCCTGCAACTTCCGACAGGCTTTTTTGTTACGGGCTAAAAAGTGACGTTATGCCTGAAAGTTACAGGGCTGAATCTGTTATCGATGCTTTCCGGACTGAAAACCTCAATGGCAAAAGGATACTCCTCCCGCGCGCTGAAGAAGCAAGGGCGATACTGCCCGAAGAGCTCACAAAAATGGGCGCTTTAGTGGATGAAATAACAGCTTACCGCACAAGGGCTGTAACAGATGAAGCCTCGGACCTTATTAAAGAGCTTAAAAATAAGGCAATAGACCTCATAACTTTTACCAGCTCATCAACGGTAAAAAACTTTGCCGCGCTCCTGCCTGCCGGCACTATGGAAGAGCACCTGGGGGATGTGGTGATCGCGGCAATAGGCCCGGTTACCGCCGATACCGCAAAAGATATGGGGTTCAAAGTAAGTATCATTGCGGAATCCTTCACGATATCGGGCCTATGCGATGCCATTCTTCAACACTATTTAAAACGATAAGTTATAGTAATTGACAGCTCCAATCGGAACATTTTTCTGACAACAGCTATAATGTCGGTTTGCGGCAAACATTCAGTATTTTTCGATATGTCATTATTGACATGCTTGACAATATTACCAAATCAGAATAGAAAATTGCCTGTCTAACCTGAGTTCTTCATCCCTTATACTAAATGTAAAAAAAAGCCAGATGACACAAGGCCGCGCAAATATAATAAAACTGCCTGAAATTAAACTGGTAGATCAATATAAACGCCGGCTTAACTACCTTCGTATTTCCGTTACCGACCGATGCAATATGAAATGTATGTATTGCATGACTCATCAGAAAACCTCAAAACTTCCATGCAGAGAGATTCTGCGTTACGAGGAAGTATTAAGGATAGCCCGGATATTCATAAATCTTGGCGTATCAAAAATAAGGATAACAGGGGGGGAGCCCCTCGTGAGGAAAGGCATTTGTGAGTTTCTCTCCGGATTGAGCGGTCTGGGAGGTCTTACTGATCTATCGATCACGACAAACGGTGTTTTCCTTAAAGAAAAAATAAAGCAGATCCAATCTGCCGGCATCAGGCGACTGAACATCAGCCTGGACACCCTTGATAAGGATAAATTCAAAAAAATTTCAGGAATAGATGCTTTCAGCCAGGTATGGGAAAGCATAATGCTGGCTCTTGACATGGGATTTGATCCGATAAAAATCAATGTGGTTGCATTAAACGGGATAAATGACGATGAACTTCCCGATCTTGCCAGGCTGTCGTTATCTTATCCTTTTCATGTCAGGTTCATTGAATATATGCCTATAGGCACATCACGGATGACGTTCAGGCAGCTTCTTGCTCCTGAGATACAAGACCGTATCAGTTCCATAGGTCGCCTTGATCCTGTCGAAAACATATCATTTGACGGTCCTGCCAAACGTTTCAGATTCGAAAACGCAAAAGGTGAAATCGGTTTTATAAGGCCGATAAGCGAGCATTTTTGCAGCAGCTGTAACAGGCTCAGATTAACAGCAAGCGGCAATTTAAAGACCTGCCTCTTATCGGAAATTGAGACGGATCTCAAAGGCCCGCTAAGAAAAGGATACTCCGACAGCGAACTGGCTGATATTATTCTTAAGGCGGTTTACAACAAACCTTTTGAACACCCTCTCGTTGCAAATCACGCGGGCATGATTTCAGGCTGCATGTCTGCAATAGGGGGCTGAACCGGAAAAGCTTTGCGTATTCCCTGATGCTTGAGGGGGGAGCGAGCGAATCAAGCACAGATGCTGTTCTTTACGGTCGAAAATTCCACGCTGCCTGCAGCGGGAAGCTTTAAAAGCAGTCTACTCACTTCCGGCTTTTATGTGGAAGTTCTATTAACTGGGGTAGGGAAATGGAGGGATATCTATGAATGTAACAAGAAGAGGGTTTATCAAGATTTCCGGCGCAACTGCTGCCGGAATCGCCGTCAGCGGCATGGGGTTTGACCTTTCTCCGGTCAAAGCACACGCCCTGACGTTGAAAACCAAGGATGCAAAGGAGACAACCACGATCTGCTGTTATTG
>Ga0105099_10000482_pt1 | contig 27248 bp, 20 predicted proteins | sample PPLLak3cmMay2015_2_FD_79138 | JGI IMG/M metagenome (GOLD analysis project Ga0105099, IMG submission 79138) | Freshwater sediment microbial communities from Prairie Pothole Lake near Jamestown, North Dakota, USA - PPLs Lake P8 Core (1) Depth... | ecosystem: Environmental > Aquatic > Freshwater >... | reverse complement strand
TTCCATCCGGAAATAATTTCTAACTTACTAATGAGCTTTTTGGGTATTTTTAAATCACTTTGCTAAATCACAAGAAGGTTTGGGCTGACGCCCTCAAAGGCTTGTGATTTTTAACGCTCAGTTCTTTAAAAATCTATTTCCCAAAAATCTCAAATCCGTTCGCATATGACTTCCAACTGGTTCATTATAATTGATGAGTTCGTTGGAAGAAATGGCTGTAATTAATCGAAGTGTCCCGTTCGACAGATTGATTTTTAATCTTGGCATTGCGAATGTGCGTTATCCAAAGCTCTTGCTAAACGATATAATCGAGGAGTTTTTTGAGTCCTGCCCGGATATCGTGCTTTGGAGAAAATTGAAGTTTTTGTTCGGCAAGTGTTATATCGGCACAGGAATGTTTCAGATCTCCGGTGCGGGGTTCATAAAATTCGATATCAAATGATTTTCCGACAAATTCTTTAAGAACTTTGAGCAGATCAAGCAGGGATGTTTGAAAGCCGGAACCTATGTTGAAAACATCTCCCTTCCCGATGCCTGTTGAATACATGGCAAGAATACAGGCCCTCACAACATCATCCACAAAGATAAAATCCCTGGTCTGCTTTCCATCTCCGAATACGGAAGGAGAATCGCCGTCCATAACGGCTTTGACAAACCTTGAGGTTACTCCCGAATATAAGGAACCCGGATCCTGGCGGGGGCCATATACGTTGAAAAACCTCAGTCCGACTGTTTCGAGCCCGTAAAGTTTTGCAAAAACGGCAAGATAGTGCTCAGCCGCAACCTTGGCAAGGCCATAGGGAGACTCGGGTTCCGGTTTCATGTCTTCGCGTTTGGGGAGTTCCGGATTGTTTCCGTAAACAGCAGCGCTGCTCGCAAAGACCAACCTTTTTACACCATTATCCCGTGCGGCGGTAAGGACGTTTAATGTTCCTGTAAGGTTTATATCGTGGTTATCGTAAGGACGCTTTACAGAATCAAAAACGGATACGAGGGCGGCTCCATGAAAAACATTGTCAACTCCTGACATAGCCGAATTTATCGCGGAAAGATCCCGAACATCGGCTTTTATAAATTCGACTTTATTCCTTATGGTAGCAATATTCTTTTCATAACCTGAGGAAAGGTTGTCATAAATTCTGACACTGTTTCCTTCCGAAACAAGCTCCTCAGCCAGGTGAGAGCCGATAAAACCGCACCCTCCGGTTATCAGATAAACCATAAGTTTTTAATCTCCACAGTTCCAGATCTTCGCATACATGCCCTTTGAGGCTCCCCGCAGCAAGCTACTGGGAGCTTCGACCGTAGGGACGTCTATTTTTAATTCGTTCGCTAATCCCGCTGCAAGCAGCGGGATTAGCGAACGCTATTGCGGTTCAAAATTCCTGGTCCGGCCCGGTTTTTTATCGAGATGCTTTTTAAGCTGATTTTCGAGGTCGGCAAAAAGATTCTTCTTCTTTTCAGCCTGTTGAGCCTGGATAGATGCGACCTTTTGAGTCAACTCTTTTCTGGAATCCTGAAATTTCTTCAATTCCTCATCCATACTGCTTGTTTTCAAGCCTTTTGGAATTTCTTCCAGCGCAAGGTGGTTCTTGATAAAAAGCCTGGTTCCGAATGCTCCCTCGACAATTTCAATTGCATCTATTCCGCCAAGTTTTTTGCATATGAAATTTCCCTGCTCGAGTGAAAAGGAAAGAAATTTACATACATCCTCAATTGAAGGCGGAACGGAATTGCGGCGCTCAAGAACCCTGATTGCGGCAACCGTGAGATGGGCATCCGAATAAAGATCATTACTTTCCATGGCAATTAACAGGATATAAAATGAAAAGGTAAAAAGCACTTTTTATACGATAGATATTAAAAAGTTATCTAAAGTCTACATCTTGACATATGATTGCAATCAGAGTAACATTTTTTAACAATTTGTCAAGTAACCATATCTTGATAACCCATATCTTGAAATCCATGAAAATATAATAAACAGAAGCTAAGGAGGGCGCCATGACAGAGATCATTGATGTGAAGGCAAGGGAAGTTCTCGATTCAAGAGGAAATCCTACAATTGAGGTAGACGTTACCGTCTCCTGCGGAGCTATGGGGCGTGCGGCTGTTCCTTCCGGGGCTTCAACCGGGACGCGCGAGGCTCTTGAGCTGCGTGATATCAAGGTAAAAAGATTCGGAGGCAAGGGAGTTACCGGGGCGGTTAGCAACGTAGTTAAAAAAATTGCTCCGGCAATCAGGGGTATGGATGCAGCCGACCAGACGGCGCTTGACAGGCACATGATAAAGCTTGACGGAACCCCGAACAAATCGAAATTCGGGGCCAACGCAATCCTCGGCGTTTCAATGGCTGCTGCAAGAGCTGCCTCAGCCGCATTCGGACTGCCTCTCTACAGGTATCTCGGCGGAATTAATGCAAGGTATCTGCCCATTCCCATGATGAATATAATAAATGGCGGCGCCCATGCGGCCAACAATCTCGATATACAGGAATTCATGATAATTCCTGTAGGGGCGAAAAATATAGCCGAAGCAGTCCGTATGGGATCTGAGACTTTTCACTGCCTGAAAAAAATTCTGAAAGGCAAAGGCCTCAACACTGGCGTGGGAGACGAGGGCGGGTTTGCGCCGGATCTTAAATCAAACGAAGAAGCGATTAAAAATATTATGCTTGCCATTGAGTCGGCAGGTTACAGGCCGGGCAAAGATATGGGAATCGGCCTCGATGCTGCTGCAAGCGAGTTTTATCAGAAAGGAAAATATAATCTTGCTTCCGAAGGCAAACAATTTACATCGGAACAGATGATAGATTATTATGAGAGATTGATAGATAAATACCCGATACTCTCTGTTGAGGACGGGCTCGCCGAACAGGATTGGAAAGGTTGGAAAACAATGACGCAACGCCTTGAAGGAAGCATCCAGATTGTCGGCGACGATATATTCGTTACAAACCCGGAAATATTTGCAAAGGGAATTGAAAAGGGCATAGCGAACTCAATACTTATCAAGCTGAATCAGATAGGAACGGTTACGGAGACCCTTGATACAATCGAAATGGCCAAGCAGGCGGGTTATACGACAGTGATATCTCACAGGTCAGGTGAAACCGAGGATTCATTTATTGCCGACCTGGTTGTCGGAATAAACGGCGGGCAGATAAAAACAGGGTCAATGTCGAGGAGCGACCGGGTGGCAAAATATAACCAGCTCATGAGGATTGAGGAAGAGCTGGGGGAAGCAGCTCTGTTTTCGGAAGGGCTGCTATAGCGGTTTATATGAAAGTAGTCAGAAGACAGGAGACAGGAGACAGAATGAAAAAGTTTTCCGGAAGAGCACCGTTTCTATTCTGACTTCTGACTTCTGGCTTCTTAATATTTACAATATCATAACAAGAAACCATAAGATTTAAGAGGCGCTGATATGGGTAATGATACGAAGTTTATTTTTGTGACGGGCGGAGTGCTTTCATCTCTCGGCAAAGGGCTTGCTTCTGCATCCATAGGAGCGCTTCTTGAAAGCCGCGGTCTTTCAGTAACCATACAGAAACTTGACCCTTATATCAACGTTGATCCCGGCACAATGAATCCTTTCCAGCATGGAGAGGTTTTTGTCACCGATGACGGCGCTGAAACCGATCTTGATTTAGGTCACTATGAACGCTTTACAAGCGTAAAAATGGGGATGGACAATAATTTTACCACCGGTAAAATATACTATTCGGTAATTTCAAAGGAGAGACGAGGGGATTACCTGGGCGGAACCGTTCAGGTAATCCCGCATATTACCGAAGAGATAAAAAAAAGCATCAGGCTGGTTGCAAACGGAGTCGATGTGGTTATTGTGGAGATAGGCGGCACAATAGGAGACATTGAAAGCCTGCCTTTTCTTGAAGCTATAAGACAATTTAAAACCGATGCAGGTAAAGAAAATGTCATTTATATACATTTGACGCTTGTTCCCTACATAGCAACAGCCGGCGAGGTAAAAACCAAGCCGACGCAGCACAGCGTTAAAGAGCTACGCAGCATAGGCATTCAGCCGGATATACTTCTCTGCAGGGCGGACAGGGACCTGTCAAAAGATATAAAAGGGAAGATAGCTCTTTTTTGCAACGTTGGAGTTGATGCGGTTATTACCGCAAAAGATGTCGAATCGATTTATGAAGTTCCCTTGAATTTCCACAATGAGGGCCTGGATGATAAAATTATAGAACTTCTTAACATCTGGACAAGATCTCCTCGCCTCGAAGCATGGGAGGATCTTGTAAGAAGAATTAAAAGCCCCGAACATTCTGTAAAGATTGCTGTTGTCGGAAAATATACAAATCTTATAGAATCATATAAGAGCCTCAACGAAGCCCTTTATCACGGCGGATTTTCAAACAATTGCCGGGTCAGCCTTTTCTTTGTCGATTCGGAAAACATTGATTCCGATAACTGCGGTAAAATTCTTGCCGATGCCGATGGGATACTGGTACCGGGAGGATTCGGATCTCGCGGGATAGAGGGGAAAATATGCGCCGCAAGGTATGCCAGGGAGAATAAAGTGCCTTATTTCGGAATATGCCTCGGGATGCAGATAGCAGTTATAGAATATGCCCGTAATGTAGCCGGGATGACCGGGACGCACAGCTCCGAATTTGACGAGAAGACCCCTTTCCCTGTTATATATCTTATGCTCTCATGGTATGATGAAAAAACCAAAACGATTCAAAAGCGGGATATTTCTTCGGAAAAGGGCGGAACAATGAGGCTTGGAGCATATCCGTGTGTTTTGAAAAAAGGCACCCTCGCGTATAATGCTTATGATACGGGAGAAATTTCAGAGCGGCACAGGCACAGGTATGAATTCAACAACGAATTCAGAGACAGACTCGAAGCAAGCGGCCTTTTAGTCAGCGGGACCTCACCAAGCGGTGATCTTGTGGAAATTATAGAGATCAAAGATCATCCGTGGTTTCTCGGATGTCAGTTTCATCCGGAATTCAAGTCGCGGCCCATGAAAACACATCCTCTCTTCAGGTCGTTCATCGGCGCTTCATTGAAAAGAGCTTGCGGGAAAGGACACTCATTCGGCCCTGCTTGATTTGTGGATATCAATTATTTTAATGCCGCTCGGGTAGTCAAGGGTTTCATACCTTGTTATTCCGGAAAGTTTTTTTGTTATCATCTTCAATCTTTCAATCTGGGAAGTAATCTTTTCTATTTTGTCATGCAATCCGGTCTTTTCCTTATTTTCGGATAACAAAATTTCCAGGTATGTGGAAATCGTCTGTATCGGCTGATTCATCTCATGGCAGATCGCACCCGCCATTTCGAGCACACCCTGCAGTTTTTCCTTCTGCATCTTTTCTTTTTCGGATTTTATCCTCCACGATATGTCATGAATTGTGAAAATTGCCTTTTTCGATACATTTAAGGGGTCGGGGCTGCTTAATTTGAAGTGGCCTGTAAATGTGGTTCCGTCGCTACGCCGGAAACTTGCTTCAACATCGACTATGTCTCCTCCTTTACGGATTTTGTCATTGATTATACAGGCTACACGTTCATACTCGCTTTCAGAAGCATAAATGATCTTTATGCTTTTTTTCGTATAATTTTCCTTATCTCTGAATCCGAACATTTTTATCATTTCGTGATTTGCCCAGCTTATTAAATCATTTTCGATAAGACCTATTCCTATCGGTGAAGCGGAGAGGATGTTGCTCAATATCTCGTTGGTGTGCTGAAGCATATCTTCCGTCTTTTTCCGGTCGCTGATATCTTCAATTATTCCGTCAATCCATCTGATATTTCCGTTTTCATCGTATTTTATGGTTGCGGTGCAGGACCCCCACATGGGGGTTCCGTCTTTTTTCTTAAGCTGAAGCTCTTTGCCTTTAACAAACCCTTTTTGCTTAACTTCTTCAATAAAAGACTTTCTGTCTTCAGATCTCATATACAGATCGGAGACTGATACTTTCATGAATTCTTCTACCGAATCGTAACCGAATATTTTAACAATCGCGGTATTTGCCTGTATAAACTGGCCGTGTGGACCTCCTGTATTTCTGTAGACACCGACGCTCAGGTTTTCAACAAGTGTTTTATATTCCTCTTCGCTTTCAATGAGAGCCTTTTCTGACAATTTCAGAGAGACGGTATTGCCAGGCTGTTCTGAATTATGCTCCGGATTTTCACTAAATGATTTTTCCTGCATAAGATTCTCCTTAAAATGCGTCAGCGCATACCCATTTTCAGCCCCCTGATGGTTGTTATGCAAAGAGCTCAACCAGACACAAAGTTTATCGGAATGAATAGAACATAATAATCAAATGAACTTTTTCCGATGCCATCAAATATTAGCTGTCCCGGCAATTCTAGATACAATATATTCGGCGATTTTTTCAGCGGATATTCCGAAAAGATCTTTCATTTTGATCAGGTCCAGATAGTTGTCATCCCATACCACGCTGTTTTCCTGGACGATATTTTTTATATGATCGTACTTTCCGCCAAGGGCTTTTATCTTTGAAGAAAGAGGCACATTTTCCCTGAAAGATATATTCAGTAAAAGAAGGTGCTCAATAGTATTCGGGCTATAGGAGGAAGAAGATATCGCCGGAATTATTATTATGCTGCGGTCGTCTTTTCTCCCTTTCCCGATATAAACATTGCCCTGCTGGACGATTATTTTTTTGGTTCCTTTAAGACGATGATCGGTTTCAACACGGGACGGAATTGATTTTAAAAAGCCGTCTTTTTTAACTATTTCGATAGCTGTCTCTTCTGTGAGTTCACCCAAGAAATTCAGCCCGGTAATCCTGTAAAGAATGGAACCCTTAATTTCCAAAACAATCTCCTGCAAATTTTTCAGAACCAGAATGTTCGTGTTTGTAAGTTGGGAGTGGTTCAGATTATGGGCATTGAGAATATCGAAGATTATTCCGTAAAGTTTTTCGCTTATTCGGCTTGTTCCGACAGTAACTGTTTTAGCCTGGTGCTTGATGGCATCTATTGGTCTGGACAGGTTGTTTATCGATTCACCAAGAGATTTGATCAGTGTGTTTATCATATTAAGAGCAGTTCCCTTCAAACCGAAATCAAGTTCAAAATCAGATACCGGGAGCTTGCCGGAAAGGTACTTGCAAAGCAAAATAAGGTTCGAAGAAGCATCAAGGCTCATGATAGAAGGAAAACGGTTTTCATTCTTCTTCCGCCTGAATTCGTTGTAGAATTTGGCTATTTTTTCTCTGAAAGAGCTTTCAAGGATGAATTCGTATATATCAACCCCATTTTTGTGCCGGTCATTAATGGCGTTTTCAATTTCTTCCCTGAAATGATACATGAACCTTGAACCTTCATTGATGGATAATGCCGCATAGTATCCCCAAATATGGCCTGCAAGCGTATTTAATATCGGAGCGAGGTGCTGGCTTATAGCCGGAACAAAGAAAACATCTTCAGCATATGGACCAAATCTCTCTTCACCCTCATCGGCTATAACAATTGGTGTGGCCTTGTGCGCCTTGAATATCGCGGTATCTTTTATGATGTCACCGATAACATTGCCTCTTGTTCCGGCAGCACATATTATGATCAGTGGCTCGGATGAAAGGTCTATATGTTTTTTATCTTCAATGAAATCTGATGAGATTGTCTTGTAACAGAGCTCACTGAGTTTTATCCGTATTTCATCAGACGATGCCTTGTTGGGGCCGCTTCCCACAGCTGCCCAGTATGTTTTGGTTACCGCAAGCCTTCTGGAGGAAGCCTCAATCTTATCGTGCAGCAAAAGAACTTTTCTCATTTGTGAAGGCAGCTTGATGAGGCTTTTTATCTCTTCAGATATGAATTCCCCGTTTCTGCGTCCCAATAATCCGGCAATGAAAAGGCTGAGAATTGTTCCTGCAACAATCTGGCAGTAAAAAGCTTTTGTTGATGCCACTGACATTTCGATATCTCGTCCACTGCTGGTATAAATAACACCATCAACCTTAAAGGTTATATCCGAATCCCTGCGGTTAACTATGGCAACAGTGTTGGCCCCTCTTTTCTTAACCATCTCAACCGCACGGTTTGTATCTGTCGTTGTCCCCGACTGGCTTATTGCCACAACAAGGGTATCTGACATGCCGGATGAATTTTCGTTCCGGCCTAACTTGAATCCGCTTAGTTCAGATGCTTTATGAGAGCTGATATTTATGGAAGGATCATCCAGATAGTAGTTAAGTATATCAGAGCATACAAGTGCGGCAACACCTGCTGTCCCCTGGCCAATAAAGTAGATCCGGCGAATTCTGTTCTCCTTGAAAGCGTTTTTAATGGGTTCCGGAAATTCCTTTTCAGAAAGAAAAGCCGAATGTTTGTTGCTGTCATGGCTGATCTTCCAGCGGTTTTGAAGGGTTTTTTCAACCGAAGACGGAGATTCGGATATCTCTTTGAGAAAATAATGGGGATAATTCTGACGGTCGATGTCTCTGGAAGTAATATTCGTATATTTTATATCTTGTTCTTCAATCGTAACCGGGGTGTTATCATAGAATATTGCCTTTATGCCTGAAAGCCCGCCATTCGATTTCTGACTTAATATGAATAGCTGTCCCTGGGTGGTCCCATTTTTACCTTTAATTGTTTTTTCTCCATCCATTTTCAGGTAATATGGTGTTTCTTCAATTAATCCGTAAACTTCAGAAGCAGGTATATAGTGGTCTTTACCTATTCCAATAAAGACGGCCTGACCACTTCCCCTTTGGGCAAGAAAAAACTTGCCCGGAGCAAGATCGGTGTGCATCGATATGGCGTGGGATCCTTCAAAATCGTTTACAGCGAGGCGAAAAGCTTCTTCGATTTGAATGCCCTTGTTCAGGTATTTTTCAATCTGAAGAGGTATTATTTTCGTATCTGTTGTTATTTCCCTGTGGATAAGATTGCCGCTGTTTTCATATTCTTTTTTAAGCTCAAGATAATTATCGATGTCTCCGTTCAGGCATACATGGATGATGCTGTTTCCACCGGCACTGCCTCCTGTTGTCCGTCCGTCGACGGGGTGACAATTTTCTTCCGAAATAGCGCCGACTGAAGCCCATCTGGTGTGGGATGAAACTGTGTGATAGTGGTTCGGAAAAGAAGAAAGTATTCGTAATATGCGGTCACTTTTTATCTGGGAACGCAAAAAAGCGATATTGTCTCCGAGGCTTCCTATTTCCGCCGCAACCTTATAAACAAATGCAATAGTGACGAGTGAGCTGCCATTTTTCTCTTTTATCCGATTGACTGTTATCCCGCCATTTAGAAGAATATCGGCGCCTGAGCGCTCTTTTAAAATATCAGCGAGGTCTTCCTTTGTTATCATTTTCTCAAAACTTGTATATTCTGCATCATGTAGGGCAAACATGAGGGAAATACCTGCGGAATCCCGACCTCTTACCTCGAGACGGTCTATGCTGTTTAAAACGGCATTTATATTTTTATATATGGTGACTGTTGTAAAAGAAGGGCTGATATCCGAAATTCCGACAAGTTCTTTTATCTTTGATAGATTTTGCCCAATTTCGCTGGAAAGGCACCATGAAATATCCTTCAGATTTTCAATCAGATTTGACATTACATCAACGGCTGAAGGTTCAAGCTGCCCCATTTTCTCTGAAAGGACCTTTGATTCCGAATCGATTATGCCGTTTATCTGTTTTGACAGGGATATAAGTTTTCCCTGAAGCTCTTTGCTGGTATATATGCCGTAAAACTGCTCATCCCTTTTTAATTCCCGAACGTTTTCAAGAAGGGATTCAATAACCTTTTTGCCGCAAAGGTAGTTATCATCAAGCGAGTAATTATTCTTTATGCAATGAACAAAGGAGCGGGTTTCAATTTTCCTGATGCTCTCTTCGATAAATGCCATGTCAATTTTTACAGCCGGCTTTCTCTCATTTTTAAATGAGACAAGGCCTGCAAGGCCGCAGCACAGAACATTTTTCCGGCATGGGAAAAAAATGAACGAGCGGCAGGGCACATTAGCCGGATCTTTGCCGAAATAAACATAAGCCGGAAGATAAAAAAGAATTTTGCTGAAAACTGCGCTCAGTAAGCCGGATATCGCAGCGGTCACTCTTGATTTTAAAATCCTGTTTATACAGATTGCGATATTATTCATAAGATTATAAATATCCTTTAGATTTGATGGACTTGTAAAAAGTCATATGCTGACGATTTGAGATTTAAGTGGGCATACTTAGACTTTTACGAGTGCATCAGATTTAGCTCAATTTTTTTTGTCAAGAATATTACATATCGTTTTTATATCCTCAGGGCAGTCAACACCTGTGCTTTTGTGCGAGGTGATGACAACATGCACAGGGATATCATTTTCAAGCAGCCTGAGCTGCTCAAGTTTTTCTGCAATTTCGAGGCTGCTCGGTCCCAGTGAAACAAACTTTACCAGTGTCTTCATTCTGAAGGCATATAATCCGATATGCCCGAAAAAAGATCCGCCACTGCCATCGCGATAACACGGAATCGGCAGGCGTGAGAAATAGAGGGCGTTTCCTGTTTTGGTAAATACCACCTTCACCTGATTGATGCTCATTGCTTCGTTATGTTCGATCTTTCTTGCAAGTGTTGTTACCCGGATATCAGGTGATATGAAAGGCTGAATCAGCTCGGTGAGCATGGCAGGCTCCAAAAGCGGCTCATCTCCCTGTATGTTAACGATTATGGAATCATCGGGCAGATTTAATAATTGTGCAGCCTCCAGAACGCGGTCGGTTCCGCTCGGATGATCCTTTCGGGTCATGAGCACCGGGACATCAAGGGCTTTAGCGGCGGAAAATATCCGTTCATCGTCAGTAGCAAGAACTGTTTTTGCAAGTTCAGAGCACTTTATTGCGCGTTCGTATACATGAAGGAACATCGGCTTGCCTGAAATATCCGCAAGAGGCTTTCCGGGAAAGCGGGTTGATCCATAGCGAGCCGGGATTATTCCGTAACATGCAGACTTATTTTTCATGATTGCAAAATATTTTTCCTGGAATAGAATTTTCTGATGCCCGATCATAGCAATTGTTATAAATAAATTCCGTTTGGGTATGGTCGCGTTCCAATCGGAACATTATTCTGACTATCATTATAGCATGTTGATTTATAAAAGTCAGCTGAGAGGTGTGCCGGGTTTTACCTTTCTGTCCAGAGTTGCAACACTGCAGCCGTTTTCGTCAGTTGCGGCAAGCAGCATCCCGTTTGATACAATTCCCATTATCTTTGCAGGTTTAAGATTGGCAACCACCACCACCTGTTTCCCGACAAGCTCTTCCGGAGAATAGCTTGAGGCAATACCCGCAACAATAGTCCTGTTTTCTCCCAGATCGATTTGAAGTTTAAGGATCTTTTTCGCTCCGGGGATCGATTCCGCGCCTGATATTGTTGCAACCCTTAAATCAATTTTGGCAAGTTGCTCTATAGTGATTTCCGGTTTGATTTCAGGCGTTAAAACACCTGCTTTTTTTTCAGGCATTGAAGACACATCCTTTTTCCTGTCTATCCTGGGGAAAAGAGAGACTGATTTGGGAATGCTTGTGCCGGCTTTCAGGATATTCCAGCTTTTGAGGCTCTTAATATCATAAAATGAATTGTCCGGATTCTGTCCCAGATGATATTGCATGGTTTTTGCCGTGTCCGGCATGACCGGATAAATTAAGCCCGATACTGTTCTTAATCCTTCAAGGAGATTCAGTATGACAAATTCGAGCTGTTTTCTGCTTGTCTTCTTTTTTGCAAGCACCCATGGCGCGGTAACGTCGACATATTTATTCATAAGGCTTATGAATTCCCATATGGAGATCAATGCCTTGTGAAAAGAGAAGCTTTCCATTGCTTTTTCATATTCTTCAACGACAGCGAATACCTGTGACTTTAATCCGCCTTCCAGTTCGCTTTCGGCTTCAGGGCCGGTTTGCGGTATAATGCCTCCGAAATACTTATGAACCATTGTAATTACCCGCGAGAAGAGATTCCCGAGATCATTTGCAAGATCCGAATTCAACCGTAAAACAAGCGCCTCTTCGTTGAAACCGGAATCAAGTCCGAAGGCCATCTCTCTCATCAGAAAATATCTGAAAGCATCGAGTCCGTAAGTGTTTTTAAGCGAAAGAGGCTCTACGACATTTCCAAGACTTTTTGACATCTTGCTCTGATCGACATTCCAGTAACCGTGAACATTAAGGTGCCTGTACACGGGTATTCCGGCCGCCTTCAGCATTATGGGCCAGTATATTCCGTGAGGCTTTAAAATATCCTTTGCTACAATATGCTGAGCTGCAGGCCAGTATTTCATAAAAAGTTCGCCTCCAGGGTAGCCAAGAGCCGACACATAATTGAGCAGGGCATCGAACCAGACGTAAGTCACGTATTTATCATCGAACGGAAGCGGTATCCCCCATTCAAGACGGGTCTTTGGGCGTGAAATGCATAAGTCTTCCAGAGGCTCTTTTAAAAAGGAAAGAACTTCATTTTTATACCTTTCGGGGCGGATGAATTCGGGATTTTTACTGATGTGATCGATAAGCCAGTCCTGGTAACGGCTCATTCTGAAAAAGTAGTTTGATTCCCTTATCACCTCCGGTTCCGTTTTGTGATCGGGACATTTCCCGTCGGAAAGCTCTCTCTCGGTGTAGAATCGTTCACAGCCGAAACAGTACAACCCTTCATATTCGGAAAAATAGATATCTCCGGATTCATTGATTTTATTAAGTATATACTCAACAACTTTTATGTGTGACGGATCGGTCGTGCGAATGAATGAATTGTAGTTAATGTTCAATTCGGGCCACAGGTCTTTAAAAAGCCTGCTTATTTTATCCGAATATGCCCCAGGGCTTAGATTTTCCCTGCCTGCCGCACGTACGACCTTGTCTCCGTGTTCGTCCGTGCCTGTCAGCAGAAAGGTCTCTTTGTTTTGCATTCTGTTATAACGGCAAACTACATCGGCGACAATTGTCGTATATGCATGACCGAGATGGGGCTTGGCATTCACATAATAAATCGGGGTAGTGATATAGAATGGATTTTTCATAATATTAATTCTTTTTACATGTAAAATGTTCAATCAGGATCAATGTAATTATTGATGCCCAATTTAACCCGGGAAAGAATAATATTTTCATCAGAATCTGAAATTAAAATTTAATTCTTTTTTATGAACCGAAACGCGAGCGCATTCCCCGACCGCTCTGAGGGGGGAGCTTCAATTCCGGAGTGAAAATTAATTTCAAAAAGTCACTGATCTTTAACTGATATCAGGGCCATTGCCGTGATTTACCGGTTTATGATTTCCTGCCGTATTATTGTTTGATATGACCTTTTCATAATCTTCATCCGGAGGCATTTCCATCTCTTCAACTCTGATAAACTCATCTCCGGCAGGTTCGCCTTCAATCGATTTTTCCCCCGGGATTGCGGGGAATATTCCATGTTCAAAAGTCAGGCAGCACATAAGCCTGCCGCACTGGCCGGAAATTTTAGTCGGATTCAGGGAAAGACTCTGTTCTTTTGCCATCCTTATTGATACCGGCCCGAATTTATCCATGAAGAGTGAACAGCAGATTTCACGGCCGCATCTCCCAAGCCCCCCGCACATCTTGGCCTGGTTACGGATTCCCACCTGCCTCATTTCAATCCGGACGCCGAGCTCTTTTACAAGAATTTTAACCAGTTGTCTGAAATCTACACGCCCTTCCGCTGTAAAATAGAATGTGAGTTTGCTTGCGTCGAAAGAACTTTCGACTGAAAAAAGATTCATTTTAAGGTTAAGCTCTTTTACGCTTTTGAGGCAAAAAGAGTATGCATTTTGTTCCGAATCCGCATTTTTAGATTTTTGCTTATAATCCTTTTCATTTGCAAGGCGAATCACTTTTTTAAGCGGTTTATCGCAAGGGAGATCTGAATGGGCGGGTGCGACAGCCACCATACCAAAGCTGATTCCCTGTTCGGTTTCAACGATAACATTATTTCCGACATTGAGTACAAATGCGCCGCAGTCAAAGTTATACACTTTTCCGGCGGACTTGAATCTGATGCCAACAACTTTCATATATTAAGTCCACAAGTAACTACTCAGCCACAGATCTACGCTGATCATCACTGATATTTTTTCTTTTATTATAGTTATTCAGGTTATTCAGACTGTAGACTGAAAACTGTTAGCCTACAGCCTATCAACCTGGGCTGTTACTTTGCACAAGCCTAAGTACCAGAATTTCAGAAGTTAGCCTTAAATTTGCATTTGCCAGAATGTTTTTACGGGCAACCCGGATTTCATTAAATTTTGAAATAAGAACTTTTTCATTATGTCTTAATGATGCGGTTTGTGTTTTATCGGAAATATCCATGAATACGATTTTATCCGGATAATACTTAAAAACTGCGATATCCCTGAACCAGATCTGAAATATTTCGAGTGAATCCAGGAAATCGTCCCTGTCTCTTGACAGCCTTTCTGCAAAAGCCAGGCACTTCCCGGTCTCCTTTAATGATAGAGATTCAATTTCATTTAAAAGCCAATCTCTTTTCTTAATACGGCTTTTATCGCTTAAAGCAGGCGTATGGCTGAAACTCCCGCTTGCCATAGCGGCCAATATACCGGCGGAAGACTGGTCAACTCCCTTGCTTTTAACCAGCCTTTCAGCCAGCTTTTTCCGGGAAAGAGGGTTGAATCTTATATGTTGGCACCGTGACGCAATTGTCTGAATAAGATCCGATTTTTCAGTTGCGGTCAGAATAAGAATCGTTCGGTCAGGCGGCTCTTCAAGCAACTTCAGAAGCGCATTTCCTGCTGCCGTATTCATAGTCTGAGCATCAGATATAATAACTGCGCGTATTCTTGCCTCATATGGTTTAAATGCAAGAATCTCACACAGGTCGCGAACCTGGGATATCCTTATATAAGGGCCGGAAGGCTTTATCTCAATAACATCAGGGTGACTGTTTGACAGGATCTTCCTGCATGAACTGCAAACACCGCAAGGCCCGGCGCTTTCCGGTTTCTCGGATGAAACGGGCTTTTTGGAATTTACGGATGATTCATCAGGCCTGTTTTCCAAACAGTTACAAGCCATTGCGAATGTCCTTGCAGCAGCCTGCTTTCCTACCCCAGCCATTCCCGTGAAAAGAAGCGCGTGCGGAATGACTCCATTTCTGATGAAAGTATTTAAAATCAGAGCCGGTCTTATTTGATCCGTTATAGATTCAAAACCAGGCACTAATTAAATATCTACCCGTTCTTTCAACTCTTTTCCTGATTTAAAGAAGGGAAGTTTTTTAGGCTTTATGGTAACTTTCTCGCCGGTTTTGGGATTTCTGCCTGTGTAACTTTTATAATTTTTTACATAAAAGCTGCATAAGCCGCGTATTTCAATGCGGTCTTCCTTTGCCATGGAATCTGCCATTGAGTCGAAAAAAATCTGAACCACCCTGGCTGCTTCCGATTTTGAGATGCTTGCTTCATTTTTGAGGGCCGAAATTAGCTCCAGTTTATTCATGTTTCCTCCTTGGAAAATAACCGTGAACTTTCAATCTATATTTCTCTTTTAAATAAATGTTTATAATAAGTCAAGCAGTTATGATAATTATTGTTTCAAAACCTCAATATCCTCTTCATCGACTTCCACGGAAGCGAACTGGCCTAGCGCTTCAATGTTGACTATTACACGCCCGGTTTTACCGTATCTTGCAAAGGTTCCCGTAACACCTTCAAAGGGTCCGCTTATAACTATCACCGGCTCCCCTTTATTAAGGATGGGTCCCGTTAATATTTTACCGTCTCCGGCCGTCATGATTTTAAGCGATTCTACTGTTTCGGTAGAGACAGGAACCGGGCCGCTCTGGTTTCCTACCAGGCGGACCACTCCGGCGGTCTTAACAATTTCAATATGCCTGCCGGGCGTAAGATCTGATTTCACGAAGAGATACCCCGGGAAAAGAGGAATCCTGATCATGGCTTTTCTGTCTACCCGCCTGCTTCTGACAAGAACTTTAGGTAAAAAGACCTCTATTGATTTTCTCGTCAATCCTTCATGAACCACGTTTTCAAACCTGCTCTTGGTATGAAGCACATACCATGAAGGAATTATTATTGTCGTCATTTAGTTCCCGATACCTCCGAGACCTGTTAAGTTTATCATGAAAGAATATATTTTATCATCAACCTCATCCGTATATCGTAAATCAACCGACCAGCACTGGGCCGTATACAGGAATCCGATGCCGGTTTTTATCCTCCTGTTATCGCGGATGTTGAGTTCATGATCGGCTTTTAACAAGAGGTTGTCAAAGATTTTTAAGTTAAGTATCGAAAGCAGGGATTCTATGGAATCACGGTCAAATCTGTATTCTGCAAAGAGCGAATCCCCGCGGTTATCCGATAATGCACCTGAAGCATTACGGGTGACAAACCAGCCGTCATATGTGGACCATGTCGCATCCGCCGACAAAGAGATATATTTTACCGGGCTCAATTTGAGTTCTCCGTATACCGGGGAAAAAGGCCTTCCGTCCTTACTGTGTTCCCTCTCTTCCTTTATATCATAGCTTTGCTCTATCTTGATTCTTAAAAATTCATTATATGCATAAGAAGGCTTCTCTTGATCTTTCTCACCGTCACCGCCGATTTTACCCGAAAGAGATCTTGATGTAAAAGTGTTTGTCAGAGAATAGGTTATCAGATTGCTTCCTGTGATGCGGTCAATGCTGTCAAAGTACGGATAATCGGCCTGTTCTTCATCCGGTATGTAATTGTAAACTATCTGTGGTTTGATTGAGTGTTTGATACTGTCCACATGCTCACTGTTTATTTTAAAAACACCGAACAGCTCAGTGGAAAGGTCAAGTTTAAAATCGAATAGTTCCCTGTTATAGGTCGTGTCGTTTTCCGTGGTATCACTTCCTGACGGGTCGATATACCAGGTTGTATTCCGTAATCCCAGTGAAGGTTCCACTGTAAAAAATTTTTTGAACTTAAGCGGCAGATAGACCCTCGGATACAGGTCTATACGGTGGCCGGAGGTTCCGTCTTTTCTGTAAAAATTGGTATATTCGGAGTTGAGATCGGCATAAAGAGGCATACCTGATACCTGTTGTTTTGAGGCGTCGAACTCTATAACGGGCAGCTTGTGAAGGGTATTATCCGTGTCGCTCCATCTGCGGTTTACCACATTATCATACCAGCGGGTTTCCGCATTCAAGGTGAAGGAAGACCAGTTTTTGGATAGATTCAGCCTGTTGATTCTGACGGGATCATCGTAATTATCTATCTCTCTCCCGAAATACTTGTTAAAATAACTTTCCGTCGAGTTAAAACCGTTGTATCCCTCCCTGAATTCATGAAGGTAGTCCTGATCGCTTACAAAATCGAGATCGACTTTTGCGTTGAACCCGAAGGGCATTTTATGATCATTCTTCATTCTGAACCAGTACCTGTCGGAATTGGAGCGCAGACTTGTATCGTCTTCATATCCCCATTTTTTACTTGAATCACCGGTTCCGTCATCTTCCCTCCGGTCGTCAAGAAAGTCAAACATGACCGTTCCTTTCGATTCGGCGCTTGAAACATAACGGTATTCGAATCCTGCCTTTTCTCCGCGCTTACTCATATAGTGGGCGTAGAAAGTGGCATCGGTATTTTCATCTATTGCCCAGAAATATGGCTGATTATACTCAATTCCTTTGCGGTCGGACTGTCCGATCTGAGGGGAGAGCAGGCCTGACTGGCGCTTTAATTTAGCTGGAAAGACAAAAAAGGGTGTATAAATAACCGGCATTTTTTTTGTCCAGAGTGTGGCATGATTTATAAAACCATAGCCTTCAATGTTTATTTTAAGTTTTTTACCTGTTATTTTCCATGCAGGCGTTTCACCGTCACAGGTTGAAACGGTTGCCTCCTCTGCCGCATATGAGTTTTCACCTGTTTTCTCTATATTGCCGCCGCTTATATGAAAGTTATTCTCCTTAATAAAGACCGATCCGTCGTATATGATTCCTGTTTCCGATTTAAGATCCACATCAAGGCTCGAACCTGAAAGAATATCTTCTCCCGCTTTCATTACGACATTTCCCTGCGCAAACGCTCTGAACGCATTATGGTCAAAACGAACAAAGTCTGCCGAAAGCCGCGTATTCTTTTTGCTTATCACGACATTTCCGGAGGCAGTGTAAATATTTGTATTGCGGTCGTGACTGATTTCATCGGCGGAAATATTCCATGGTTCATCGGGATCATCGTCTTTAAAGCGATTGTCTCCGCTTAATGCAAAAACATCGGAAGGGATGATAGAAAGAAAAACAAAAATTATTAACAGGATGTTGAGATAACAGAAAATATATTCTCTTGATGGAACCTTTGACCCCTTTTTCTGGGAAAAAAGGAAACGGCGATTTTCTATATGTTTGCGCTGGTGCATGAGTATCCGGAATTGTATAGCCTCATCCTTTATATACGGAATGCATTTATATAATAAACTGTATGCAGGTAATAACGGATAAAGACAAATTGCACATTAATAAATCAGTATCTGCCCGAAAATTAAGCTATTTTGGTCAAGAATGTTGGACAGATTATAAGAGAGGCATGTAAAAAGCAAGAGTCAGTTTTTAAAAAATAGTTTCTTTCAAAAAGAATAAAATTGGTTTATCATAAAAAAATAATCCTCGGTATACTTTGATTGCCGGGGTAAGAAATTTGGAGTGAGATTTGTTCAACGCACATTTGCTGTTAGCCGGCCATAGCCTCTAACGGAATGTGATGAAAAGGACTCAAAGAGGGATTTTATAAATATGAAAGTACTGATTACCAATGACGACGGCATTTACGCTGAGGGACTTTGGGCGCTATACAGAACATTTATCAAAAATCATTCAGTGACGGTTGTTGCTCCTGATCGTGAGAGAAGCGCCGTAAGTCACGCAATTACGCTGCATGAACCCCTTCGGGCAAAGCGAGTCAATCTGGACGGTGGATTTCCCGGATATGCAGTCAACGGCACTCCCGCAGATTGCATAAAGCTTGGCGTGCTTGAAATTCTCGGCTGCAAACCGGATGTTGTTGTTTCCGGCATAAATCCCGGAGCAAATGTCGGCGTTAATGTCAATTATTCTGGGACTGTCGCTGCGGCAAAGGAGGCTTCACTTTACGGTGTCAGCGCAATCGCGGTTTCCATCCAGGGGTACGAAACGAAAAACCTGGATGACGTGGCTTTCTTTATTGAAAAACTGACTGAAAAAGTCGTTGAAAAAGGACTTCCTTTTGGGACTTTTTTAAATGTCAACCTGCCCGGCATATCTGTTGAAAAAATGGCTGGGGTGAGGATCAGCAGGCAAGGAACAGATATTTCCCCGGAGTTTTTCGAAAAAAGAGTCGATCCGAGAAACCGCGTGTATTACTGGCAGGGATATGACATAAATCCATCCGGACATAATCCGGATACGGACGGAGCGGCGCTTTTTGATAAATATATATCGATAACTCCTATTAAGTGCGATATGACCGATTACGGCATGATTGAGGCTCTTAAGGAATGGAATATCATCTGTTTTTAATTTGCTCGCTAACCTCGCCGCAAGCAGCGGGGAATGCGCTCGCTGTTCGGTTCAAAAAAAGACGTCTTAATTTGAAGTTGGGGGGATTTGCATGAAAAAACAATATATCGGATCATTGAAAGTCGGGGATAAAGCGGATGATATTTTCGTTCTTTATGAAAAAATTCTTGCTCAAAAAAAAGACGGGAGCGATTATCTGAACATTACCCTTTCCGACAAGACAGGAACAATAAGAGGAGTTTTATGGGATAATGTGGATAAAATTACAGCAGGCACAAATTCCGGTGATTTTGTTCATGTCAGGGGAAATGTTTCGGAATACAAGGGAACATTGCAGGTTGTAATAAAGAGCATGGAAACGATATTGCCGGATTCGATTGATCCCTCCGATTTCCTCCCGGCAACAGGACGTGATATAGATTCCATGTTAAAGCAGCTGGCAGGGCTTGCCGATTCAATCAAAGAGAAGAAATTACGAGAGCTTTTTACAGCTTTCTGGAATGACGCCGGATTTGTTGAAAAATTCAAAAAAGCTCCTGCCGCGAAAAAAATGCACCATGCTTATATCGGCGGCCTGCTGGAGCATACCCTTTCAATGGCTCTTCTTGCCGAAAAAATTGCAGGTCATTACAGCGGCCTAGACAGGGATCTTCTTATTGCAGGAACGATTCTTCATGATATCGGTAAAATAAGGGAATTTGAATACGATATTAAGATTGATTACTCGGATGAAGGAAGACTTTTGAGCCATATAGTTATAGGTCTTGGGATGATCGATGAGAAGATAAGGGAAATTAAAGAATTTCCGGATACCCTTGCGCTTATGTTAAGGCACATGATAGTGAGCCATCACGGAACGAGAGATTTTGGTTCTCCCGAGCCGCCGAAGACAATTGAAGCAGTCCTTCTCAATTATATCGACGAAATAGATTCCAAGATAAGCGGCATACGGGAATTCATTGCTTCCGGAGAAGGAGGAGGAAACTGGACTTCTTATCACAAGATACTCCAGCGTCATTTTTACACAGGTGAAAACGGCATGCCGCCTAAGGAAGAAAAGAGACTTGAATAAATTGACGGCTTTGTAAAAAGTCATAAATAACCGCTTAAGATAAATAAAACGGACGGCAAAGTAAAAAGATCATTATGCAAGGCGTCGCGAATCCCGTGTGATGAGGCGTACCTAATCGTACGCCGCAATCGCAACGGGATGAAGCGCAACACAGCAGAATGACTTTTTAATTTGCCGTGAGGATATTGAGATGTTTATAACTTTCGAGGGAATAGAAGGCTCCGGAAAAACCACACAGATCAGACACGTCCTGGAATTCCTTAAGCAAAGAGGAATGGATTGTATCGTGACCCGTGAACCGGGAGGTACAGTTACAGGTCAGAAGATCCGGGCGATCCTGCTTGATCCTGATAGCAGGGGAATGGACCCTTCAACCGAGCTTCTTTTATATGTGGCGGACCGGGCTGAACATGTCAGGAAGATTGTAAAACCCGCGTTATCGGCAGGCAAGACCGTTTTATGCGACCGCTATTATGACGCGACTATTGCATATCAGGGATATGCCCGCGGCCTTGATATGGATTTATTGAGCAAACTGCACAGACTGATTATTAATGATTTAAAGCCGGACAAGACCATTCTTCTTGACCTGCCTCCCGAAACCGGACTTTCACGCGCCTGGAAACAGATAGCGGAAGGCAAGAGGGCAGGCTTCGAAACAAGATTTGAAAATGAGGCGCTTGCTTTCCATGAGAAAGTAAGAAAAGGTTACCTTGAACTTGCACACCTGGAACCCGGACGCTTTGTTGTTATTGATGCCATGAAAGATGAAGAGCAGGTAAGGCAGGATATAATAAAGGTATTAAGTTTGAGGGCTTCGTAAGAAGTCATATACTCACTTAATGAGTTTTTTGCGGATTTTTAAATCACTTTGCTGAATCACAAGAAGGTTTGGGCTAACGCCCTCAAAGCCTTGTGATTTTTAACGCTTAAGTAATTTAAAAATCTATTTCACAAAAATCTCAAATCCGTTCGCATATGACTTTTTTCTCGCTCTTTGATTTTGACGATTACAGACAGGACTGTTATTCTTATGAATTACTCTATACTGGACACGATAGGAAATACCCCGCTTGTTGAAATAAGAAATCTGAATCCGAACCCAAAGGTTAGAATTCTTGCTAAGCTTGAGTACTTTAACCCCGGGGGTTCGATAAAAGACAGGGCTGCGCTCTTTATGATCGAAGAGGGGGAAAAGTCGGGTGAACTTACACGCGACAAGACCGTCTTGGAGGCCACCAGCGGCAATACGGGCATAGGTCTCGCCCTGGTCTGCTCGGTTAAGGGATACCGGCTCCTTCTTACCATGTCCGAAGCCGCAAGTGTCGAACGCCAGAAAATACTTAAAGCCCGTGGAGCTGAGATTCTGCTAACTCCCGGACATCTCGGCACAGACGGAGCCATCGAAGAAGTTTACCGTCTCTGCAGGGAAAAACCTGATGCCTATTTTATGACTGATCAGTACAATAACAAGGCAAACTGGCAGGCTCATTATTTTGGAACAGCCGAAGAGATTTGGAAACAGACTGAAGGCAAAGTAACAACTGTTGTGGCTACGCTGGGAACAACCGGAACCGTGATGGGAATCACAAGAAGGCTCAAGGAATATAACCCGGATATCAGGATCGTAGGCGTAGAACCGTATCTTGGTCATAAAATACAGGGTCTCAAGAACATGAAAGAGGCTTACAGGCCCGAGATTTATGAAAAAAAGCGCATTGATAAAGTAGTTAATATCGATGATGAAGAAGCTTATGAAGCGGCAAGGAGACTTGCAAGAGAAGAAGGGCTGTTTGTGGGAATGAGCAGCGGCGCTGCCATGGTGATTGCTGCGAACGAAGCATCCGCCATGGATGAAGGAACGATAGTAGTCATATTCCCCGACAGCGGTGAACGCTATCTGAGCACTTCCCTTTTCGCGGTCAAGGAAAAGATCGAGCTCAAACTCTTCAACACGCTGACAAGAAGCAAGGATCCGTTTGAGCCTGTTCATCCCGGCAAAGTTTCCGTATATTCCTGCGGACCGACAGCCCATGCCAGGTTGCATCCTGGAGAATACCGGCGGTTTATTTTTTCGGACCTCTTATGCCGCTATCTCGAATTCAGGGGATATTCGGTAAAGCATATAATGAATATAACTGACCTTGATGATAAAACCATAAACGGGTCTGAAAAGGCCGGGATCGGATTAGCCGAGTTTACCGGGAAACATATTGACCTGTTCATGAAGGATCTCGATTTTCTGCGCATCAAAAATGCGGACAGTTATCCGAGGGTGAGCGAAAATGTTGACGAGATGGTGGCGGTTGCCGGAAAACTTGTTAAAAAAGGCTATGCCTATGAAAAGCTCCGCTCGCTCTATTTTGATATTTCCCGCTTTGCGGATTACGGAAAATTGTCAGGAGTCGACATAAACAAGATAAGAGTCGGGGCCACAGTTGATCTCGATAATTATGAAAAAGACAACCCGCGGGATTTTACATTGCTTAAAAGAGCAAAACTTTCCGAGCTTAAAAGAGGCATATATACCGCGACCGACTGGGGAAATGTCAGGCCCTCATGGCACATCCAGTGCGCTGCAATATCAATGAAATATCTTGGAGAAACTTTTGATATTCATACAAGCAGCAGGGAGCTTGTTTTCCCGCACCATGAAAACGAGATAGCAATTTCAAAAGCCTTAACCGGGAAACCACTTGCAAAATTCTGGATGCATTGCGAACGGGTGCTCGTTGACGGCAAAAAGGTGGATGAGACAAAGGAGAAACTCTCAATAACGGATCTTCTCTCGATGGGCTATTCCGGAAGGGAGGTAAGATTCTGGCTTATATCGAACCACTACAGAAAGACGGTTATCTTCTCGGTGGAAAGGCTCGAGGATGCTCGACATTCTTTAAGAAGACTTGATACATGCATCCGCTCTCTTCTTGACGTCAGCCAAGGAGAGCCTTATCCTGAGATTGACCAGCTTCTTTATGATATAAAAAGCGGGTTTACGGGCGCCATGGATGACGATCTCAATATATCCGCCGCTCTTTCTTCCATATTCGTAATAGTAAAACAGATAAATGTTCTGGTTGTGAATAAAAAGATAGATGCGGATGGAGCGTCAAAGATTATCGAGGCATTCCGTTATATCGATTCGGTGTTGAATATCTTTGACTTTGGAAACCACTTTTATGATCCGGAATTAAAAAGCCTTCTTGAAGAGCGTGAGAGGGCGAGAGAAAATAAGAACTGGGATCTTGCCGACAGCATACGTGACAAACTGGAATCTATGGGTGTCAAGGTAAGAGATCATAAAATTTTAAAATAGCAGAAAGCTTACTGAACATGAAATAAAGGAACGCACAATGCACCCTAACCCCTCACCCCTATCTACTCGACCTTCTTCCGCAAAGCAGAAACTTCTCATCGTCGACGACGACGAAGACCTGCGAACACAGATGAAGTGGGCCCTGGCCCAGGATTATGATGTCCTGCTTGCGGAGGATCGGCAGAGCGCCCTTGATCTTTTCAAGGCCAGACAGCCGTCCGTCGTCACCCTCGATCTCGGTCTTCCTCCCCAGCCGGCTGGCGTAGAGGAAGGCTTTGCCGCCTTAGGCGATATCATGGCCGAAAACGGGCAGACAAAGGTGATTATAATAACCGGCCGCGGCGAGAAGGAAAATGCCTTAAGGGCCGTGTCACAAGGCGCGTATGATTTCTTTTACAAGCCGATTCAACTGGATGAGCTGAAAGTTGTGTTAAGCCGCGCCTTTTATCTCTCCCAGCTCGAACGGGAACAGAAGGTCCTGCGCGGGCGCCTGAAAGACGATGCCTTCCAGGGCATCCTGGGAAGCTGTGAGAAGATGCAGGAGGTTTTTGCCCGCATCCGGAAGGTGGCCACGACGGACGCCCCTGTTTTGATTACCGGCGAAAGCGGCACAGGAAAGGAACTTGCCGCACGGGCTATCCACCAGTTGTCTGCCCGCCGTGGTGAACCCTTCGTGGTGATAAACTGCGGGGCGATTCCTGAAAACCTCCTGGAAAGCGAACTCTTCGGCCACGAGAAAGGCTCTTTTACCGGAGCGCATATTCAGAGAAAAGGGCGTGTCGAAATGGCCCAGGGTGGCACGCTCTTTCTTGATGAGATCGGGGAATTACCTCTGCTTCTTCAGGTCAAGATCCTGCGTTATCTCCAGGAACAGGTCATCGAACGGGTGGGGGGCAGGGAAGAGATCGTTGTGGATGCCCGGGTTCTTGCCGCCACGAACAGGGATCTGGAAGCGGCAATGAAAGAAGGCAAATTCCGGGAGGATCTCTATTTTCGGCTTGGCGTATTTGTGTTGAACCTGCCTCCCATCCGGGAAAGAGAAACCGATGTGATCGAGCTGGCCAGGGTTTTTCTTTCCCGTTATGCCGAGGAAAACAGAAAAAAGATCAGCGGCTTTACCTCGGACGCCGTTGAGGCCATTCAGGGATATGGCTGGCCCGGAAACGTGCGGGAACTGGAAAACCGCATGAGGCGGGCGGTCATCATGGCCGAAGGGAAGAAAATAACACCGGAAGACCTGGAGATGGGCGCCACCCCCCGCGTCAGGTATGTGGGCATGGGGCTCAAGGAAGCGCGTGAAGCTCTGGAAAAAGAACTGATCTCAAAAGCATTGGCCCGTAATAACGGCCACTTGACGAAGGCCGCCACAGAACTCGGAATAAGCCGTCCTACCCTGTATGACTTGATGGAAAAGTTCGGAATTCCAAAAGAATGAGATCGGTTTCGAATATCAAATATCGAATTTCAAAGTATCCTGTCTAATATATTATCCCTTGTTCCTTGCATCTAAACCCTAATTTTACCGGTTCAGGCAAATCCGAATCCCTGGAAAATAAACTGTCCGGTTGCTGTTCAGGAAGATCCGCGTAAAAGGATGTCATGGGCGCCGATGGTTCGAAATACAACCGTTTCACCATCAAAATAGAAGGTAAAGCGGTATTTCATTGTTATGGAACCTTCCCAGCGACCATGAGTTCCCTGAATTTTTTTTACCCTTAATGAAGGATGAAGCATATCTGCAAGAAAAAGGGTCAGTTTTTCGTCAAAGGCTTGCTGGATTTCATGGGGCAGAGCCTTATATTGTTTCCTGAATCCTTTACTGAAGCGGTAAGAGTCTATTCTTTTAACCATTTCAGGCCTTCTTCGGGGGTATTAAAAGTCGGCGAAAGCTCTTCATTCGCAATCTCGTTATCAGCTTCAGTTTCAGTTATCTGCCATTCTCTGGTCCAGTGCCATCCCTGTGAAGGATCGATGAGTTTGCGTGGTTTTAATACAGCCTTCCCGCTTTCCACATCCACTTCAATATAGTCGCCCGGGACAATATTAAGCTCTGCAAGAACCTTTTTAGGTATCCGGATTTGCCCTTGAGGGCTGATTTTCATAACTGTTGACATAATTTACTCCTGTGACAATTAAACTTTTAAACAAACACTAACTGTTATTAATATTAAAGTCAAGATGGAAAAAGGCAAGGGATCAGTTTCGGGTATAGGGTATAGGGGCAAGGGTATAGGGTGAGACCTTTAGAGAACACCTCCAGCGCCGCAGCAACATCCTGTCCATCCTATTAATCCTGTCTAAAGCCCTTTTTCTTTAAAAACTTATCAGACAGGATTAACAGGATTAACATGATATTTTATCGGACCGCTCCGGAAGAGCGGCCCGAAACCCGCATCCGCTTTAAAAAGCCGTATATCGAAGTTCGTATATCGTACATTGTTGAACTGTACATCCCAGCTCGCCGCAGGCGATGGCTTATTGCCTGTCCCGCTTCCGGCGGGCAGGCAACATCCTGTCGATCCTGTTAATCCTGTCTAAATTTTTTTATTTCTTTCCTCGTCACTATTCGACATTCGATGTACCCGTGTAACGGCCCGATATTCGGTATTACGCCCCTTGCGTCTATTTCCTTCCCTTATTGTTTCATAACTCAAAACTCAACACACAACACTCAAAACAGTTTTTCGTTTCTATCCCCAAACCAGAAACCAGAAACCCCAAACCAGAAACCCCCCCTTCTCCCACCGTCGAAGATTCCCTGTTGCTTGCGGCGGAGAGCTTCAATTATGTTGACATTGTGTAGAATTCTTCATATGATGCACAAAAAATAAATATTATGTGCATTATGGGTGGCGTATGTTGAGAGATATCGTTCTTGTTCAAAAAAGAGAGATGGAAGACCGTCTGCAGGAAAGGTATGTCGAACGGAAGATATTGGTCTCCTGGAACCTCGGCGATGATCTGGTCAAGGTCATCACCGGTCCTCGGCGAGCGGGGAAATCATTTTATGCCGGTCATCTTATTCAACAGACAGGCTCTTACGGCTATGTAAACTTCGATGATGAAAGATTGGCCGTTGTCGGAGATTACGATGAGATCATCGGGGCCGTAAACACGGTTTACGGCAATCCGCGCCACCTTTTTTTTGACGAGATTCAGAATCTTCCCCGCTGGGAAATGTTTGTCAATCGTTTGCAGAGGCAGGGTTTCCGGCTTCTGATCACCGGCAGTAACGCCAATCTGCTCAGTTCGGAGCTGGCCACTCATCTGACGGGTCGTCATACCGCGCATCTAC
>Ga0105099_10000481_pt1 | contig 27263 bp, 23 predicted proteins | sample PPLLak3cmMay2015_2_FD_79138 | JGI IMG/M metagenome (GOLD analysis project Ga0105099, IMG submission 79138) | Freshwater sediment microbial communities from Prairie Pothole Lake near Jamestown, North Dakota, USA - PPLs Lake P8 Core (1) Depth... | ecosystem: Environmental > Aquatic > Freshwater >... | reverse complement strand
TCATTGAGTGTCATAGAAAGATTCCCTATTTCATCATTTTTCCCTACTGTAATCTTTTTAGTTAAATCTTTTGAATATCTTATCTCGGAAAATTCTCTATTCAGCAAAGTAAATCTGTGTATTATTAATCTTTCTATTAAAATAATAATCCCAATCCCAAAGAATAAAAACATTACTCCGGTAATTAATGTAAAAATATTAAAAGTTTCTACCCCTTTATTATAGAAATTGCGAGGCAAGGTAACTTTTGATATCGCTATTGGTTTATCTTCAAGATCATAGATTAAAGAGTAACCAGCCACATCACCACCTGATAAAACATTTATAAAACTTTTATTATTATCAGATAGATTATTTTTAGCAAGCAGTAAATCATCTGATAAATTATTCTCATAATAAACAATATCAACTGGATACAAAACAGAATCCCCTATTTTTTTAATTATATTTTCATTCAAAAAATTACCAAAAATAAGAGTCCCGTTCATAGGCCCACTTTCATCATTATGAAGAACTGGGCGAGATGAAACAAAAGCAATACCATGCGGAGTATCTATGACTCCACTTACAAGACTATCTGCGCTTGAATGTTTTAAAAGTTTTTCATGTTTTTGCAATGAAGTAATTACATTCTCTTTATCTAATTCTTCTCCTTTATCTAAATCAACAACTTTACTAAAAATAATATTGCCATCTTTATCTATAAAAGCCATGAAATTTATATCTAAATTAACAAAACCAACAGTTTTAAGATTATCATTTATATATTCTTCATTTTGATTTTGAATAAAATTATAAGTATCATCCCAAACAGCCCAATCTTTTAATTTTACACTTTGATTACTCTCGATATTTTGAATGGCAAAATTAACACCTTTTATGCTTATATCTACAACATCATTTTCTACAACAGAATAACTTTTGAGAATTATTTGGGTAGAAATAAAATAAAAAATAAAAGTAAAAATAGAAGTTAATATCAATATTGATATTATAACCTTATATCTGATAGATGAGCTCTTTTTATTCTTTTCCATAATTATTATATTTGTAACGAATAATACTAATCATCATATTCCCATTCATCTTCATCATCCGATCCTATTTTTGTTGTTGGGGCAACAATATTGCTTGTTTCTACAATCTTTTGCTGTCCAATGATTTGATCTAAATCTCCAATATAATAATCATCAAGCATAGCAGTAGCTCCTGATGAATGAGCAGATCTCTTTCTGTTACTACTTGTCGCATAAGGATCCTGAGTATTATAAGCTGCTGTTGCGTCTTTACCACAGCTTGGAACCATTGCACTGTCACCTGCTGGATGCGAACCAAAAAAGCTTGTAATATTATAAACCTTGCCATTTATCAAATACCAACAATCAGTCTGTTTATTGTGTTTGGATATTTCTTCCATATTCAAAACTACACTTTTACCAGAAGATGTCATTTGATTTATTGTATCTGATACCTTTCCCCCTATTTGCTTGTTTGCCACTTGATTATCTTTTTTGTTTTGATAAAAAACTAAACCTGCAGTTAGTATCGCAGTAAGTATTACACCAAATATAAATAAAGATATTGTTGTTAATTTTTTCATAATTTATGATAGGTTAAAATTTTCATAATGAATTTTTTTAATATCTACCCCTAGAGATAAAAATTGTTCTTTCAAATTTTCCATAAACGAAGGAGGCCCACAAAGGAAAATATCTTTACTATCTAATCCGTTACTAAGATTTAATATTTGATCACTATTTATATACCCCTTATCTTTAGCATTCCATAAATTAAATTTAAATTTATTATTTTTATTTGAAATATCGTTTAATTTATCTAAATACACAGCTTCTCTAGCTTCTTTAACAGAATAATATAAATCAATATTATATTCACTCCCCAAACTTGTCGCCATACTAAAAAATGGAGTTATACCTATTCCTCCAGCAATCCAAATCTGATTCTTATTATCTATTTTATTACAAGAGAAATTCCCATATGGTCCATCAATTAGAACATCATCATTTATATTTAGATTCTTTAATAAACCAGTATAATCACCTAGATTCTTTACAGTTATTTTTAAATTATAATCTCCCCCAGAAGAAGATATGGAGAATGGATGAGATTCAGAAGTTAATTTATCACTTATAAAAGCAAAGAAAGCGAATTGACCAGGACTAAAATCTATCTTTTTGCTAACAGGCTCCATTTCTATTTCTAAAATTTCTTCATTCAATTCTTTAATATTTACAATCTTATATCTGAATTTTTTGGATAAAAATTTATTAAAGAAAGCTTGATAAACACTTACAAAAAGACCAATAAAAGCAAGAGTTAGTATATAGTATCTTAATAAATCACTTCTTGATGTATCACTTGCAATAGTAAATACATGTAAAATAGCAAATATAAAAGCAATCGTCATAAACCTATGAGACATTTTCCAAATATGATATTTGATTTTTATATAGAAAGTTAAAACAATAAGAACAATCATAATAGTAAGAGAAATTATCCCCCATGTGATAGGCATATTTAGAAATGGAACGAAAAATAACCCTGCTTCATATATAGAAATTGACAGAATTTTTACAACTAAAAATATAGGGTGGAATAAAATAAGAGAAAAAGCGATCGATCCTAGTTTACTATGATGAATATAAACCTTGTCTAATCCTTTAAAATGTTTATCGAGAAATTTAAGTCGCCCAGCTAAGATAAGATTTATAGAAAATAAAGCCATTCCAACCAAGCCAAAAATCTGACCTAGGCTAGTAGTGATAGTATTCATATCTGAAAATCTAGAACCCAACGGTTCTATAAAAGCCCAAATCACGACTGGGGTAAGCGATAATATAAATATTATTAACATACACTTATTATATCATAATATCTTTTTTGTTATATAAACTAATTTGTAGGTCTTCTAATCACTAATTCTTTTTCTGGATTCTCAAGTTTTAAATTATTTATAACTTTTTCTGTTACATAACTTGTTTCCATAAATTCATTCCAATCATCTGGTTTAGAATCATTAAAAATTTCTGTTTTCATTCCTCCTGGATATACAGATAAGATTAAAATATTATCATTTTCCTCTCGCATTGATTTGGTAAATCCATCTACTGCCCATTTACTTGCACAATACGCCGACAAAGAAGGTCTCCCCGCAAGCGCAGCAGTTGAAAGTATATTCATAATTATTCCCTTCCCTTTTTCTTTCATTAATCGTAATGCAACTCTAGAGCCATTCATAGTCCCCACGACATTCACATCAAACATTTTCCTTACTTTTTCCATATCAAGATTTTCCACTAAATCATTCCCCATCCACAACCCAGCATTATTTACCCAAATATCTATTTGTCCAAAATTTTTTATTACCTCATTTGCTAAAATTATTAAATCTTCTTCTTTTGTCACATCAGCACAAATACCAACAGCACCGATTTCTTTTGCGGTATTTTCTATATCATCTTTATTATTAGAGCTTATGACAACTTTTGATCCTTCTTTAATAAAAAATTCTGCAAGCGTTTTTCCAAACCCTTTTGACCCTCCTGTTATAACTACTATTTTATCTTTTAAATTCATAAATTATATTTTATTCTTTGCTACTTGTAATACATTTTGTAATAACATCGCCACTGTCACTGGCCCTACTCCACCAGGAGTTGGCGAAACATTTGATGCAATATTCATTACCGATTCCAGATCAACATCTCCTACTACTGCTCCATTGTCTTCAGAGGTTCCAGCATCAACTAAAATGACTCCTTCTTTTATCATTTCTCCTTTTATAAACTTACCCTTTCCTATTGCAGAAATTATAATATCTGCACCTTTAATCAACTCTCCTGTATTTTCAGTTTTTGTATTTACTGTTGTAACATCAAGTTCTTTATTTTTTAATAAATGAGTTACTGGCAAGCCAACTAAACTTCCTTGACCTAAAATCAATATTTTCTCTTTTGATAAATCAATATTTAAACTATCAATTATTTTTACACAAGCAAGAGCTGTTGGAAAACTTATTTCGCCAATATTACTGTAAAAATTTTCGCTATTTACAGAACCTAGACAGTCCACATCAAGCTTTGGATCAATAGCATCAAGAACTTTTCTTTTATCTATGTGACTAGGCAATGGCAACTGAATTATGATTCCACACATATGAGGAACACGATTCAAGTTATCTATTTCTTCTATTAATTCTTCTGTGGTAGTTGAATCTGGAAAATCAGCTGTGCGGAATTTTACCCCTACGGATTCAGCAATTTTTGCTTTCATTCGCACATATTGCACTGAAGATAAATCATTGCCGACTAATATATCACAGAAAATAGGAATAAAAGGTAAAGAAAGAACTTCTTTTTTTACTTCTTCTAATATTTCATCTTTAATTTTCCTCCCATCGATTATGTTTGTCATTTATTGCAATTCTGATTTAGGATACCCAGAAAAATTGATAATAATTATGACTACAAAAATTAGTAAATTAACGGAAAAATTATTAAAGGGTCCAAGATATTTACCAAATATACTAATTATTAAAATAATAGTACTTGCATGTAATGCTACTTGATAAGACTTTTTATATGAGATATTTACTTTTTTAATTTTTAATATAATCCATACAATAAGAGCAGAAAACAAAAGCATCATTAATGTGCCAACAAAAATTCCAATAGATATTCCTACAAAAATCACAGGAATAATAAGAGATACAATCCAAGGCAAAGCTTTCATAAAAATAGATTCTTTATCTAAAATCCAACTTTTTGTAATTTCCACATTGCCTAATTTAGAAATGGGAGTTATTTTTATTTCCCCATTATTTGATTGCATTGATATAAGTTCTGTCTTAGTTAAAAGAGATGCAGTATTATATTCTTTAAATTTATTTATACTAAATGCTTCTGTAGTATTTATAACAATTAAATTTTCAATTCGATTTTCAACATTTAATTGTTTAGAATCATCAATTTCTCTCAAACTATCTGGTATTTTTACAAAGTAAGGTTCTGGTTTGTTTATAGACGCATTGCCATCTTTAAATGTAACAATCAAATCTTCTGGATAATCAGTGGCTAGAGAAGTCACTGTGCTTTTTGCAGAACTAAACAAATGAGGTAAAGAAATTGAAAAAATAATACTACCGACCAACGCCAACAATAAAGAGAGCTTCATAAGGTATTTTATTGACACCCCAAGTGGCTGATTTAAAACAGTAGATTGATAATATTCCTTATTGTAAACACTATTCTTAATTTGTGTGAATATGTTCATATTTCTATATCCACATTGTATGGATAAATTAATTATTAATATAGCCTAAACCACCTATATATTAGCATATTTAGTAAACAAAAAAACTAGGCACGAGTTCATGCTTATATTAAATAAAATTAATTAAAATTTTTATTCTTTATCAGTAAATACAACTAATCTTTTTGAATGGCTTTTTTCTTTTTCATTCCAATCTCCCGAACAAGTAATGAGATTAAGATGTGACAATCCATCACTCTCAGTAAAAACATTTGGGACATTTTCATCTTTATCGTAACTTTCAATTTTACGTACAACAAAAGTATTTATTACTCCTTTGTCATTTTCAACATATACTTTATCTCCTTTATTTAATTTATACAAATTATCAAACACTGCTGGTATATTATTCTTATAACCAGAATGTCCATCAATTACAGAGCTTCCTACTTCTCCTGGACGAGGACCTAAATTAAACCAAGCTACACCAGTAGGACTTTTTGGCACATCCACTCTACCATCAGAAGTAATTCCTACTGATTCTATTTCAGCATTAATATTTAATTTTGGAATTTTTAAAAAAATTGGTAATGTTTTTTCTTTTTCTGGAGAAAAACCTGTATTAGGAAGACCAGGAACCCCGACGACGACAGTGGCAATTGCAAAATCTTTAACTTTTATGTTGTTAGCCTCCCCTGTTACAGTGGCAGTATTTGTAGTAGTCTTTGTAAGATTTGTTGTACAGGTATACAACCATGTTTCCGTAATATCAAGTTTTGAATCTTTGTTTATATCTCCAGAAATATATTTCATTGGACTACATTTATCATCCGTAAGATTGATATTACTCAAGGCAACAACTCCTGGATTTGTAACTTTTTCTGTATAAGTAACCATACCTCCTTGGTCATTTAAGATTAAAGGATTAGGAATTTTTGTAACATGGATTAATGGTGGAACTATAGGTAATCCGACTACAACAGTAGCACTTGCAACATCTGTGGCATTTATACCATTTGCAAAACCAGTTGTCGTAACAATATTTGTGTGAGTTTTTGATATATTAGTAGAACAGCTATATATCCATTGTTCATTTGTGTCTAGTTTTGTATCGTTATTTATATCTCCAGATATAAGATTAACAGAACTACAAGTATCATCTACCATGATTATGTTTTCAACAGAAACCATGCCGATGTTATTTAGAGTATAAGTATAAGTTACCGATCCTGGGCCATCTGGTAATGCTAATGGGGTAGGAATTTTTATTACATCAATAAGTGGAGGTAGAATACGACGACTAGAACCACTACTTGAACTTCCTGATGAAGGAGTAGCAATATCATTATTTGTAATCGTACAAGTTTTTGTTTCGCCAGATGCAATTGTCCCTGAGCAATCAACAGAATCAGATTCTGCATAACCTGCAGGACCTGTTTCTGTAACTGTATAAGAGCCAGCGTCCATTGTTACATCTACTCCCGTTTCAGACCCAGCAAAAGAGCTCGGAGAAATATTCGTAGTACCACTGACATTGATAGTAAAGTCAGAAGCAGTTGCAACTCCACTATCATCATTAATTACATTTTTAATGATATGAAGAGTACCGAGTGCTGGAGCAGCGACACATGCTGGATCCGAAATAGTATTGTTGTCTGTTGTTAGAGCCCCATTTAAAGAGATAATTCTACCGTTAACTGTTGCACCTGAGACTAATGTTATATTACCAGACGCAATAAGTGTTCCTATAAAACTACTACCTGAAGCAATAGTTGCATCTCCACCAACTTGCCAAAATACATTACATGGTTGTGCATTACCCGCCATAACTACTTGCCCAGTAAATGTAAAATCAGCACCAATCTGAAAAACCCAAACATCATCATAGTCTCCAGTAAGAGTAAGAGTTGGACCAGCAAAAGTAGCACTACTTGCAGTTGTCCATACCCCAGGAGTAGGACTTGGATTAAGACTCCACGTTCCATCTGAAGATTGGCCTGCTAAATCATTAAATACAGCTAATGCATCTGTTTGTGCGGCTTCTGACACACCACCTGTACCAAAATATTCAGAACCTCCAATCACCCAAGGTCCAGTCCTAGAAACAGCAAGACCTGGCGATAGTCCTAAATCACCTGATATCGTAGTAGTATTTGCACTTGAAGCTGATAGAGCAGCTAAAACTGAAAAGTTAGTTGTTGATAATAAATCTGGAGCAACAGCGGCTGCAGTTTGAGAGTTTCTCATCGACCCCATATTCCCCAATTTACCAGTAGCTAATAAAACAATTAGCACCACTAGGATACCTAGTATGCTTATGGTTGAAATTTTATTTAAATTTTTCATAGAGTTTATTTAATTAATAAAATAGATAACTGACATTATCTTATTAATTTTATTGTAACACTTTTAATATTTAATAACTAAATATATAGTGGATAACTTTTTTGGCGGAGGGTGAGGGATCACGAATACGCTTTTCGAAACTTACAGTTTCAGTACATCTTTTCCATTCGCGAGTACACTCATATGGAAAAGATTTTCGAATCCCCCACGAAAGCCACTCAAGTGACTTTCTACCCTCCGCAAATAAAACGGAGTTTTTTTAATTTGCGGAGGGTGAGGGATTCGAACCCTCGATGATCTTTCAACCATACAGACTTTCCAGGTCTGCGCACTAGACCGCTATGCGAACCCTCCTAAATAATTTTTTAATTTACTTTTTAATACTTCTCTTCCATGCCCAGTTTTAAAATATCTCTCTGCTTCTCTGGCATCGTATTCATTAATATATGCTTCGTAAAAAATTAAGTCAAATTGACCATTTCTATGTGTAAAATCTGAATTACCTGACTTATGGTCACCAATTCTACGTTTTAGATTATTCGTAAAACCATAATAAAATTTATTATTCTCTTTAAATTTTAAAACATAAAAATAGTACATAATAACATTAACCGCTTCTGCCTCTTCGGCAGATAAGCCGTAGAGGCGTAATGCGAACCCTCCAATTTTTATTTATTTTTTACCCCAAACTTCCTCTTAATCTTTTTATTCTTTCCTCTACTGGTGGATGAGTTGAAAATAAATGACTAGCCTTTTTTGCAAAAGCGCCAGAACCGAGAGGATTGGCAATATACAAATGCGCAATCGCTCCCGATTGCTTTTTCATTGGTCTACCATATTGGCTGATTTTCTCAAGTGCCGAAGCAAGCCCTTCTGGATAACGAGTAAGCAAAGACCCAGATGCGTCTGCTAAATATTCACGCTTGCGTGAGATAGAAAGTTGAATAAGAGTTGCAAATATTGGAGCAAGAATAGAAAGAATTATCCCCACAATCATAAAAATATTTCCTGCTTTATTATCACTATCTCTACTCCCGCCAAACATTGTCATGCGAATCATCATATCTGAAACGATAACCACAAAACCTACAAGCACAACAGCCACAGTAGACACTAGCATATCTCGATTGCCAATATGGCTCATCTCATGAGCAACGACTCCTTCAAGTTCTGTTTTATTCATAATAGAAAGTAACCCTGTCGTCACAGCCACAACTGCATGTTCTTTATTGCGACCCGTGGCAAAAGCATTGGGAGATGGATCTTCTATCACATAAATCTTTGGCATTGGAAGACCTGCAGTGATAGCAAGATTCTCTACAATCGTATAAAAATCAAAATATTTTTCTCTTGTGGCAAGATGCGCTCCAGCAATAGAAAGTGCAATCTTATCGGAATACCAATAACTAATTATATTCATGGTTACGCTAAAGGTAACAAAGAAATATAAAATATTTGGATCATCATATATTTGAGCAAATACAAAACCAAGCCCAATAACAATTATCAGAAAGATGCTCATCAGCATCCAAGTTTTACGAATATTCTGCCCTTGGTGTGTATAAAGTGTCGCCATAAAATTTCTATAAAGTTCTTGGAATTAAATTTTCTTGTTTCTTTTCATTGGTTAAAAAATAAAATCTAGAATTTTTTGTATCAAGAAAAACACTAATAATATCACCTACTGAATTAGTATCAGTAACGATTGTTGGTTTAAATTTAAATTCTTTTTTTATAACATTATTTAAATATTTTATAGAATCAGAAGAAAAATTAGAACTAGAAGATCCGCCAAATAAAAGAATATCAACAGATCCGTCTTCTGTTCTTTCATGAAAATCTTTTAATAAAAAATCTAGATTATCTTGAAATTTTTTATGTTCATTAACTGAAGAAGTTTCTTTATTATCGAATAAAATAGGATTATGGTGTGTCAAGAAAGAAATTCTTTCTTTTGTATTTTTATCTATCCCAACTGCAACAATTCCTGTACAAGTTGAATAGTCTTCTGAATATTTATTAACATTATCAATATTAGAAAGATTATAACCAGAACTATCTTTAAGATAATCTATATTTGCTCCAGAATTTTTAATATTATTAAAAACATCTAAAGAACTTTCTTGATTATTTTTATCAACAATACAAGTAATAATTGGCTTAAATCCTTGTTTAAGATGTTCCAAATGTAAAGAATCTGGAGTTTTATTAAATTTTTCGAGGAAATTAATCTTCATTTAGAAATTAATTATTAAAACTTAACTGCAACTGGTTCTTTCTCTGCGCTATCTTGTTCAAGTTCAAAGAAATCCATTTTACTAAATTTAAACATTGAGGCGATGACATTCCCAGGGAATTGGTCAATAGCTGTATTCAAATCACGAACATTGCCATTATAAAAACGTCGAGATGCTTGGATTTTATTCTCTGTGTCTGAAAGTTCCCTCCCAAGTTCTAGAAAATTTGTATTTGCTTTCAATTCTGGATAAGCTTCTGAAATAGCAAATAAAGATTTGAGAGTCCCTGTAAGAATATTATCAGCCTCCCCTTTTTCAGCGACAGTAGTTGCTTGCATGGCTTTTGAGCGAGCTTCTGTTACCTTTTCAAAAGCTGTGGACTCATGCGTTGCATAACCTTTGACTGTATTTACTAAATTAGGAATTAAATCATAACGACGCTTAAGCTGGACATCTATATCCGCCCAAGCTTCTTTTGTTCTATTAACTAAAGAAATAAAGCCGTTGTATTTAAAAACTAAATATAAAACCAATGCGATGACAATTCCTAATATTATGTACATAAAATTTAATTGATTATTAATAATAATTAACGTAAGTAAAATTATACCAAAAAATCTCCTATTTTACTAGGAGATTTTTTGGTATATAAACTTGTTTATTTTGTTCTTTTATCTTGCAGATTTTTCAAAATTACCAAAAGTGGACTTGCTAAAAAGATTGAAGAATATGTTCCAAAGAACATTCCTGCTGTAAGCATTATGGCAAATATTCTTGTACTTGATGGACCAAAGAAAACCAAAGCAAGAAGGGCGATAATGACAGTTGAAGATGTGGCAATAGATCTGGTATAGACTTGGTCTAAACTTCTACCGACAGTTTCTTCAAATGTTTTAAAATGTCCAACACGAATATTTTCTCTGATTCTATCAAACACCACAATAGTGTCTGAAACAGAAAGTCCAAGAACGGTTAATATTGCAACCACAAACAAAGTATCAACTTCAGCTCCAGTCAGATAGCCTAATAAAGCGAAAACTCCAGCTGAGATTGTTATATCATGAACCAATGCAATGATAGCCATAAAACCATATTTCCACGATGACACAGGTTTTGAAACTTTACGGAAAGAAAAAGCTATCCAAAAAATAATTCCAAGAGACACTAAGATAAATGAAATTATTGATTTACGAACTAATTCAGCTCCAACAGACGGACCAATAGAAGTGAAACTTTTCTCTGTGACATCACCTCCTAATGCTTTCATTACTTGTGTACGTTCTTGTTCTGTTATGTCACGAGTTTTAATACTATAACCATTCTCTCCAACAGGTTGAACTAACATCTCTCCGATAGAAAGTGGTTTTATAATATCTTCAACAACTTTTTGTTCTGGGCGAGCTGTGCTGTATTCAATTTCAAGAAGAGAACCTCCTTTGAAATCAATCCCAAAATTCAAACCAAAGAAAACGATAGATGCAATTGATAAAGCAACAAGAATAGCTGAGATGGTAACAAATATTTTTTTGTATTTTATTATAAACATATTATTTTTGGACTGCGTTTGCAGTTATTGTTCTAGCATTACTAAATCCCGACCCAAAGAGAATTTCCGTAAATTTATTTTTCTTTTTAATATTGAGAGAATAGAGGAATATTCTTGTTATGGTTATAGCTGAAATCATAGACACAAGGACACCAATCAAGAATACAAGAGCAAAACCTTTTATGAGTGAAGTTCCAAACCAGAAAAGAATTATGGCGGTGATAATACTTGAAATGTTTGAATCACGCACTGACAACCAAGCTCTTTTGAAACCATGATGGATGGAATCAAGAATACCATCCCCTGCACGAAGTTCTTCTTTGATACGTTCAAAGATTAGAACATTGGCATCAACCGCTATCCCTATGGAAATAATAAATCCAGCAATACCAGCAGCAGTAAGAGTCACAGGAACAACCTTAAATATTGCAAGCATTATAACTACATACATTGAAAGAGAAACGACAGCTATTAAACCAGGCAATCTGTACCAAATAATAAGGAATAATGCGATAGCCAAGAATCCAATAATAGCTGCTTTTACTCCAGCACTTGTGGCTTCTGTACCAAGTGATGGACCGATTGTTTGTGTTGAGATAAGACTGATAGGCACAGGAAGTGCTCCAGAATTCAAACGTCCAACAAGAAGTTTGGCTTCAGTCGGAGTAAAGTTTCCTGAAATCTGAGCCTTGCCTCCAGTGATTGCTTCATTTACTGTTGGGACAGAAATAGGAGCTCCATCCAAGAATATAGCTACACTTTTGCCGACATTTTCTTTTGTGATTTTTTCAAATAATTTTGAACCTTCTTCATCAAATTGTAGTGAGACTACTGGCTCGCCTGTTGTTGGATCAAATTCAAGAATTGCCTTATCCAAGAAACGACCAGTGAGTTCTGTTTTTATAAATTGAGAAGCGTATAGATCTAAAGGAGGTAGACTAATATTTCCATCTTTATCTACAGTTGCTTCTTGTATAGGAACTTCATCTCCGTTTGGATTTTCCGTACGAAAATCAAGTATAGGAGTTTGGCCAATCATTTCTATGGCTTTCGCTACATCTGTAACTCCTGGAAGATCTACAATCAATCTCTCTTCTCCAGCATTTGAAAAACCTCCATTCTGAACTTGAACGATTGGTTCTGAAACACCGAAAACATTTACACGTCTTTCTATAACATCACGAAGAGCATCCATAGAATTTTTTAATTCTGTGGAATCAATAAGAGAAACATCTGCTTTGTAGACAAGGTGTGTACCACCAGAAAGATCCAAACCAAGCTTGAATGGAAACTTTGCGACACCAGTCGCTTTAGCATCTTCTGCTAAATTCCTATGAGTAACTTCTGACTTATAAACAAAAAAACCCAAACCAATTCCTAATAAAAGTATTACAATCGCTATAATTCTTGTCTTAAACATAATAGAGGTATTTTATAGTTTTTTACCCTAAAAAGCAATAAAATATATTAGTTGACTTTAATACCTAAATATGACATAATGCAGACAAATCAAAATAATATATTATGGAAACAGTTATTTTTTTATTGCATTTTATTGCAATTATATTGTATTCTGGAATTGGTTTTATTTTCAGTCTTATAGTTGAAAAACTAGAAATAGAAGACAAGTCAGAAATCGATTTATTATCAAGACTTGTTTTGTTATTTTTCTGGCCCTTTTGGTTTATTGCATATCTACTCATAGGCCTTGATCTTTTTAAAAAAAGCAAAAGTGACTGGAGCTAAAATGAAGGGTTTTAATTTTTAAAAAAACACAAGTTCACCTTGAACTTGTGTTTTTTATTCCCACCAGTCGGACTGGTGGGAAATCTGGTGGGAAATTATTCATTTTTATATTTTAACCATTCCACAATTTCCTTATCAAAATCTTTAATATTAGAAAAATATTTTGGAAAATCTACTACATTTAGAATCTTATTTTCCTTCCTCTTTATTCCCTTATAATCAAAATAACTACTCCATTTATATTTATCCAAAAAATCTAATGCCTTCTGAAGATCCTTAATCCCCTCCTCTTTCCAATTTCTTTGTATAATTTTAATGGGATTCAGATGTATATATGAGAATAAATATTTTGCTTGTATATCATCCTCTATATGAACAGATTTAAATTTTCCTTCAAATAAACTTCCTGTCCTTTTGTATTTTTTATTAAAATACAAAGTATAAGCAGTGAGTAATTTTCTCATGAATTCAGAGATTCTATTCTTATCTGAACCTAAACTTTCCCACCAGTCGGACTGGTGGGAATTTGTGAGATAAAGATGAAAATGATTTGGCATTAAAACCCATGCACCGATAGAAACAAGTGATTCTCCTTTCTCAAAATCAAAAGCATCAATTTTTATATCTACAATATTATCTCTAAATTTAAATTTTTTACTCGAATTGCAAGTAAAAAGACATTTCATAAAATGTAAATAATCTTCTTTATCTAGAAAAATTTTTTGCTTACTATTTCCTCTATTATAAATATGATAATATTCTCCATCAACAAGAGGAGATTTTCTTATTGCCATAAATTGTATTATAGATTATTTCTATAATTCCCACCAGTCCGACTGGTGGGAATTAGTAGACATTTTTACATGAATATGACATAATTGAGCAAATTTGAACTAAACTTAAAATTAAATAATTATGGAAAATTTATTAATTCGTGATTTACTAATCGCAATATTAATCATTTTAATTGTGGGGATTGGATACCTTTCTCTGTTGTCTTTTGAAAAAGATCGTGACCCAATTAGTCCATTTGAGAGATTTATGCTTATCGTTTTGTGGTGGTTATTTCTTATCGGATATATATTTTTTGGTCATAAAATATTTGAAGAATTAGAATCCAAAAAACGAAAAAAATCACAATCAAATTAAACTTAGATCCAGAAGAAAAAGAGGGGGTCATAAAACTCTCATAAAAAATCACCATTTTACTGGTGGTTTTTTCTATTTAACTTTTTAAAAATAAACCTAAAAAGTATCGCAATGGATATTCCTAAAATATAGCCAACTAGAATATCTAAAGGAAAATGTACTCCACTAGTTATTCGTGCTAACCCGACGATTAAAGCTACGACAAAGTAGAGTATTCCAACCCTCTTATGCACAAAGAATAACGACATTGCAAGAGCACTGAAAAATACTGCGTGTCCAGATGGAAATGAATCCACTCCCCCATGTAAAAATAATGGTCTTACTTCTTCAAAAAGAAGGAAAGGTCTAGGTGAAAAAATAAATGATTTCAAAATACTTACAAATATGTAAGCAGATATTCCAGCAGAAAACACAAAAAATAATTCTTTAATTTTATTTTTAATTTGCAAAAATGGTGCTCGATAATCAAAAACTCCGTCAGTATGAAAAACTAAAAATATAAAAGCAATAAAAACCATAATATATCCAAAATTATCGGCACAAAAAATAATCAACCAATCAAGAAAATCGGATCTATGGGCTAAACTATATAAACTAAAAAATAAATAATAATTCATGTTCTGTATTATATCCCAAGAAATTCATTATGCATATCATCTCTGTGAGCCACACGTCTATAACGATTCATTCCCATTAAAATACCTAAGCCCATAAATTCGGTAAGCAAATGTGAACCACCATAACTCATAAAAGGTAAAGTGATTCCGGTCACAGGCATAATCCCCAAATTCATCCCTATATTTATGATGAAATGTGTCATGAAATAAATCGCAAGTCCAAGTCCATAAAGTATTTCAAAATTAGTTGCTCCTAAAAGAGCCATTCGTAATATTCGCCAAATAATAAGCCCTAGTAAAATAAAGAGAATAATAACTCCAACAAAACCCCACTCTTCAGAAAATGCAGCGAAGATAAAATCTGTCTCATATTCTGGCAAGAAATTGAGTCGGGATTGTGTCCCAAAGCCAACACCTTTGCCAAATATTTGCCCGCTTCCTACCGCAATTGTTGATTGATAGACGTTGTACCCTGAACCATGAATATCGGAAAGAGGCTGAACGAAATTCATTATTCGTGCTTTTTGATAAGGTTGAAATACAAAACTCCACAACATTACAAAAGCGACAATTAAAATCCCAACCACAATCATAAGATGACGTTTTGAAATTCCTGAGACAAGAGTCATTCCAAACCAAATACAAAAAATGATTATTGCTGATCCAAAATCAGGTTGTAAAAAAACCAATAAAAATGGAATAAAAGCATAAATAGCTGAAATAAAAATATGTTTAAAATTCCCTATTTCTATATGTCTTCTTGAGAAGTATTTGGCAAGCATCAAAATGACGACAAGTTTCATCATGTCTGATGGTTGGAATGAAAATCCTCCGATAGAAAACCACGACTGCGCACCCTTAGCCGTGTGACCAATAAAAAATAATAATAGTAAGAGTCCAGAAAAAACAGCGAAAAGAGTAACCAAAACATCTGTTCGTTTTAAAAACCTAAAATCAATAAAAGAAAAAGAAAATAGAAAAACAAAAGAAATACCAATCCACATTAATTGGTGACTGAAAAGAGTACTCTCCCCCGTGAAAGATTTCATTGTTATAAGCCCTGCAAAAAGCACAGGAATAATAAATAAAACTAATAGCCAATCAACCCCGATAGAAATTTTACCTGTTTTAATTTGTAGTGATGTCATGTATTGACTTTATATAGATTTTAATAAAATAATAAGTTATATAAAAATTTCACACGGGGTCAATGCCACCAGAGTGTAATTTAAAAATTTATTTAAAAAGAAACAGAAAATGGATTAATCTGAATCAATATATCTTCAGTAACAGGAACGCTCGAAAGAACTTCCGGCCAAGTAAATGTAACTGGCAATTTATTGTTGCTTAGAAGTTTGTCTTTATGAGTTTTTGATGCATTGATAGCATTTTTATTAATATCATAAAGGATAGCAACCACATCAAACTCTGGTAGATCATAGATTGAATCATTATTCACAATAGCTGATAAGGTTGGAGTATCTTTATTATTATCAAAAACAATATCACTAACACGAATTGGAAGAGTCCCCAATGTCGGATTTTTCTTAACCCAAGTGATGGGTTGGATAAATTCAAAAGTAACTGTCTTGATCTCATTTTGACCAGAATTAAAACGAGATTCAAATATAGCAAATTGTTGATTGGGTGGGATAAAAGTTCTACCCTCTCTTCGCCCGAGCAACTTATTATTTTTATCATAAATTCTAAATTCATAACTTGCACTATAGACAGCAGAATTTTTATTCCTATTTTCTATAAAAGCAACGAGATTGTAATTGTTATCTACAACAGAGAAAGCTCTGCTCCAAAGCACAACAGGAGAAGACACTTCTTCTTTACATACAAGAGCACAAGATCCCCCGCAATCAATTCCAGTCTCTTCTCCGTTTTGTTTACCATCTGTGCATGTGGGCTTTTTAAAAATTATAGGAGCAACAAAGGCAAAAATAATAAGTGCAAAAAAAAGCACAGTTCCAGAAAAATATTTAAATTGTCTTCTTGATGCCCATGACATATATAATGTAGTATATCAAAAATCCGCTTCAATATGAAGCGGATCAATTTTACACAATTTTTTATTTTGTATCTCCGTATTTAGACTTATGTGATATAATATTTTTTATGTATATATTTATAGATGAATCTGGTATAGATAAACAAGATGGGAAATCTTCTATTGCTTTAGTCTACCTTGAAGTAGACAAATTAGATTCTTTACAAAATTCTATTCTAGCAATAGAAAGAGAACTAGGAATTGAATATTTCCATTGGGCTTATAGTAAATGGGAAATAAGACAAAATTTCATTAATAAAATCTGTAAAAACGAATTTTCTGTTAAAATTGCTTTAATAAAAAATCCATTCAAAAGTAATAGCGCATATGAATATGCCTTGGAACATTTAATAATAGAAAAGAATATGACTAATATAATAATTGATGGAAAGAAAAGCAAAAGATATGAGAAAAAATTCAAGAAAATTTTAAGAGATAAAGGTATCTCTATTAAAAAACTTAAAACAGGAAATGATGAGGGTTATCCTGCTCTCAGAGTAGCTGATGCTATTGCTGGAACAATAAGATATTATAACGAAAAACCAAATAATGAAAACATTAAAAATATCTATCAACAAATATCAAAAAAGATTTTAATAACCATTTCCGACTAAAAGAAAACCGCCCCGTGAAGGGCGGTCAGTACACACAGGTAGCTTTCGCTTTTCCTAAAAGGAATTTGTCCCTGATGACTAGTTATGTATATAGAATATCAGAATCTTAGAATATATGCAAGTATTTGTTCAGTTAATCATATAAAAAAAAGGGGTGTGAAAATATAAATAAAAAAATACCCTTATTTATAAGGGTATTTTTTTATTATGTTAAATTCTTTGTGCTGGCGGCAACCTACTTTCCCCGTTTATAGAGTATCATCGGCGCAACGAGGCTTAACTTCTGTGTTCGGAATGAGAACAGGTGTGACCCTCATGTTGAACCACCAACACAAAAAATTCAACTATTCATTTATCAATTTGTGCCACTACCCCCTTCTTGGTAATGACAGATATGATACCTGAAAACTGAATGCTGACAAGAACACAATGATATGATTTCCAAATTTCCTAACAGGAATCGAACGATTAGTACACCTCGGCTGAACACATTGCTGTGCTTACACCTAGTGCCTATCAACCTAATCATCTCTTAGGTTTCTCAAACGATTCCTCATCTTGAAGCTGGCTTCCCTCTTAGATGCTTTCAGAGGTTATCCATTCCCGACATAGCTACTCGGCAGTCCGCTTGGCAGCAGAGCCGACACACCAGAGGTCAGTTCATTCCGGTCCTCTCGTACTAGGAACAAATCTTCTCAAGAATCAACGCCTGCAGTAGATAGGAGACCAACCTGTCTCACGCATCTATGTTTTACTTCTACTATTGTCGCGTTTCAATAACAATAATCGAACCACAATTACTTGTGGGATCGGACTATAACTTTCTCTAAAATAAAAATTTTAGATATTTCACATTTAGTCTCTACGGGCAATTTATTTTTAAAATAAATTTTCCCTCGGTATTATCCTTATTCAGGACTTCACCGATATAAGTGAACTTCTCATACAATAAATTGTATGCCGCCGTGAGTGTACCACAGTACACACGGTCTTAATCTCAGATTAAAACAGTTCTATTTTCCTCAATTGGTTCAAACTGTTAAAAAATTAATCGTAATTAATTCCTTAACGGTTTGAACCCAGCTCGCGTACCTTTTTAATTAGCGAACAGCTAAACCCTTGGCAGCTTCTCCACCACCAGGATAAGGTGAGCCGACATCGAGGTGCCGAACTCCGCCGTCGATATGAACTCTTAGGCGGAACTAGCCTGTTATCCCTAGAGTAGCTTTTATCCGTTAATCTTCATCCGCATCTAATGCGAAATGTCGGTTCACTATGTTCTACTTTCGTATCTGCTCGACAAGTACGTCTTACAGTCAAGCTAGCTTGTGCCATTACACTATCGGCACGATTTCCATTCGCGCCTAGCTAACCTTAATAAACTCCTCCGTTACTCTTTAGGAGGATACCGCCCCAGTAAAACTACCCACCAGATACTGTTTCTCTAAGTTTTTGCCTTAGAGATTAGAACATATAGTCACAAAGAATGGTATTTCACTGACGAGTAGATCCCAACCGAAATCGGAACCATCAAACCTCTCCCATCTATGCTACGCAAAATAACCATATGCTCAATATCAAGCTGCAGTAAAGCTTCTAGGGTCTTTTCGTCTATCTGCAGGTAACCGGCATCTTCACCGGTATTGTATTTTCACCGAGCAGGTCTTCGAGACAGTTCTCCAGTCATTATGCCATTCGTGCGCGTCGGAATTTACCCGACAAGGTACTTCGCTACCTTAGGACCGTTATAGTTACGGCCGACATTCACCAGGGCTTGTATCAGCCAGCAATACATCTTGCGACATATCACCACCGATATTTGACCTTCTGGCATTGGTCAGGCATCACCCCCTATACATCCTCTTGCGAGTTCGCAGGGAGCTGTGTTTTTGATAAACAGTTGCCAGAGATACTTTCGCTGCGGCCCCATTGGATAAATCCAAAAGGGCAAGCCTTATTCCAAAGTTACGGCTGCTTTTTTGCCGAGTTCCTTGAAGACCTCTCACTCGTTCGCCTTGGTCTACTCGACCTGATTACCTGTGTCGGTTTACGGTACGGATTCTATTTTATTAACCTTAGATACTTTTCTTGGAAGTGTGCTTTATGAAATCTGCCTAGACGAATCTAAACATTTAAGCTTTGCTTGGATGTTACTTTAACGTCAGTTTCCGGATTTTCCTAGAAACCATCCTTACGAACATGCTCAAATCCAATAATGAGCTTCATATACTACACTCCGTCCTATCATCGAATAAAATAGAAGTCAGGGAATATTAACCCTGTGCCCATCGGATGCGGCTATCGCCATCTCCTTAGGACCGACTAACCCTGGGATGATTACCATTGCCCAGGAAACCTTAATCTTTCGGCGGGTAGGGATCTCACCTACCTTGCGGTTACTTGTGCCAACATTCTTACTTCCGCACGCTCCACCATGGGTCACCCCTTTGGCTTCGACGCTGAGCGGAAAACTCTCCTACCACTCCCAATTAATTAAATAATGGAAGTCCTCAATTTCGGTATCATGTTTAGCCCCGATTATTTTCGGTGCGAAATCTCTGGATGAGTGAGCTGTTACGCTTTCTTTAAATGATGGCTGCTTCTAAGCCAACATCCTCATTGTCAGAGAAATTTCACCTCCTTGATTTGCACTTAACATGAATTTAGGGACCTTAATTAGAGATCTGGGCTGTTTCCCTTTTGGCTGATGGAGCTTCGCCCCCATAGCCTAACTGCTGTGCTTTTACCTCTTAGTATTCGGAGTTTGATAGAATTCGCGAGATTGCTCCCTGTCGAAACCTTCCAGTGCTCTACCCCTAAGAGAAACACACAACGCTAGCCCTAAAGCTATTTCGGAGAGAACCAGCTATTACGAGGTTCGATTAGCTTTTCACTCCTTACCACAAGTCATCCGAGACTATTGCACGGGTCACCGGTTCGGACCTTCATCTATCTTTCGATAAACTTCATCCTGCTCATGGCAAGCTCACCTCGCTTCGGGTCTTATATAGACTACATAAATTTCGCGCTATTAACACTCGGTTTCCCTAAGGCTCCACTGTTCTAACAGCTTAGCCTGCAGCATATATAAACTCGTTGGCTCATTCTTCAATAGGCACGCCGTGACGGATCGTATAAATACGTCCGCTCCGACTCCTTGTAAGTATATGGTTTCAGGTCTATTTCACTCCCCTCATCGGGGTTCTTTTCACCTTTCCCTCACGGTACTAGTTCACTATCGATCTAAAAAAGTATTTAGCCTTGCCAGTTAGTTCTGGCGGATTCGCTCAAGCTATTCGTGTCTTGAGTTACTCAAGAATGACAATCAAGGAGATGTATAATTTTCGATTACCGGGCTATCACCGTCTATGGCACTTCTTTCCAGAAGTTTAATCTAATGACACATTTTGTAACTCCTCTAGATAAATCTACATTGTCACCTTACAACCCCGCATATATTGCTATGTACGGTTTGGGCTCTTTCCTTTTCGCTCGCCGCTACTCAGAAAATAAATATTTTTCTCTTTTCCTCCAGGTACTGAAATGTTTTACTTCCCTGGGTCTGCTCCTTTACATTAAATGCAAAGGTCTCTAAGGATTACTTAGAGGGGTTTCCCCATTCAGAAATTTCCGGATCAAAGGTTGCTAGGCACCTCCCCGAAACGTATCGTCGCCATGCTACGTCTTTCATCGCCTTTTTTAGTCTAGGCATCCGCCATATACTCTTATATTTCCTATTAGGAAATATGAAAACCATTTTAATTTTTTCCTCTCCAGAAAAAAATTAAAACTCATTAATATTTTTCAAGAACCGCTTCCTTCCAAATATTAATATTTTTATCATTGTGTTCTGTTTCCAACTCGATTCAAAAGACCCTCTAAAATAAAGGATAACAGTGAGTTGGAACAGCATTCAGTTTTCAAATATCATATCGACGTTCTTAGAATTAAAAAATCCGCCTTCAGGGCGGACAAGGAAAACCAAATGGTCTTACTTTAACCCTGTTTTTTGGTGAATTTCATTTCTTAACATCGTGATTCGTATATTATAGGAAATGAAAAAGAAAGTCAAGCATTTATTAAGTAAAATTAAATACAAAAACAGCCTTGTAAAATAAAGGTATTTTACAAGGCTGTTTGGGGTTTATTAGAATTTAAAAACTATGGTAAACACTGTTCATAAATAGCAGTGATATTTGTACCCACTATATCAAAGTATGAAGTATACCCAAATTTACCAACTAGGCCTATATCAGTTTTGGCTTTATTTATCTTATCTTGAACATAATTTATATAACTTGATAAGTCATTCTTAAACCCTGAAGCATACCCACTATATTGAGTAGCGCAATTTTGGATTTTTGTTGAACTTGTTATATTCAGATTTCTAATCTTTGTATTCTGATTTATAAAAAATTCTCCAGTACTATCAACTCCTGGAATCCATTTTGGATTACTACTTAATAAATCAACAGCAAGTATCCATTTATTAGTTCCATCTGACTTTATAGATTTTATTGCCCCTGGTTGTTTTGTAAAAACTTCTAAAGATGATTCTTCTGAGTTTGTTCCAGAATTTATTGTAAATAATTTATCTGAATTATCATATACAGCTCTTCCATCTGATAAAATATACCCAATAATTACTTCATACTGATTCAAGTTTATATCTTTTGGTATTGTCCAATTATAAATCCCACTATTCGTAGTAGTATAAAAATAAGGTGATCCTTCTTGAGATGATTCAGCTCCTTTTTTTGATACATTAACCGAAATTTTCTCTTTTTCATTAATACATTTTGATACCCATTTTACTGTAATTTTATCTCCCACTTTGTAAACCTCTCCTCCATTCGGAGAAATGACTGTGATTGAAGGAAGCGAATTTGGGTTACAGTCAGACTGTTGACTTCCAATAGTCGTTCCATCTTGATTCTGGTTTTCTTGTGGTAAATTATTTTCTTCTCTTTTTACTTCCTTATTCTCCCCTTTACTCTTACCAACATAATACGCTCCACCACCAACGACAGCTATCCCGAGAACGATAGCAAGTATTAAACCGATACCTATGAATCCTTTGTTTTTGTTCATTTGATTTTTGATTAGATTATTAATATATAACTTCTATATTGTACCACCACGTCTATAAAATACAAACCAAAATCTCCGCTAGGTCTTGCCTAGCGGAGATTTTATAATTTAAGCGAAAACTTTATTTTCTAACTTTTCTATTCTTTTATCGTAATGAAATGATGTATCATTCAGATCTGCTGTTGTGCTATTTATCTCTTTTATATCATTCTCATTATCTTTTTTAAAACTTTTAAAATCAGTACGAAAATCTTGAATTTCTGATTTAACATCAAAAATGTCTTCTTTGGTAGCAATTTTTTTCTCAATATTAGAAAAACTTCTAATAATTGATTCTAAAATTTCTTGATTTGATTCTTCGATACCAGAAATTTTTGTTTCCATTCCAGAGAATCTTTTTTCAATATTAGAAAAACCTTTGTTTATTGACTCTAAAAGATCTGAATTTGTTATTTCTTTATTATTCATATAATTTTTTTATTTTATCTATACTTATAAGTTTATATTTTTTAAGAAAATCTATTATCGGCTTTCCGCAAGTTAGACAAAAATCTTTGGCACCAAGAAAACCTACTCCAGCCCTGACTGAATTATCTTCTATTTTCTTTTTACAAATATCGCATTTCGTAATATTCATATATTTTCAGTATATCAAAGTGATATTTGAAGTCAAATTACTATATTTATTCCCCTCTTGAGAAGTAGACTTTGTAACAAAAGGACTGGGTTGATAAATTAATTATATTAAAAAACACTCCACCTCCCCCTTCGGGTACTCCTCAAGAGGAGAATTAAAATACAACACAGCCCCCGAGCTTCGCTCGGGGGCTGTGTTCGTTTAGTTGAGTTTAAAAAATTAATCTCTTCCAGAAACATCTCTTGAAACTTTATCGATGGCACGGCTTGCGGCATCTTTACCACCAAGACCAAATGCAAGTCCGAGAGCGATAGCAAGAGCTGCGACAAATCCTGTAAACATAATTTGCATAAATGCTGTAGCTATACCAAGCTCAGACAATGCAATGATAAATGCAAAAATCCAAATTGCGTAAAGTGTGATTGAACCAAGCATGTTTGCTGAACGAATATTTGCTGCTTGTGCAGATGCACGAACAAGCTTTTTCATCGCATCAGCAAGAACAGTAGCAATGATTAATACAAGTGCAGCGATAACTACTTTTGGTAAATAGTACAATACTGCATCACGAAGAAAATCATTTACTTGAGTAAGTCCAATAATTTGCAAAGCTGCCATTAAGAAGACAACAATGATAAACCATTTTACAATTCCACCGATAAATCCACTGACATTTAATCTAAGACCAGCACGATTCATAAATGCACTAGCACCTGCACTTTCAAAAAGTTTATCAACTTTAAGAATAGCGACAACTTGAGTGATGGCTTTACCAACAACAGAACCAACTACCCAACCAACAATAAAAATAATTACTGCGCCCAATAGACCAGGGATAAAGTTTATGAATCCATACCACAACCCCATTAGTGATTGGCTAAAAACACTTCCCCAATTTTGTAATAACATCATAATAATATAATAGATATGCTTTTAAAAAATAATAAAGTACCTACAAAGCTTCGACCTTTTTCGAGTACTTCGTTATTATACCAAATTTATTTTTATTTTTAGAAATATATGTGGATAACTATTAAATTTATTTATTTAATTTTTCTCTAGTCTTCAAACCAACAACACCGTCAGGAGTTAATCCATTTGCTTTTTGATATTCTTTTACTGCTTTTAGTGTTAACGAACCAAAGCTACCATCAGGGGTAGCTTTGAGATATCCATTTGATATTAATATTTTCTGTAATTCTTTTACTTCGTTACCTTTTGAACCGAGTTGTAGTTTCTGTGTGAAATTGTATGCTGACTCACCGAGGACTGAGCCTGATTCGTATGCTCCCATACTTGGGTGTGTTGCATCTCTTGTATTCCCTTCTATGTCTGTCGTTATTCCTGCGATTGGTGTTCCGGCATTCTTGGCTGGACTATTTGATTGTAATCGTAAGTTACCAGATGATGTATCCACGAATAGTGGGTCTTGTGGGGTTGGACTGTGTACTTCGTGCTGATATGTCTGGACAAAACTACTCCATTCTGAAATATCTATAAAGAAATTAGGAGGATAATTCCATCTAGCAACAATCAATTGAGCTGGATTATCATTGTAATATAAATTGTAATCTCTATTAGTATAGCTATAATTATAATTATCTTGAACCAATGCTATACCATCATCAGTAGCACCTACACGTCTAGATGAAGTGCCATAAAAAATATTATTACGTAGATCTATATTAGTTATATCGTGGAACACTGTGACTTGATAAGGAAGTGCATCTGGGTGTAATCCATATACTGTGTTGTAATAGAAATATAGATTATCAAGTTTTTGTAGATTGAAAGCCATGGTAACAGGATTTAAGACCACATTATTATAGATATAAAAATCAGAGAAACGTGAATTTTTTGACTCTACGTATACAGAGTTACTTGTGATACTTGCACTTTGTGATAATCTACTTGTATCATCAAATACATTATTGCTAATAGTAAAGTTTGTAAATACATGTCCTATCGTATTATCTGTTGATATATCGATACCCGTAGTATGCCATCCATAAGAGAAATGATTGTGATCAATAGTAACATTTTGTATAAGAGCATAATCTGCTTCATCATTATAAGTATTATAAGACAAACTTCGGCGACCACAGTTTTTGAAAGTATTGTATTGGAATGTCGCATCAGAATGTAACACCGCTACACAATATCCTGCCGGTGTTCCTCTGTGACCAACGAAACCAAAGAATGAATTTGTAACACGAAGACCACGTGGAGTGATATTTGTTCCAGATTCATAAGGAAGAGCGTACTCCCAAAGTCCCTGACGATATGTATATCTTACATCAAGGTTATCAAATGCTATATATTTCGAATATGCATCATAAGTTGCTGCTGTATTGAAAGCTATCGCACGTTCAGATTGAGGAGCTTCAATTGATTCGTATCGAGTGTCTGGATCAGAAGTAGCATACACAAAAAGATGACTAGAAGCATCGTCTGTCCAATCATATTCTGTGGTTAGACTTGCAATATCAGCCTTATAAGTACCCCAAACATCTGTTCCATCCGTATTTTCAAATGTAATCTCAGCCCAATAATAAGCACCACTTAGTTGACGAGGGCTTGTGTATGCAAAAGTTGCTTGCCAAACATTTGGAGTACCTGAAGCAGTCCAACCAGTTACTTGTCTTGACCCTACAATTCTTGGCTTTTCCCCTGTACCATATGCGCCGTAAGTTATCCAATTATCTGATGTCCCAGTTTCAGCTATTGTTAAAGTTGCATCAGTAGGAACTCTCCATGTATCTCCTCTTTTAAATAAGACAGAATCCCCAGGCTGAAAGGTTGCTGTATTTACTCTCGCAATTGTCTGCCATGGTGTAGCTTCAGATGTACCGTTATTAGCATTATTACCAGTATTTGAAACATAGTAAGTAATACCTGATACGACAGCTACGGTAATAGTTGTCGTATCGCTTGCAGATGTAGATACATTCCCAGCAGCATCCTTAGCCCAAGCGTATAGAGTCTTTGATCCTTGTGATGAAAATGTGTAAGAAGAAGGTGCAGATAATGTCCATGAACCAGAACTAGCACTTGGAGTAGATGATGTTTCGGTAAGAAGATAACCTGTGACTCCAACTGCATCAGTAGCTACGAATGATGAGACTGATACAGTAAGAGATGATGCTGTGGTTGGAATAGTGAAAGCAGTTACTGTTGGAGCGGTAGTGTCAGCAACAGCAATAGTTACAGTAATAGTATCTGTTACAGATGTAGATACATTCCCTGCGGCATCTTTAGCCCAAGCATATAATGTTTTTGAACCTTGAGTTGAGAAGGTATATGTTGATGGAGCTGAACTTGTCCATCCTGCTGCACCTGATGCGGGAGCAGATGATGTCTCTGTTAGTAAGTAGCCTGTAACAGTATTATTGTCAGTAGCTGTGAATGATGAGACTGAAACTGTGAGTGATGATGCTGTAGTTGGAATAGTAAAAGCAGTTACTGTTGGAGCGGTAGTGTCAGCAACGACAGTGACAACACACGTATTCCCACTTTGTGTATACCCACTATTACACGATGTCACAGTACAAGTCCCAAATCCACTCCAGTTACCATCTGTACATGTTCGTGATTGTGATCCAGTACCGTTAGATATGGTACATGATGCAGTAGTTGAACCTGAACATGTAGCTACAGTTGGAGAAGAAGAACCTCCACCACCACCTCCTCCTTTCTTCACTGTGGTTGTAGTGGTAGTAGTAGATGTACAAGATACTCCTGAGATAGTACTGAATTTGTTTGATCCAGTACATCCAGCAGGTAAGGTAGTAGTTGTTCCTGTACAACGTTGACCATTGATAGTACTGAATAGTGCTCCTGTAGTACATCCTGGAATAGATGAGGTTGTTGTAACTGTTGGTGTACTGGTACAACGTTGACCGGTTAGTGTATTGAATACTGCTCCAGATGAACAACCAGGAGTAGATGATTGT
>Ga0105099_10000480_pt1 | contig 27304 bp, 24 predicted proteins | sample PPLLak3cmMay2015_2_FD_79138 | JGI IMG/M metagenome (GOLD analysis project Ga0105099, IMG submission 79138) | Freshwater sediment microbial communities from Prairie Pothole Lake near Jamestown, North Dakota, USA - PPLs Lake P8 Core (1) Depth... | ecosystem: Environmental > Aquatic > Freshwater >... | reverse complement strand
GGAATGAAGGTTAAAATGACAGGGGACTAGCGAATGATGGTGATCTTTTTCATCGTCATTTTTCTTACCGATAACAATCCTGAAAAGAGAGGCAAGTATCGGAATGCACTTCAATAAATACGATGTACGATTTTGCACAAATGACCGGGCAGATTATTTTTTGATCCCTCAATTAAGTAAACACTTTATACACAACGGAAGGGAGATCAATGTCAGAAAAATATATCGGCGATTTTATTATTTTCCTGGTGCCTCATCCCTTGACATTCCTTTCCCCGCCGCTGTATCATGGTTCTGTATAAGTTATCTATAAACCAGGGAAATTCTTGTGTCCCTGAAAAGGAAAGGATGAAATTCGTCACCCCCCCGCAAGAGGAGAAGTTTGGACGGTTTTTTGAAGGGAATGAAACGGATCGGGATTTTTGGAGGCGTCTTCCAGAAAAACTGGAGATATAAGGAGAAAAAGATGGAAAAAACAAGGAAAAAGGGCTTCGACCGGAAGCTCTCCCTGAACAAACTGACGGTGTCGGCGTTGAACGGGTCGATGGACGAGATCCGCGGCGGGGCATGGAAAACCCGTTATTGTTCGAACTCCTGCTTTGAGACTCTCTGTTATGTATGCTACCGAGACTCATTGCCTACCGCCTGCGATGCGGACGGGTCGAACATGGATGGCTGCTGGACGCAAACCGTCTGCAATGGGTGGAATTGCCCCACTATGCAGCTCTGCTGAATTGAGAGATTGACCGGTTATCGGGGGCGGGGCGACCCGCCCCCGCATTTTCCGGGCGATCCTGATGGTTCTCTCGGGAGAATATTTTTTTGAAGCGGAACCTTTTTCAGCGCTCATGCGTTTATACTGTGTAACTGGGATTACAAAATGACAGTCATGGAGGTAACCGATGAGCGACGAAAAAAAAGAGCCCGGCAACGATAAAAAGCCGCGGCGGGTGTTGAGCGAATTCGCCGAGACGGTGGAGGGATTTGCCGCACGCACAGTGGAATCGGTGCGCAAGACCATCGATCAGGCGCTGACCACCACCCGCAACACGGTTCTTTCCATCCGCGTCGGCGACGAGGCCAACCGCAAACTGACCATGCTGGTCGATGCCGGCCTCTTCAAGAGCCGATCCGAATCGGCTGCCTTCCTGATCAACGAGGGGATCAAGCGACAGGAGGAGCTCTTCGCCAAGATCGCCGCCAAAATGACCGAGATCGACAAGATCCGCGGGGAACTGCAGGGGATCATCGGCCAGGCCGATACACCTCCCGAACCGCCCCCGGCTCCACCGCGGCGAAAGGGAAAAGATTCAGCAAACTGAACCGCCCGTTCAAAATATTGAATTTCTGAGTTGAGCCGGTTCCCCGTTTCCGGGGGATCTTTCGGGCTCAGGCTCCATTCCCCGGTACCGATGTAATTCCTTTCTAGGCTTGGCACTGCTGATGCTTCGATCGTTCCTGTGCCTGTCGCCCGGAAGCCTCGGCGAAACAGGCCAAGGAGGGAACGATGCCCAGCCAACGAGCGCAGAGAACAACCGGAATCAGCGGTTGCCTGGCACTGATTTTCACTCTCACCGCGGGTTTCCTGAACGGAGAGGCGGTCCAGAAACGGGTACTGACCGAACCCACCCGCATCGAGGCGGTGACCGTCTTCCTGGACCGGGCCCAGGTGCAGCGCAACCTTTCCTGCCCGGTAACTCCGGGAGTCTATCAATTGACCGTCCCCGGATTGCCCACCTCCATCGACGACTACTCGGTCCGGGCCTCGGGGCAGGGCAGCGCGGCGGTCCGCATCCTGGACATCAAGGTCCGTCCGCAACGGGACCCCGACACCCGTGACCAGCGTACCCGGGAGATCGAAAAGGAGAAACAGGCGATCCGGGAATCGATCCGGGTGGTCGACGACCGGCTGGCCCTGCTCACCACCAAGAAGAAGTTTCTCGAGTCGGTGATCCAGATGAAGATGGATTCGGCCAAGGAGCGAAAATATCTGGATAAGATCCCCATTCCAGAATGGACCGGCATGATGGGATTCATCGAAACCGGCCTGGATACAATATCGAGCGAGGTCCGCAGTCGCGAGCAGGAAAAGGCCGGGCTCAAGGATAAGGAGGCCGGTTTCGATTTCGACCTGAGTCAGCTCGAGTCGCAGCGGATCCGGAACAAGAAAGAGATCACCGTCCAGTTCGAGGTTCTGCGCCCCGGCTCCATGTCGCTCAATCTCTACTACATCATCCCCGGCGCCACCTGGGCACCTATCTACGATCTGCGGTTCACCGCCGACAGCCGGGAAATGGAGCTCTGGTACCATGCCCAGGTTCGGCAGCAGACCGGCGAAGACTGGGAGAACGTCCGGATCACCTTGTCGACGGCCCGGACGGTCCGCCCCACCGCACTGCCCGAGCTCACCCCGATCCGCCTGGGGATGGCCGCCTCGACCATGATCAGGGACAGCAAGCCGAAACAGTTGCTCCGGCTGGCACTCACCGGGTCTAACCGGATTTTCGGTCAAGTGACCGATTCCGAAGGCAATCCACTGCCGGGTGTTGAGGTCGATGCGATCCTGGGCAACCAGGCAGGCTCGACGATCACGAACGAAAACGGGAATTTTTCATTCTTCGGTTTGCCCAACGGCAACTATCAACTCCGTTGTTCCTTGGAGGGATTCAAGAGAGTGGCAAGCAATCTGACGTTCACCGGCGGAGAACAGCGACAGGTGAACATGCAAATGCCGCTCGCGGCCATCACAGAAGAGGTCGTGGTCACCGGACAAGCCCCCCTGATCGACACGCGGAGTGCCGCTGTGGAACACACCTTCCGTCCCGAAAGCTTCTCGGGAGTAGGCGTACCGTCGAGCGGCGGCAGCTCTTCCAGGGAAAGCGAGCGCCAAGTGACCGGAATGGAAGCGATCGGCCAGGCGACCGCCCGATCGGAGATCACCGAAAAGAGTCTCAACATCCAGTACACCCTCAAGCAGCGGGACTCGATCGCCAGCACTAACCAGCCGCAAAAGGTGACGATCGCCATCGAACGCCTCCCCTGCCGCAAGGAGTACCTGGCTGCTCCGATCCTCTTCGAAGCCACCTACCTCAAGGCGACGGTGAAAAACACCACTCCCTATCCACTGCTGGCCGGCCGCGCCAACCTGTTCTACGACGAGAATTACCTTTCGCCCTCCCAGATCCCGCCGGTGAACGCCAACGAGGAGTTCTCGGTCTCGGTCGGCGAGGACACCGGTATCCGCATCAAGCGCGAGATCAAGAGCAAGCGGGAGGAGATCGGCCTCTTCACTAAGAAGACCCAGGTCACCTTCGAGACGGTCATCTCCCTGGAAAATTTCCATCAGACCGAGGAGAAGATACGTCTCCAGGACCAGATTCCGCTGAGCGACAGCAAGGAGATCGAGGTCGAGCTCCTGCCCCCGGCGGTCGCATTGCTGGCGACCCCGGAAGCGGAAAAGGAGTTGAAGGAGAAAGGGAACCTGAGCTGGGACCTGACGCTGGGGCCGCTGGAAAAACGGGAGGTCCGCTTCACCTACAGGGTGACGACCCCCCGGGACAGCAACCTGCTGACGAACCTGGAGAGATAGTCGATCCATATCCCGATCGGACGTTGACTTTTTTTTGCCGTCTGCCTATAGTGAAGGAAACGCAACGGTTTTCCCGATCAATAGGAGAACAGCATGAACAAGAAATGGATGGTCCCGATTACCCTGCTCTTCGTCTCGATAACGGCTGGGAGGTTGGTTGCCGAAAAGGGAGAAGAACCGGCTTCGCCGTTCACGGCTGAGCGCTTCCGCGGCCTCGCCTTCCGGAGTATCGGACCGGCGCTCACCTCGGGCCGCATCGCCGACATCGCCATCGATCCGCGGAACGCCTCCACCTGGTACGTGGCGGTCGGTTCCGGCGGCGTCTGGAAAACGATCAATGCCGGAACCACCTGGGAACCGATCTTCGACGACCAGACCTCCTATTCGATCGGCTGCCTGGCCATCGATCCCCGCCAACCCGATATCGTCTGGGTGGGGACCGGCGAGAACGTGTCGGGCCGCCACGTCGGTTTCGGCGACGGCGTTTACAAGAGCCTGAACGGAGGAAAAACCTGGTCCAAGGTCGGACTGTCCCTGTCGGAACACATCGGCCGCATCCTCATCGATCCCCGCGATCCCCAGGTCGCCTATGTCGCCGCCGAGGGACCCCTCTGGAAAAGCGGCGGCGAGCGGGGGCTGTACAAAACAATCGACGGCGGCAGGACCTGGACCTGCGTGCTCTCTATCAGCCCCGACACCGGCGTCACCGACGTGGCCGCCGATCCCCGTGATCCGGACATCCTCTATGCGGCCGCTTACCAGCGCCGGCGCAGCGTCGCTGCCTTCATGGCCGGCGGCCCCGAATCGGGGATCCACAAGAGCATCGACGCCGGCAAAAGCTGGCGCCGCCTCCAGGCGGGCCTGCCGACGGGGCATATGGGGAAGATCGGCCTGGCCGTATCGCCGCAACGGCCGGAGTTTGTCTACGCCACCATCGAGGCCGGTGACAAGGAAAAGGGGTTCTACCGCTCCGCCGACCGCGGCGAGAGCTGGCAAAAACAAAACAGCTATATCAGCAGCGGCACCGGCCCGCACTACTACCAGGAGATCTACGCTGATCCGCACCGGTTCGACTGCATCTACCAGATGGATGTCTGGATGCAGGTCACCGAAGATGGAGGCAGGACCTTCCGCCCGGTCGGAGAGACCGCCAAGCACGGTGACAACCATGCCTTGACCTTCCACCCCCGGGACGCCGATTACCTGCTCTCGGGAAGCGACGGCGGCGTCTACGAGACCTGGGACCGGGGAAAAACCTGGAGATTCCACGCCAACCTGCCGGTGACCCAGTTCTACAAGCTGGCCCTGGACAACGCCCTCCCCTTCTACAACATTCTCGGCGGCACCCAGGACAACGGCACCCAGATGGGGCCGTCACAGACCGCTTCCGTCAACGGCATCCCCAACTCCGAGTGGTTCTTCACCCTGGGCGCCGACGGCTACAACTGCGCCGTCGACCCGGGCAACCCCGATCTCCTCTATGCCGAATGGCAGATCGGCAACCTCGTCCGCTATGACCGCCGCACCGGCGAATCGGTCCCGATCCAGCCCCGCCCCGCTCCGGGCGACGCCGCCGACCGCTGGAACTGGGACACACCGATCCTGATCAGCCCGCACTCTCCCGCCCGCCTCTACACCGCCAGCCAGAGGGTTTACCGCAGCGACGACCGGGGCGGCTCCTGGCGGGTAATCAGCCCCGACCTGACCCGGGCCGAATTCCGATTGCGGCTCCCACTCATGGGCCGCACCTGGGGTGCCGATGCCCTCTGGGACCACGGCGCCATGTCCTACTACGGGACGATTACCGCTCTGAGCGAATCCCCCGAACGGGAGGGATTGATCTACGTTGGTACCGATGACAGCCGCATCCAGGTGAGCGAGGACGGCGGCGCCCGCTGGCGGCTCACCGATCGACTGCCGGGCGTTGGGGATCGGTTCTTCGTCAACGACATCGAGGCCGATCTCCATGATGCCGACACCGTCTACATAGCCGTCGATTGCCACAAGCAGGGCGATTTCAGACCATACCTGCTGAAGAGCGACGACCGGGGAAAAACCTGGAGGTCGATCACATCCAACCTCCCCGACCGCCATCTGGTCTGGGCCCTGGTTCAGGATCCGGTCAAACCGTCGCTCCTCTTCGCCGCCACCGAGTACGGTATCTTTTTCACTCTGGACGGAGGCGGGAAGTGGATCGAGTTGACCGGCGGAGTTCCGACCATCGCGTTTCGCGACATCGAGATCCAGAACCGGGAGTGCGACCTGGTCGGAGCTTCCTTCGGCCGGGGATTCTACATTCTCGATGATTATTCACCCCTGCGCCTGCTCGATGCCGCTGCCCTGGAACGGGAGGCCATTCTCTTCCCGGTGAAAAATCCTCTGCTGTTCATCCTCCGGCGCCCGTTCGACATCGCCGGCAAAGCCTTTCAGGGCGATGCCTACTATACCGCCCCCAATCCGCCCGAAGGAGCGGTCATCACCTACTACCTGAAGGATTCGATCCGGACCAGGCGGGAACAGCGGCGCGAGCAGGAGAAAGCCCGGACCGACGCCCGCTTCCCCGATTGGGAGGAGCTGAAATCCGAGGAGCGGGAGGCGGAACCGATGATCGGCATCACCATCCGCGACAGCGCCGGGGCGGTGGTGCGCCGTCTCGCCGGTCCGGTCACGGCCGGCTTGCACCGGATCGCCTGGGACCTCCGCTATCCGGCGATCGATCCGATCTCCCTGGGGGAAACACGCCCGCTGGAGCCATGGGAATCTCCGCCCGTCGGACCGCTGGTCGTACCCGGCTCTTTCTCGGCGGAACTGACGCTGGAGGCCGGCGGACGGAGCAACCCTCTGGGCGGATCTCCGCAACCCTTCACCGTCGAAGTTCTCGGCCTGGCATCGCTGCCGCCTGCGGATCGGAATGAACTGCTGGCCTTTCAGAAGAAAGCCGGGGAATTGCAACGGGTGGTTCTGGGAACAGTGGAAGCCGTTGGCGAAGCCCGGAACCGGCTGCGCCATATCGAAGCAGCCGCCCGGGTGACACCGGCTTTGACGCTTGAAACATCGACCGAAGTGCGGCGGATCGCCGAGCGCCTGCAGGATGCCCTGGAGAAACTCGCCTGGGATTCCCTGCGCGGCCGCTACAGTGAACCGTCCGTGCCCTCCATCCTGGGCCGGATAGGCCTCCAGCTGACGTCCACCGCCGCCATCACCGCCACCACCCAGCGCGATTACGAAATCGCCGCCGAGGGATTCACCGAAATTCTCGCGGAATTGCGGACCCTGATCGAAACCGACTTGAAAAAACTGGAAGATACCCTGGAAACGGCCAAGGCACCGTGGACTCCGGGACGTTCCCTGCCGAAGTGGAAAAGGGAATAAACGGACGGGTTCTCTTCAGACCGGATCGGCGAAACCGGAAAAAACGTAATGGAGAGGATACTGGGCTTCGCTCCGGTCGGCCAACTCCTCGCCCTGCAGGCAGGCGACGACCGCATCACCCGCCTCCGATGTGGATACGGGGGTCCACTCCCCGGCCACGTCGGCGGGTCGATAGCCGAGATGCAGGGCGTGCCGGACCGCTGAGCGGACCGCTGACGCCGCCTCCCGGGCAGCGAGCGAGTGTTCGAGCAAGAGGGCGACCGACAGGATCTGTGCCAGGGGATTGGCGATTCCCTGCCCGGCGATATCAGGGGCCGAACCGCCCGCCGGCTCATATAGGTTCACCCGGTCGCCGAGGGAGGCCGAGGGGAGCATCCCCACCGAACCGGCCAGAGCCGCCGTTTCATCGGAGAGGATATCACCGAACATGTTCTCGGTGAGGATGACGTCGAATTGATGGGGTGAAAGGATGAGTTGCATGGCGGCATTGTCGATGTACATGTGCCGGAGCTCGACATCGGGATAGGAACGGGCGACATCGCCCACCACCTGCCGCCAGAGCTTCGAACAGGCCAGCACATTGGCCTTGTCGACCGAAGTGACACGGCGGCGGCGTTCCCGGGCCAGTTCGAAGGCCAACCGGGCAATCCGCTCGATCTCAACGCGCTTGTAGCGCATGGTGTCGACCGCTTCATCGGAGGAGAGTTGTCGGGGCTGGCCATAGTAGATCCCGCTGGAGAGTTCGCGGACCGTAACCAGGTCGACACCCCCGTTCCACCGCACATCGGTCAGCGGGGAAATGCTGCGCAACTCGGTGAAAACCTCGATGGGACGGATATTGGCATACAGGTTCAAGGCCTTGCGCAGGGCCAGCAGGCCGCCGGTCTCGGGACGTTGCTCGGCTGGAAGATGATCCCAACGGGGTCCGCCGACAGCGCCGAGAAGTACGGCGGCGGAATTGAGACAAAGATTCAATGTCTCCTCGGGAAGGGGTGTCCCGTACCGGTCGATGGCGTCCCCGCCGATGGCCGCATCGATGATATCCAGTTCGAGAGCGAACCGCTGGTCTATTACATTCAATACCTTGCGAGCCTCATTCATTACTTCCGGGCCGATCCCGTCACCCGGCAACAATACGATCCGTTTCATCTTTTTTCTCCTTTTTTCGCCGGAATTTCCCCGGACTCCCCCCCGTCTTTTCTCTCCCGGTTGTCGACACGGAAATGGGCGGCCAGTCTTTCGGTCAGGCAATAGATGGTGAACAATCCTTCAAAAACGATCTTCTGTTTTGTCTTCATGATCACCTCCACCTGCTTGCGATGGCGCTTCCCGCCGATTACCCGGGCTTTGGCCAGCAGTCTCTCGCCGGCATATACCGGAGCCATGAACCGAACCTGGGCCTCGCTGGTGAGGGCCACCTCGGCGTCGACGATGGCATTGGCCAGGGTATTGGCCTGAGAGAACACCACGTGTCCGCGGATGATCCCCGATTTTTCCAGCCCCATCTCAGCGGTGGTATCGAGCAACGAAAGGCCGTCCCGGTCCAGGTTGATCTCCAGCAGCTCACCGACGATCTCCTGCCGGGACAGGGTGCGGGCATGAGCGAATAAACCCGATGCCGCAACCGAGCCTCGTTTGCGCACCTCGGGAATACCGACCCGTCTGCGGTCGGCGCGCACCGTATGGATACTGACATTCAGCCGCGTGGCCAATTGATCGTCCGACAGGAAGGGATTTTTTTCCAATTCGGTCTGCAACTGCTGATGACGCATTTGGGAAGCTTGGTTCCGTTTTTTCACATCTACCACCTGATCGTAATACAAGTTTATATCACTTAGTTGTATTTTGTCAAGCACACTCCCCAGCATTTGCTCAATTTCCTTGACCGCTCTGCAGGCTGCGGGCATAAGCCAGCCAACCTCCATATCGCATGATCTCGCGCATAAACCCGGGATAGGGGGCGCAGGAGTATTCCCGCTCCTGCGTGACATTGATTAGGCGGCCGCTTTCCACATCGATCTCCAGCCGGTCTCCCTCGCCGATCCCGTCACAGTCCGGCAATTGGATCACTGGGAGACCGATGTTCACGGCATTGCGCAAAAAAATCCGGGCGAAGGATCGGGCGACCACGGCGGCAATGCCGGCGCTGCGGATCACCTGCGGGGCGTGCTCGCGTGAAGAACCGCAGCCGAAATTCCAGCCGGCCGCCAGGACTGCACCCGGCAGGTCGGGGCGTCGGCCGAAACCGGGGCGGATGTCCTCCATCAGGAAATCAGCCAGCTCCTTCATGTCGGAACGGTTGAGGTAACGGGCGGCGATGATCTCATCGGTATTGACATGATCGCCGAAACGGAAAACAGGTCCTTTTATCAACATGATCGTCTCCTTATATATGGTTCGGGCCGCAGATGGTTCCGGCCAAAGCCGTGGCCGCCGCCGTCGCCGGGGATGCAAGGTAGACCTCGCTTTTCGGATGCCCCATGCGGCCGATGAAATTGCGGTTGGTGGTGGCCAGGCACCGTTCCCCCGCCGCCAGGATCCCCATGAATCCACCCAGGCAGGGGCCGCAGGTGGGAGTGGATACGGCGCAGCCGGCCTCGATAAAAATCTCGGTCAGTCCTTCCCGGATCGCTTGCAGGGACACGGCCTGGGATCCGGGGATGATAATGCAGCGGAGGCTGGGGTGGACCCGGCGGCCGCGCAGAATCCGGGCGGCGGCCCGCAGGTCCTCGATGCGGCCATTGGTGCAGGATCCGATCACCACCTGGTCGACCGGGATCCGATCCCGCTCGGCTGCATCGACATCGCGGCAGTTGGAGGGGAGATGCGGATAGGCGACCTGGGCCGTCAATCGGTCAAGATCGATCATCCATTCCCGGGCATAACCAGCCCCGTCGTCTCCGGCCAGCGGCTCGCTGTCAATGGCGAGCGGCTCCAGGAAATCGAGGGTCCGGGCGTCGACCGGAAACAGACCGGTTTTCGCTCCGCTCTCCACCGCCATGTTGCTGACCGTCAGGCGGCCTTCCATGGAAAGCGCCTCCACCCCGGGCCCGGTAAACTCCAGAGCCTGGTAATTGGCGCCGTCGACTCCCAGTCGGGAGATCAGGTGGAGGATCAGGTCCTTCCCGGAGACCTCTCCCTGCAGGCTTCCCTCGAGCCGGACCCGGATCGTTTCGGGAACCCTGAGCCAGGCCTTGCCGGTCATAAAAACCCCGGCGATATCGGTGGAACCGACGCCGCAGGCGAACGCCCCCAGAGCGCCGTGGGTGCAGGTGTGCGAATCGGCGCCGACCACCAGGTCTCCCGGGTTCACCAGGCCGGCTTCGGGCAGCAGGACATGCTCGATCCCCATCCGCCCCACGTCGAAATACCTGGATATCCCTTGTTCCCGGGCGAAGTTCCGTATCTTCTGAACCTGCTCGGCCGACTGGATATCCTTGTTGGGGGCGAAATGGTCAGCCACCAGAACCACTGCTTCCGGCCGATTGACCCGTTCCCCCCCGGCCTTCCGGAATTCGTCGATAGCCACGGGAGCGGTGATGTCATTGGCCAGGGCCACATCCACATCGACCAGGATGAACTCGCCGGTTGCCACCGAGGACCGGCCGGCCTTGCGGGCCAGGATTTTCCGGGCCATGGTCTGCGGCCCGATCATTTGCCCCCTCCCTCGCCCTCCGGGGAACCCCGCTGCAGGAATTCCCGGTTCACCGCATTCAGGTAGGCCAGTGCCGAAGCTTCGATGATATCGGTGGAAATCCCCTTGCCGGTGTAGACCCGGCCGCCGATCTCCAACCCCACCTTCACCTGCCCCTGGGCATCCTTGCCCCAGCCGATGGCCTGGACGACGAATTCATGGAGCGTCGTCTCCAGAGTCAGGGCCTTGTCCATGGCATTGAACAGGGCGTGCACGGGACCGTCTCCGGTAGCCGCGGCCAGGTACTCCCGGGTTTCCCGTTTCAGCCGTACCGTGGCCGAGGGGATCTGCTGACTGCCGGTGTCGGTATGAAAATAATCGAGTTCAAACCCGCGCGGAAAATCGCCCAGGATCGAGGCGACGATGGAAAAGATATCCTCGTCGAACACCTCCTTCTTCAGATCGGCCACATGGGTGAACTGCCGGAAAGCCGCTTCGAACTGTTCCGGAGTGAGTACAATCCCGTATTGATCGAGCTTTTCCCGGAAGGAATGCTTGCCCGAATGTCGTCCCATGACCAGCGTTTCCACATGGCGGCCGATATCTCCCGGTTTCATGATCTCGTAGGTTTCCCGGTTTTTCAGCACTCCGTCCTGGTGGATCCCCGATTCGTGGACGAAGGCGTTATCCCCGAATATCGGCTTGTTGCGGGGGATGATCAGGCCGGTGGTCGATTGCAGCAGTTGCGAGGCCGGGTAGAGAAGTTCGCTGATCACACCGGTCGAGAAATCAAGAAAATCATTGCGTACCTTCATGGCCATGACGAGCTCCTCCAGGGAGCAGTTACCGGCACGTTCGCCGATCCCGTTAAGGGTCACCTCCACCTGGTCCGCGCCGCTGACAACCGCCGCCAGGGAATTGGCCACCGCCAAGCCCAGGTCATTGTGACAATGGACCGAGAGCTCCGCCCCTTCGATCTCAGGGACTTCACGACGCAACCGGGCGATCAGGTCACTGAATTCAGCGGGTACGGCATACCCGACCGTATCGGGAATGTTGACTACCCGGGCTCCGGCCTTGATTGCCGTCCGGACCACCTCGGCCAGGAAATCGGGTTCGGTGCGCGAGGCATCCTCGGCCGAAAATTCGATCAGATCGAAGTATTTCCGGGCATAATCGAGATTGACTCGCACCGCTTCCAGCACCTGCTCCCGGTTCATCTTCAACTTGAACTCCCGGTGCAGTGGCGAAGTGGCGATGAACAAGTGGAGCATCGGGTGTGGCGATGATTCCAGGGACCGGCTGACTGCCTCGATGTCACCGCGTACACAACGGGACAGGCCGGCCACCGTGGCCCGTTTCAGAACCGCGGCGATGCGCCGCACCGCTTCGAACTGCACCGGCGAGGAGACCGGAAACCCGGCCTCGATCCGGTCGACTCCCAATCTCTCCAGGACCTCGGCGATCCTCACTTTCTGGTCCACCGACATCGACGCTCCCGGCGACTGCTCACCGTCGCGCAGGGTCGTATCAAAAATCAATATCCGTCTACTCATGATCGGTTTCCTCCTTCATGTTTTTTTCATTCGCACCCTGCTTACCCATCGGATACTGCAGCAATGCTCCGCCGCTGACCGGTCCGACGGCGGCCGCATACCGCAGCAGCAGGCCGGAGGATTTGGCCGGTTCGAACGCCTGCGCTTCCCCGGCCCTCCTTTGTTGCTCACCGGGATCGATCAGCAGATCCAAAGAGCGGTTCTCCAGATTGAATTCGACCGGGTCGCCATCCCGGACCAGAGAGATCGGCCCCTCATCGGCTGCTTCCGGGCAGGCATGGCCGATCACCGCCCCACGCGACCCGCCCGAAAACCGGCCGTCGGTCACCAGCAGCACCGAATCCAGGAGGCCCATACCGGCCAGGGCGGCGGTCGGTCCCAGCATCTCCCGCATCCCCGGCCCCCCTTTCGGACCTTCGTTGCGGATCACCACCACATCGCCGACCCGGACCACTCCCCCCAGGATCGCCCCGGCCGCATCCTCACCGTTTTCGAAAACCCGGGCCGGACCCCGGTGCTTCTCCAGATTGGACGGTACCCCCGACCGTTTGACGACGGCTCCCCGGGGCGCCAGGCTGCCATGGAGCACCGCAATCCCCCCTTCGGCCTGAAACGGTCTGGACAGCGGGCGGATCACCTCTTCATCGGCGACCTCGGCCTGGCCGGCCACTTCCGCCTGGGTGACCAGACCCACCGTATGCGCTTCGCCCTGCAGCAGACCACCGCTTTGCAGGCGATTCATCAGGGCCGGGACACCGCCGGCCCGATGGAAATCCTCGATGTGGCCGGGCCCGACCGGCGACAGGTCACACAAACGGGGGACCTTCCGCCCCATTTCGTCGAAGCAACGCAGAGGGAGTTCGACTCCGAAACAGGCCGCGATCGCCGGCAGATGGAGCACCGAATTGGTCGATCCCCCCAGGGCCAGATCGACCGCCACAGCGTTTGTCCAGGATGCGTGGGAGACGATCTGCCGGGGGGGGAGCCGTCGCTCGATCAACGCCATCACCTGAAGTCCGCTCGCCTTTGCCAGGCGGATCCGATCGGCCGACACCGCCGGCGTCGTGCCGTTCCCGGGCAGGGCCACTCCCAGTGCTTCGGCCAGAGAATTCATGGTGTTGGCGGTGAACAAACCGGCGCAGGAACCGGCTCCGGGACAGGCCCCAGCCTCGAGCTCCCGCAATGCCTCGTCGCTCATTTGGCCGCACCGGTGACGGCCCACCGCCTCGAACACCGAAACCAGATCGACCGACCGCCCCCGGACCGATCCCGCCAGCATTGGGCCGCCGCTGACCAGCAGCGAGGGGATGTCCAGCCGCCCCATGGCCATCAGCATCCCCGGGGTAACCTTGTCGCAGTTGCTGACGAAGACCAGGCCGTCGAAGGGAGTGGCGCGGGTCACGATCTCGATCGAATCGGCGATCAGATCACGCGAGGGCAGTGAATAGCGCATGCCGTCATGCCCCATGGCCAGGCCGTCGCAGACGGCTATGGTCGAAAAGACCAATGGCGTGCCGCCGCCCATATAAACCCCCGCCCGCACCGCCTCGACCACCTGATGCAGGTGGAGATGGCCGGGGACGATCTCGTTCGCCGTCGAGACGATCCCCACCAGCGGCCGGGCGATCTCGGCATCGGTCATTCCCAGGGCTTTCAGCAACGACCTATGGGGAGTCCTCTCCCAACCTTGTTTCAGGATATCGCTGCGCATCACGGTAATTCCTTGGCGGCCTGGATCCAGGGCATCAGCTTGCGGATCTCCCGGCCCGTCCGCTCGACCTCCTGCTCCCCTTCCCGCCGCCGGAACGACTGAAATGAGGGGCAACCCGCCTGGTTTTCCAGGATCCACTCGCGGGCGAACCGCCCTTCCTGGATATCCCGAAGAATGCCGGACATCATCGCCTTGACCTCAGTGGAGGCCCATTTACCCTGGGTGATGTAATCGCCGTATTCGGCCGTATTGCTTATCGAATGGCGCATCCGTGCAAATCCGCCTTCATAGATCAGGTCGACGATCAATTTCATCTCGTTGATGCACTCGAAGTAGGCCATTTCCGGTTGATACCCGGCCTCCACCAGGGTTTCGAAGCCGGCCTTCATCAGCGCCGTGATGCCGCCGCAGAGGACGGCCTGTTCCCCGAACAGATCGGTCTCGGTCTCCTCGCGGATGGTCGTCTCCAGGATGCCGGCCCGGGCCGAACCGATCCCGGTGGCATAGGCCAAAACCAGATCGAGGGCCCGGCCGCTGGCATCCTGGTGCACCGCCACCAGGGCGGGGACACCCCGTCCGGAGGTGAATTCGCGCCGCACCAGATGCCCGGGGCCTTTGGGGGCGACCATGGCCACGTCGATCTCCGGGGCAAGGGTCAACTGCTGGAAATGGATGGAAAATCCATGGGCCACCAGGAGCATCCGTCCGGGGCGAAGATTCGGAGCGATCTCCCGGGCGAACACGGGACCATGGTGCTCATCGGGGATCAGCATCATGACCAGGTCGGCCGCAGCGGCGGCTTCCGCCAGGCTCGAAACCGTCAGCCCCGCCTCCTCGGCAAACCGCCGCCGTGGGCTTTCCGGCCGCAATCCGACCACCACCTCCACGCCGCTGTCCCTCAGGTTCAGCGCATGGGCATGACCCTGACTGCCGAAGCCCAGCACCGCCACTTTCTTTTTCTCTAATCCATCCAGACTCGTTTCCATTTGGGAATATATTCGTGCCATCGTATCCTCCTGTCACTGTTTGATCCACACTTCCGAGCCCGGAACCCCCCGGAACATCGATACCGTTCCGGTCCGGGCCGTCTCTTTCAGGGCCTGGGCCGGCAGGTCGGTGAGAAACCCATCGATCCGGGCCGCTGTTCCGCTGACTTCGACCACCATCTCGCTGCTTTCGACCGCCACGATCCGGCCTCCGTACCGTTCCACCAACTCCAGCAGTTCATCCTTGGTCGTATTCTCCCAAGCCACCCGCGCCAGGACCAGCTCCCGCAACGTCCCGTCCCGTTCCTCCTGGATGCAGACTTCGACCGTATCGATCACCTTGAGCAATTGCTGGGCGATCAAGTGGAAGGGACGCGACCGGTCACCCTGGATTTTCATGGTGATGCGCAGAAGGTTGTTTCCCTGCTCCCGGCCGGCCGACAGGCTTTCGATGAAATAGCCGCGGCGGAGAACGGTCGAGGCCAACCGGGCCAAGGCGCCCGGATCTTCGGCCATCCGAACGGTCACGATATTCGTTTCCTGGTTTGCGGAATGGGTCATTTTGTTCCTCCTTCCATCTCCGTGATCATCTGATCGAGCGGTTTTCCCGGGGGGACCATGGGCAATACATTCTCCAGCGGATCGATGCGGGCATGCAGCAGCATGCTCCCCGGGGCGGCGGCGAAATGCCTCATCGCCTCCTCCACCTTTCTCCGGTTGGAGAGACGGAAGGCAGGGATCCCGAAGGCCCGGGCCACCCGGCAGAAATCGGGATTTCCCTCCATCTCCACCTGGACGTAGCGTCCCTGAAAGAGCAACTGCTGCCATTGCCGCACCATTCCCAGCATGCCGTTGTCGAGCAGCAGGATCTTCAGGTCGAGCCCCCGGGCGCTGACTGTGGCCAGTTCCTGGATGTTCATCTGCAACCCCCCGTCCCCGGCAATGACCAGGACAGGGCGCCCAGGCTGACCCAGGCGGGCGCCAATGGCCGCCGGCAGCGCATACCCCATCGTCCCCATGCCGCCGGAGGTAAGAAAGGAACGGGGGCGCGACAACCGAACGCATTGGCTGACCCACATCTGGTTCTGCCCCACGTCGGCCACCACGATCGTATCCTCGGGAAACAGGCGGCTGGCCGCTTCCAATACTGTCCGGGCTTTCAGGAAGCCGCTTTCGACCGGTTTGCCGGGGTGGGCATCCCGGAAGGCCTGCAACTCCTCCCGCCAATGGGAGAAATCACACCCGGACGGCCATTCCCGGAGCAACCAATCCATGACCCGGTCGATCCGTCCGCTGACGGCGAGATCGACCCTGCGGTTTTTCCCCAGCTCCGCCGGATCGATATCGACATGGATGATCCGGGCTCGGGAGGCGAATGAACCGGTATGGCCCAGAATCCGGTCGCTGAAGCGTGTTCCCAAGGCCAACACCAGATCGGCCCGCTGCAGGGCAAAATTACCGGCCAGGGTGCCGTGCATCCCGATCGGGCCGATCAGCAATCCTTCCCGTTGGGGCCGGATCCCCTGCCCCATCAGCGTCGTCACCGCCGGGATCCCGGAACGGTCGAGAAACGCATTGACCTTTTCCTCGGCGCCGGCGGTGGTCACTCCTCCGCCGCTCAGCACCAGGGGGCGGTGGGAATCGGTCAACATGGCCAGCGCTTGCTTCCAGGTCGCGATATCGGGCTCGAGTTCGGTCCACCGGGACTCAGCAGGTGCGGATTGGACCGGCCGAAAGCATACTTCCGCCGACTGAATATCGAGCGGGATGTCGACCAGGACCGGTCCCGGCCTGCCGCTCCGGGCCAGGGTAAATGCCCGATGCAACGATTTCTCGAGGTCCTCCGGCTTCCGCACCTGGAGGTTGAGTTTGGTGATCGGCAAGGTGATGCCGATGATATCGGTCTCCTGAAAGGCATCGGTGCCGATCTTGAAGGTGGGCACCTGGCCGGTGATCACCACCAGCGGGACCGAATCCATGTAGGCGGTGGCGATCCCGGTAACGGTGTTGGTCGCTCCCGGCCCCGATGTCACCAGCACCACACCGGTCTTTCCGGTGGCCCGGGCGTAGCCGTCGGCGGCATGAGTCACCGCCTGCTCGTGCAATAGTCTTACCAGGCGGATATCGGGGGCGCTCCGCTGCAGCTCATCGAAGATCGGCAGCACCGATCCGCCGATGTAGGAAAAGATGGTATCGACCTCGTGTCTCCGAAAAACATCCAGTATGATGCATGCTCCATTCATCTGATTTTTTCTCCTGAAGGGCGGGATGGAAAGAACGGATCGGCTCCCCTGATGTCAGAAAGACTCAGGACAGAGGCCGATGGCCGGGGATCGACAGGCGCAGTACAACATGCGCAGGGAATGATCCGACCGGGGGTAAAGGAGAACCCCGACATCCGCGACAGTTAAAAAAGGGAAGGGAGAAAAAGCTCAGCCTTGCGGGCTTGAGCTTTCTGTCTGTCGCGGAGTCCGGGCACCGGTAATAAGCGAAATAAGCGACAGAAGCCGCAGCCGAAGCTGCAGCCCCAGGAGGACAACGATCAGGACGATGGTAAGTACGAGCGGAAGCAGGGAAACCACCAGCACGTTGACTTGACCATTTCCTGTGACCATTGAAACCTCCATGGCATTGTTGTTGAATTGGGCCCAACCTTATCACAATCGCAGTACCCTGTCAAGGATCTTCAAGAAATAATTTCCACATCACTTATCAGAAGTTGCTCCCGGATTCACTCCCTCTATCAAGGACGATGGGATTGCTGCCAATCTTTTTTTGTTTATATTTTGGATGTGTCTATTTATTGGTTGAATATTCAATTGGACATAACTGGCTATCGTCAAGGTTTTGCCATAATAAAATAAATAATGTTGTTAAACGATAATAATTACATTATATTTATGGCATGGAGAAAAAATGAAAGTCGCTCTGTATGCCGGAATGTTTCGCAGGGACCACGACGGTGCCACCCGCACCCTCTACCGCCTGGCCGAATCGCTCCATCACCATGAGATCGACATCGGCGTCTGGTCATTTTCCCAGGTCGACAACCTTGACCTGCCCGTCTCGCTGTTTCACCTTCCCTCGATCCAATTGCCGTTTTTCCCCGATTACCGCTTCTCCCTCCCCTATGGCCGGATCAAACGCGAATTAGATGCCTTTCAACCCGATCTGATCCACATCTCAGTCCCCGACCTGATGGGCCTGTTCCTGCTCCGGTATGGAGCCCAAAAGCGCTTGCCGGTCGTCGCCTCCTTCCACACCGATTTCCCTTCCTACCTGAGCAGTTTCGGGCTCCAGTTTCTGCAGAAATCCTTGTGGGATTGGCTGGCCTGGTTTTTCAACCAAGCCGACATCGTCTACGCCCCCAGCCGTCACACCGCCAATAACCTGGAGGAACATGGCATTCAAGGGGTACGGATCTGGTCCCGGGGGATCGATACCCAGATATTCAACCCCCGCCACCGCCGCCGGGAGCTGCGCCGGAACTGGAACGCCGACTCCAGGCCGGTGATCCTCTATTGCGGCCGCCTGGTTCCCTACAAGGGCCTGGATGTTTTCCAGGGAGTCTACGACCGATTCCAAAAAACGGCACCCGATTCGGTCCGTTTCGTAATCGCCGGTGACGGCCCTTTGCGGGAAGATCTGCAGAGGCAGATGCCGGCAGCGATATTCACCGGATTTCTTCGGGGAACCGATCTCTCACGGGCCTATGCCAGCGCCGACCTCTTCCTCTTCCCCTCCGCCACCGAAACCTTCGGCAATGTCGTCCAGGAAGCGATCGCCTCGGGGATCCCGGCAGTGGTCTCGGACCAAGGGGGGCCCCAGGAAATTATCGGCGAATCGGGAGGGGGTCTGGCCGCTGCCGCCGGTGACAGCGATGATTTTTACAGCAAATGCCGCAAGCTCCTCGATCAGCCGCGCCTGCATCGGCAACTGCGGCGAAATGGCCTCGACTACACCCAAAAACGCACCTGGGAGATGATCAACGGCCGGGTGATCAGAGATTATCGGCTCCTTGTCGACCATCCCACCACGGCGAGCAATCGCTCTCTCTGGCTTCGCGCCTCCTGATCGGGCCCTATCTCCGCGACTTCCCGTTCCCCCGCCCCCGGATGAATGGATTTACATAGGTATTGAATTATATCTGGAGTAGTTTTTTGATAAATGATGTTGACATTTGCGCATCACTGTACTATTATTATGGTGCAGATGAAAAAGCCACTGAAACCACTTTCCATCCAGATCGACGCCAAGTCGGCCGTGCCCGTCTACGAACAGGTGAAACAGGCCATCAAATGGTCGATCCTCTCGGGGCACCTGGAAAAGGGCGATCAACTCCCTTCCCTGCGGGAACTGGCCGCCATGCTGCGGATCAATCCCAACACCATCGTCAAGGTCTATTTTCACCTGGAGGTGGAGGGATTCATCGAGGCCCAGGCCGGTTCCGGTTTCTTCGTCAAAGCCGACCGAAAGGCGGCGGTGCCGGAAGCCCGCAGGCTTTTCGAACAGCTGACCGAGGAATACCTGGCCAGAGCGGTGGCCCTGGGTTTCACCCCCGAGGACATCACCGCCCATCTGCAAAAAAAGGCCGCCGCCGAGCCGGACAGCCAGCAACTCCAGGAGGAAGCCCATGATCACCATTGACCATCTCCATTTCGGGTACGGCCGGAAACCGATCTTTGCCGACTTCAATTTCAAGGTTCCAACCGGACAGGTCTGCCTGGTCACCGGCATCAACGGTGTGGGCAAGAGCACGCTGCTGAAATTGATTGCCGGAGTGCTGCGCCCCGAGAAGGGAACGATCGCCTACGATCCGAGCCTGGGGCAGGAACCGCGGCGGAAGATCGGTTTCATCTCCGACCGGCTCAGCATCTACGAGAGCATGCGCGTCGACCGTCTCATCGACCTGCACCTGTCGGTCTTCGGGGTCGGGGAATTCGACGACGCCCTCATCCGCCATACCCGGATCAACAGCCGGGAGCGGGTAAAAAACCTGTCGGTCGGGCAACGGACCATCCTCCACCTCTCCCTGATCCTCTCCACCCGGCCCCAGTTGCTGCTGGTCGACGAAGTGATCCACGATCTCGATGCCTATCTGCGCAAACTGTTCATCGACGAGGTGATCCGCCACCTGGACGAACGGCCGATGACCGTCGTCTTCGTCAATGTCAATTTTCACGATATCGAAAACCTGGTGGAGCGGGTGGTATTGCTGAAAAACGGCACGATCGCGGTGGATGAACCAATCGAGGTACTCAAAGACCGGGTGAAGCGGGTGATTTCCGGCAATGGTCTCCCCGAAGGGGTTCCCTATATCTACCGAATCGTCCGGGAAAATCTCTCCGAGTATTTCATCTATCCCTTCACCGACGAAATCCGCCGACTGCTTCCGGGGCCGATCGACGACCTGAATCTGACCGACATCGTCACCGCTTTCATCGGGGGCGAATATGCGTAGCAAGGAGTGGCGCGACATCCAGATCCCGCTCTGGAGCCGCCTGGCGATCAGTCTGATCTTTTTGGTCATCCCCCTGCTCAGCAAAAGAAGTGGCCCCGGGGAGATCCTCTTCTCTTTCTACATCGGGTTCGGCGTGACCGCCATCTGGGCCGTCAACCACATGGGATTGAACGCGTTCAGCTGCGAATTCCGCGACCAGGCGTTCGAATACCTGTTCACATTCCCCTGTTCCCGGGCCGGTCTGCTTCTCCGCAAACTATTGCCCAGGTTGGCTTTTCTGGCCATCCTGCTTCTGATCTTCACGGGGATCCACCGGATGATCGGCATCACGCCGGAATCCCAGAGCCGTTTCCTCCAGAATTCCCCATTCAATTCCCCTCTCCGCTTCGCCCTCTGGCTGATGGTCTCCTTTTTCAGCGGTTTCTTTCTCAGCTTGTTTTACTGGGGGAACTGGCGGGCAACCATACCGCTCGGGATCCTGATCGTCTTCTCATTGATCGATTGGGGAATCGGGAAGCTCTTTTTTAGCCCTGACCGCAGCGGCAGCGCAGGGGTCTCCATCCCGTTGGTCCTGACCATTCTCGGTGCCGGATTCCTAATTCGCTGGTCGCGGATCGGCCTGCGACAGAAGTCGGGGCGGACCGCTGACTCCCCCCCGACCGCTCCCCCCAGCCAACGAAAATACCGGAGCAGACGGTTTCGACTCGGTTGCCGGGATTGGCTGCTCCAGGTGCGCAACCTCCTGGTCATCCTCCCGGTCATCGCCCTGGTCGCTGTCCTCCCCCTCGAAATCAATGACACGACGTTGAAACGCACCGACTTGGTGGTTCCCTCCCTCGGCTTGATGCTGCTCATATTCTCTTTCTCGTCGGGACTGAACCTGTTTTCCAGGGAATTCCGCGACCACGCTCTCGAATATCTCCTGACCTTCCCGATCAACCGCTGGCAGCTCCTGGGCCAGAAAGTGGCCGCCCGGCTTCTGGTACTCGGACCCGCCACCCTGGTCTACACCCTGCTCGCTACCCGTAGCCCGGTCTTCCCTTCGGGATCGGTGGGAGTTTTTTCCATCCTGCTGCATCCGGGGTATTTCCCGATCTGGACAGGACTCCTCTTCCTGTGCGGATTGTTCATGTCGCTCTTCGAGATGAAAAACGCTATGGCGGCGGTCAACCTGGCGGTTTTCCTGCCCCTGGTCCTGCTCCCCATGGCGATGGTCAAAGCCATGCATGCTGCCTGGTCGGTCGCACCGGCAACCGGAGTTCCCATGGCGCTCAGCACCGGCCTGGCGGTAATCTGTCTGGTGCTGGGATGGTTTTTTTACCGGGTCTATTCCCGCTACGACCTGGCCGCCCCGCTTCGCTACTCGGGATCAGTCAGCCTCTGGCTCATTTCCATCTTTGTCGGTATATCCCTGGTGAGCCTGACCGCCATTCTGATCATCTAAAGCAATTCAAGGTACCCTTTCTCACCGGTCCGCGTGTTGAATGGAGTGATGAAAACCATTCTCCCGATTCTGGATCGCCTTTCTCTTCCCTATCGGGGAATACGTCCATTCACGGATGAATTCGGTCCGTTCACCGAAATCGACTGGCGATGTCCGTTCATTGCCCCTAGAATGGGACCATGGAACAGGCAATGGACATCGATGGTGAACGATCATGAAAAAAGCCGTTTTTTATCTGCTGATGATCCTGTTGATCCTGATGCAGGTCACCGGCATAGGTTGACCGAAGCGCCCTCTTCCCCCTGCGAGTCGGGCGTCGGCTGCCGAGCGGAAAAAACCGACTCCGGCGCCCGGCTCGAAAAATTCTCGATTCAGACCCCATAAAATCGCTGCGGATGGATCATAGCCAGAGTCACGGCCGAGGCATGGACAGCAAGGGATATCGTTGTCGCTCTCGAAAGCCAGCACGGAGCTAGGAAAAATGGACTAAATCACGTTTCAATACCCCTCTCCGCTCCGGGGGAGACGGAGTGAGGTGCGGTATCCAGTCACATACTCCCAGTCGCTGGCCAATGTTCGGAAACAAATTCGGCAAACCTCTTTTCGAGCATAGTGATGCGACGCGAACGCCCGGCCTGGCGGATCATGCATCTGGCGGTCGTCAGGCGGAACCCTTCGGTAAGTTCGAACTCGGGCAGAGCGCGGAATAAGTTCGACTTTGCCGGGCTTAGATACAAGTAATCGAGGAGCGCTTTTTCCGGTTCCGCCATCTTGCATCCTGACGGCATGACTGCGAACCCGAAGAAGAAAGCGGGTGAAACGTGGTGAATGGAAAAAACTCCCAGCCGTGTCCGGTAGGTTCTTGTCCGGGCCGGGGAGACGGCAAAAATCGTTTCTGTGATCTGCGAGATCATGCCCTGGAAGTAAAGGGCGCTTTGCAGGGAAATGTAAGCGGGAAACGGATGGGTGAGGTGTTCAGCCAAAGCCAGAGGGTCTGCTTTATCGGGAAAAGCCCACAGGCCGCGCTTCAGTCGGACCAGGTGTCCGGAGCGCTCGAGGCGGGCCAAGCTCGTGCTGGCATTTACCTTGTTCACGTTCAGGAGCGCCATCAGGTCGTGGGTTCGGAGAACGGGTGCCGGCCAATCCTTGAGCCTGGTAAGAACATTGATCAATTTCATATCGTCTGCCGTTCCAGGCGAGTGACCGTTTGCAGAACCAGGTCGTGCCAAACTTCCTCGGAATCGTACGGGCGTTGCTGATCGGGATGCAAAAAGGCAAGCACCTGGCTTTTAAAGGCGGGAAAGGTGACGGAGAGGATGTTATCGATCGCTTGCAGCAGCCTTTCCCGTAGTTGCCGGGAGGCCAGGGCCGGATCAACGCCGGAATTCAACAAGTGGGCCACGTCGAAGACATCGCGGGCTTGCGTTTCCTTGCGGTCGATCAAGGCCGCGATCTTCTGCTCATAGGCCGCGTGGGCATCGTAGTGCCTGACCAACAGCGGGGCGATTTGGTGCAATCCAGTAATCAGTGGGTCGATCGCTTCGAAGCGGGTATTCCCGGTCGTACCCCTTCTGGAAAACTCGACTTTGGTCGGCAATGCCATTGTTGTTTTCTTGACGGCCAGCGACATTTTCCAACGTTGGGTGGTCTCGGTTTGCTTGGGCTTCGACCATTTTTCCAGAGTCATGCCATGAACAAGGAGGATGTCGGCAAATGGTTTCGAGATCAGGATGGCGTCAGTGATGGCAGCAGCTTTCTCTTGGGCAATGTCTTGCAAGTCGATATCGATATCCTCGGAATAGCGGATGCTCTTGTGAAAGAAGCGCAGGTTGCATCCGCCTTTCAGGACATAGTGCCGCTTATCCAGTTTCTGACCCAATTGGGTCAGGAAAAGCAGGTGAAACAATTCCACCTGTTGCCGAGCACTGAAATCCTCAGTTTTTATCATTTCATATTAATACCAATAGTTTGCTTATTTGTCAACTACCGGTATCATATGTGTACGATCACTCCAGCCCGAATAATCACTGGCGTAAGCGTTTTTCTCCTCTACCCATTTCTTCACCAAGCATGGGAAAAACGGAAAAAAGCGCCGAAGCCGGTTGGTTCCGGCATATATGTTTCGCTTCAGTTGGTTTCCAGACAAAACTCCTGGGCCAGCAAAAACAAGAAAACAAGTCCCCAAATCACGCCCGGATCAGGTCCCAGGCGATCTTGGCCAACAGGGCGATCAGTACGGTCAAAAACATGCCCCTGACCAGGCGGTTCCCGCCACGAATGGCCAAGCGCGCCCCAACCAGGTTACCGGCGATGCCGGCGGCGGCGGCGGGGAGGGCGATCGGCCAGAGTATTTTTCCGGCCAGGATGAAGACCATCAGGCTGGCGAGGTTCGAGGCGCCATTGAGCACCTTGGTGTTGCCATTGGCCCGGAGAAAATCGTAGTGGAGAAACGCGGTGAAAAAGAGGATGTGAAAGGTCCCGGTCCCGGGTCCGAAAAATCCATCGTAGGCACCGATCAGAAAAGCCGTTGCGCTCGTCAATCCAACCCTCCTGGAGAGGGGATGTCCGTGCGAATGGTCCGACATTCCCAACTGCTTTCGGCTAAGGAAAAATACGGCAATGACCGGGATCAGGAAAAGGAGCAGATAGCGAAGGAATCCGGGCTCGGTCAGGAGCAGCAACCGCCCGCCGATCCAGGCGCCGATCATGGTGCTGATCACGGCCCAGCGGACCGTCTTCCAGTCGACGACCCCCTTTTTCAGAAAACGGGCCGTGGCTGAAAAGGTTCCCAGCGTCGCCGAAAACTTGTTGGTGGCAACGGCAAAATGGGGGGGCAGTCCGGCCGCCAGATAGGCGGGAACGGAGATGATCCCACCACCGCCGGCGACCGCATCGAACAATCCGGCCAGGAAAACAGCCGGGAGTACGATTGTCAGTGTGGAGAGTCCGGTCATGACATCAACCCGAAACGGACCGGTCAGCTCTTTATTTTCGCGATATCGGCGAAGGTTTCGATATTGACGATCTCAGCCGGTACGCCCCAGTCGCGGGTGCATTTCTTGGCCAGTCCGGCCAGGACCTTGCCGGTGCCGATCTCGACGAACCGGGTCAGCTTCTTTTCCTTGACGAGTTTCTCCATGGCCGCATGCCAGAGAACTGGCCGGGACACCTGCCTCTTGACTCCATCACGGGCTTCCGCAGCCGATTTGATCTCCCGGACATCGACATTGTTGATGATGGGGAATTCCAGGTCGCGGAAGGGAACGGCATCGAGGTCGATGGCCAGTTTCTCCTCGGCCGGGAGCATCAGGCGGGAATGAAAGGGGGCCGACACCGGGAGAAAAACCGTTCGGGAGGCATTGATGGCGGCCGCCGCTTTTTCCACCGCCTCCTTCTCCCCGGAGATGACGATCTGCGATTCGCCGTTCCAGTTCGCCACATCGACGATGCCGGCGGTCGCCGCCGTCACTTCACGCACCTTGTCGATGCCGACGCCGAGCAGGGCGGCCATCGCCCCCTTGCCCACGGGGACCGCTTCCTGCATATACTTGCCCCGTTTGTGCACGAGCAGTACCGCATCCTCGAACGAGAGCGCTCCGGAGCAGACCAGGGCCGAATACTCGCCGAGGCTGTGGCCGGCCCCGATCAGCGGGTGGCTGTCGATCAACCGGAACAGTATATACGAAACGGTCAGGAGAGCCGGCTGTGTGTTGTGAGTCAGTTTCAACTCCTCCTCGGGTCCCTCGAAACAGATCTTGGACAGCGAATAGCCGAGGATCTCATCGGCCCGGCGGAACGTGTCTTTGGCAAAATCACTCTGATCATAGAGATCCCGGCCCATGCCCACAACCTGAGAACCCTGGCCGGGAAACAGAGAGACGAAATCCTTCATGTGTACTCCTTCTATTCGATGATTTTCAGGCTTATTTTACCATACCCGCCCATCCCCTTTTCATTACGGATATCGAGGGTGAGCTCATCCAGGAGAAGAGTCCTCTCTTTCCCCTGCACTCTGACCAGGCGGGTGCAACCGACTAGTTTGAATCCTTTCCACAAAAGCACCGGCTCCGGCAAAACCCCTTCATAGCTGAGGATCCCGTCCGCTTCGCTCCGGGCTTGGTAGCGGAGGCGGACCGGGTGTTGTTGCTTCACATCCACCAGTTCGGTGACCGCTTTTTCCATATAAGCGCCGGCCTGATTGATCCGGGCCGAATAATCAAAAATGGGACTGTCCCAATGCGGCTCCGAAACGGCAACTCCTGCCGGCGGCATGACTGAATGATCGAAAAAGGTCAGCAGCACTTCCAACATCGGGAAAACCTTGAAATAGATGGAATGCCGGAAGGAAAACCGGGGCACCAATTGCAGCCGGAACCGGCCGTTGCCATGAATGACACCGTCGGCGCTCCGTTGAAACACGAGTGGAGTGGAACTGATCGGTTTTACCCCGTATTCATACTGGTGATACCGTTTCACCTTCTTGGCATAGGCACTGAACACCGTTTTCCACTCCTCCACCTTGGCGGCGGCGGAAGTTCGACCGCGTTCTGCCTGATCGTCGGCATAGAGGATGACCGCTTCCCGGCCGCTGAAGCCCAGAGTACGTAACGTATAGGCAGTCCCGCCCATACCGTCGTACTGAAATTCCATGCTCCCGTCAGGCCGGGTGACGGCGCTCAGGTTGACAGTGAGCGACGATTCATAAAAAACGCGGATCGGGAAAAAGAAGAGGATCCGGGAGATGGCATACCCCTGCAGCTTGTAGGAGAGCGAATACCGGATTTGGCCGAAACCCGAAAGGGAAAAGAGGAACAGCCCCGAGAAGAAAATTGTCGATTTGATCCGCATAGGGGCGCCTATTTTCAATTCTCCTCTTTAGGGATAAAGACCCACGGCTTTCTTTACGGCTATGTCCACCAGCTCCCGGTACCGGGATTCCTGGTAATACTCCCGGCAAAACGCCTGCGCCCGACCGGCCGCTTGTTTCCCTTCCTCCCCAGCCGCCCGGACGATGCTGTCGGCCAGAGCCTGGGGTGTCGGATCGGTCAGGATAGAAATCTCCGGGGTCAAGGTCTGGGTATGGGTGTACAAATTGGTGGCCACGACCGGCTTGCCGCTCTTCAGATAGGCATAGATCTTCAGGGGGATGTTGGTGCCGCAGCTCCGGGGCGAAACCAGGATATCGGCAGCCTGCAGAAAAAGGGGGATCTCCTCGGCCGGGCGTTGACCGGCAAGGGCGATCCGTTCTGCGAGTTCCAGTCCCTGAATTTTTTTTGACCATTCCTCCACCTGGCCGGGTTTCCCGCCCACGATCAGCAACCGGAAACGGTCGTCCAGCCGGCCGAAGGCCGCGATGAGCAGGGGAATCCCCTGGTATGCCTCCAATGTACCGGTGTAGACCACCAGCGTGCGGCCGCCCGGATTCCAGCGCGCCCTCGTTGCCGCCACCTCAGCGGTCGCGATCCGGCTGGGCGTTTCGTCGATGAAATTTTCGATCATCGTCAGCCGTTCCCGAGGGATGATCGTCCGGGCATACTCTTCCAGGGACCGG
>Ga0105099_10000476_pt1 | contig 27391 bp, 30 predicted proteins | sample PPLLak3cmMay2015_2_FD_79138 | JGI IMG/M metagenome (GOLD analysis project Ga0105099, IMG submission 79138) | Freshwater sediment microbial communities from Prairie Pothole Lake near Jamestown, North Dakota, USA - PPLs Lake P8 Core (1) Depth... | ecosystem: Environmental > Aquatic > Freshwater >... | reverse complement strand
TGGTACCGACGTGGCCAAGGAGGCCTCGGACATGGTCCTGGCCGACGACAATTTCGCCAGCATTTTCAGCGCGGTCAAGGAAGGACGGATTGTCTTCGACAACCTGCGCAAGGTTACCTTCTTCCTCCTTCCGACCGGCATCGCCTCGATTATCTCCATTATCGGCGCCATGATCGCCGGAGTGCCGATTCCCTATATCCCGGCGCAATTGCTCTGGATCAACCTTGTCACCAACGGATTGCAGGATGTGGCTCTGGCCTTCGAGCCGGGCGAAAAGGGGATTATCGACCGGCCACCGCGCGACCCGAAGGAAGGGATCATGTCCCGGCTCCTGGTGGAGCGCACCATCCTCGTGGGACTGGTGATATCTATCGGCATCGTTTGGAACTATCTAACGGCCCTGCGGGAGGGTGCATCCTTGGAAAACGCCCGAACCGTTGCCGTTACGACCATGGTCTTCTTCCAGTTTTTTCAGGCATGGAACAGTCGGTCCGAGTATCAGTCGGTGTTTCGGCTCAACTCGTTAAGCAACCCGTTTCTTTTTTTCAGCATGATAGCCGCGTTCTTTGCCCAACTGGCATTCATCTATGCCACACCCCTGCAGTGGGTGTTCCGCACGGTACCACTGACCGGCGTCGAATGGCTGCGCATCCTGGCGGTTTCGTCATCCATTATTGTCGTCGTGGAAATCGACAAGTGGCTGAGGAGGAGAAAGACGGGTGTAAGTTGAAGGTGCGTTAATGGAGGTGTATATGAGCAAGGTTCTTAAAATATTTGAGAAAATTATCGTTTGGACACTGCTTTGCCTGATGATGGCCGCGGTTTTGGTTTCCACGGTTGAACTTGCATTCACTCTGTTCCAGCAACTGATGAAACCGCCGATATTTCTTCTCAACATAGAAGAAATGCTTGAGGTTTTCGGCTTCTTCCTGATGGTGTTAATCGGTCTGGAACTGCTCGAAAGTATCAAAACATACCTGGAAGAAGACCGGGTCCATGCGGAGGTAGTTTTCCTGGTGGCAATTGTCGCCATGTCCAGGAAGGTCATAATTGTCGACTACAAAGATGTTTCTCCGGAAATGCTGTACGGCATTGCGGTTGTGATTATTGCACTGGCCGGCGGCTACTTTCTCGTCCGGCGGGCTCTCCATCTGTATCCTTATAAGAAACAGAAGCAAAAGAATGAAGAACTTCACACGTAAAACGAAGTTGGTTCGTCTCAAACATCTGTGCATAAACAGCATGTGTAAAAAATTGAAAGTATGAGTTCCATCAGGTAGTTATGGAAGCGCTATCGACCATACCTATCTGCAGGAGGAACGCATGCTTGTTGAACAGCTTATCCGCGAGACCCTTGAGATGCAAGGATTTCGCATCGAATCCGTCAAAAAGGTGGGTTCCGAACTGGTTGTCACTATCGTTCCCGATCTTCGTTACCATCCCCGCTGTGGGGTGTGTAACAGTCCCGGCGATTACCGGGACACACTCTCTGAAAGGCGATTTCGCCATGTGCCCCTTTGGGCGATTCCCGTGACCCTGATCTATGCTCCCTGCCGCGTCACGTGCCCTGAATGCAAGTCTGTTCATGTAGAAAGCATGCCATGGGCAGCAGGGAAGAAGCGTTTGACCAAAGCCTTTGCGGTGGCAATTGCCACGTGGGCAAAGTCGTTGCCGTGGCTCCAGGTGGCTCGCCAATTCCAGTGTTCCTGGGGCACCGTCGCCGCCGCTGTCACCTATGCGGTTGCTTTTGGCCTTGGACGCAGGGATTTGAGTTGCATCACCCACATTGGCATTGATGAGATTTCCCGGCAAAAGGGCCATGTGTATCCCACCAACGTCTATGACCTGAGAACCGGAACCCTAATCATGAGCGGTGAAGGTCGGACCAAGGATACACTCTCCGCGTTCTTTGATTTCTTTGGCCCCGAGCGGACGACATCCAGGCTTGTCGGTATCTGTTGCGACATGTGGCCGTCTTACATCGAAGCGATCAAGGTCAGGGCTCCGCAGGCAACCTTGGTGTTCGACAAGTTCCACATCATTCGGAAGCTCACCGAAGCGGTCGACAAAGTCCGGCGCCAGGAAGTCGCCGAGAAGGAACAGGAGCACAAGGACGTCTTGGGCGGCACCCGCTACATTTGGCTCAAGAACCCGTGGAACCTGACGGACAGACAGAAGGCCAGCCTCGATTTTCTAGAAACGCTGAACCTGAAGATCCATCGGGCCTATTTGTTCAAGGAGTCGTTTCGTGACTTCTGGCAATCGGCAACCAAGGAAATAGCGGTAAAGTTCATGGAGCACTGGTTCGGGCTGGCTATGGAGTCAAAGATCAAGTAGGTGCAGGACTTTGCGCTCCTGCTGAAACGTCACGAGGGAAATATCCTCTCGTACTTTGATATGCCGATCTCCAATGGCGCTGTCGAAGGGCTGAACAATAAGGCCAAGGTGATCAGCCATCGAGCCTACGGCTTCAGATCGGTAAATAACTATATGCTGAATCTTTATCACTGCATGGGCGACTTACCCATGCCTGCGTCCTTGCACAGATTTGTATGAGAAATCTATTTTCAAATTTGATACTTGGTTGCATGAATGTTGGGGTTGGGCCTCATTGGTGATCCCGTTGTGACAGACATCGCAGACGTAATGACCGACGCGGCAGGAGGCGTTTGTTTCTTTCTTTACGCCGCAGTAAAAGCAGGTGAGAGTCGTAACAACTTTCAAGTAGATTACATCATCGCCGCAAACGAGGCATCCGGTCCCGTATTTCATACGTGTGCTTCAAACGCCTTGTTTTGGTATTCATCTTTTATCGTTAGCCCGTCATAGGAGCACTACTTGATTTTCTCTATCTCTTCCTCGACTTCTTCTGCGCCTTCGTCATAGAACTTCTGCTCGTCCGGATCAAGCTCATGGAGCAGTCGGAGAAATTCTCCGGCATGGACCCGTTCCTCGTTCGCTATGTCCTTGAGAACCTCAATGGCAAGACTGTTGTCTGTAGACTCGGCCAGCTGCATATACAGCTGGATTGCCTCATACTCCGCGGCCACCATGAAACGTATGGCGCGAATCAATTCCTCGTTGGTAAGCTTTCTGTCGTGTGCCAATCCGGAAAAAGGTGTACCGAACTCAGGCATGAGAGCCTCCTTTCTTGTTATCTGTTCATGACAGTGCGCCCCGAGGGGCTATTCGGGGCGCACTTTTTCAATAATGGGCCAACTGCGCCGGTTTCAGCAGCGGAAGCCGTACTGCAGTTGGAAGAACTGCGGCTTCAGGACGGATGGTGGCCCGTCGCAGCCAACACGCTGGCTTTCAAGGCAGTCAGGAAACCATCAGCCATATAACAATTTCCTCAATCCACAACTAGTCGGATTCCATCTCGGTTTTCCAGACTTCCCACACCCTGCCCACAAGCTCCGGACCAGGTTTGAGGGTCATTTTTCCCGGCTTCCAGCCTGACGGCGTTGCTTCGGCACCCTTGCTCTCTCTCACCAACTGGAATGCCTGGATCTGCCTAAGGGTTTCAGCCACATTTCTGCCAACTGGAGGGGTGAGGACTTCGTATGCTTGAATGACCCCTTCGGGATCAATAATAAACCTGCCCCGGTTTTCCACCCCCGCATCTTCGTCATACACGCCAAGGGCAGTCCCGACCTTGCCACCTCCGTCGGAGAGCATCGGGAAAGGAATCCCCCCTTCAACCATTTTCGACAGTTCCTTGTCATTCCACATTTTGTGAACAAAGACGCTGTCTACGCTCATTGACAAGACCTCAACGCCTAGCTTCCTGAATTCCCCATAGTGAGCGGCGACCGCCGCTATTTCGGTTGCTCAGACAAAGGTGAAATCACCCGGATAGAGACACAGCACAACCCATTTACCCAAATGCTCAGACAGTTTCACCGAGGTAAATTCCCCCTTGTGATATGCCGGCGCTGCGAAATCAGGTGCTGGTTTTCCCACTTGGACCATTTTCTTTCCCGCCTTTTTTACTTGCACTGCCTGTTGTTCCTCTGTTGTTTCGGGCCGGCCGACCAAGCCACCGGTCGGACGGGCACAGCCAGCTTTTGGTTTTTCCGCCATGGTCTACCTCCTTTCTTGATCTGCTGATGTTCCGGTATCTCACGTTTTCCGCCGTGCAACAAAGACTTCTGTTTCTCTGATACCAGAACCGGAAAATTCCGCATCGTTCTCGGAAAACTATCCTGCGCACTGCGTAAAAAACACATTTTCGCAACAGTGCGGCCGCTGTCACTGTCCAATTTCTCCGGTGGCGGCCAGGTAGCGCATGATGCCCGTGTGCAGTGCGGTTACAGCCAGGAGTGAACAATGCATTTTGTCCTCAGGCAGCCCTCCTAACTCGTCCGCGATATCCTGATCCGTGAGTTTAAGCACCTCTTCCAGCGGCTTCCCCAGTGCCAGTTCGCTGGCCATGGAAGAAGTGGCTATGGCGACTCCCCAGCCATGGTGATTGGTTGGATAATCAAGGGAAAGAATCTTCAGTTCCCTGTCACTGCTTTTCCGGAACCGTCTCAATCCATGTGCAACATTCTTTTACCTTGGGATCCGTGTCGGGACTGCCGATACCCCGGGCAATCAGCCCGATGACACGGGAATCATTGTCATAGGATATGTGGGCCGACATGGGGTTGGCCATGTCTCCAAGTCCGAAAAGATCGTTCACCGGCGCCACATTGAGAATGACGTTGGTCAGTGTCGGGCAGATACGCGAGTCCAGGTACTCGTCCAGAAACCGGGGCGGCAATGGATAGCTGAAGAGATCATTGGGGTCACTGAAGGCGACCAGCTTGAGTTCGCCTAAAAGGCGCTCGGCTGAACGGGGCCCCGTTGGTGAACAAATTGCCGCTATCTGTCCGGTGATTTCCGGTACCGGCCTGCCCAACTGCAGGAGGGGAAGCTGGTTGGAGAGCATGAACACCGTAAATTTCTTGTGTTTCAGCGCGTCGGCACAGGCGCTCATCCTCGGATCCGACTGGGCAAGGGTAGCAAGGTACTGCATGGTGTCAACGACAATACGGCTCCCCAGGCTGTGCGTTATGAACACAAACCTGTCGTCGAGGTTCTTGTGAACGTTCTCTCTCAGCGGATCACAATAGTCGGCGCCAGTGCCCGGCAGGTCCTCCCACTCCCTGGCCATCATCCAGCACAGGGACTGGGCAACCGCCGATTGGATCTTTTCCTGGGAAGTTCCGTTATACATCAGGACATCCGGGACGGTGTCGTTGACGAACTCCTTCAGCATCCTGTTAACAGTGGCGCGACGGAAGGCGTATTCTTCCGAATTGTCAAAGCTCAGACTCTGCTTTTCCCGTTCGATGATAGAATACCACGTGAGTTCATAAAAAATCATGCTCCGCGTCCCATCGTCGTTCAGGAAGCGGCTGATCCGCAGGTTTCCCAATTCCCGTTCCGGATCGTGCGGCCGCGACAGGGTCAATTCCTTGTACTGTTCCTGAACCCTGTTGAGAGAAAGGGCGCGCGCCAGGTTCTCGGCCATTCGAGCGGAATACCCGGGCTGGTGGGAACCCATACCGTGCACCATGAGCACTTTCAGGTCGGGACGTTTCGCGCCGAGTTCCGAGGTGTCATTTTCCTCCTCGCCCAGGAAGGTCTCAAGTCCTTCAAACGGTCTCCCGCGCACGTAACACTGCCGCGTATCCGCCTTCGAGGTCTCCTTTTTTTCCAGGACGGCCTGCGCCACACCCTTGGCAATCCCCGCGCACCCGGCTAGCAATACGGGCAGGAGAAGAATCACCAGACAGCGAAATGTGAACATGAAAACATTTTTTTTCATATCGTGCATCTCTCTTCCCATGAAGTCAATTTCCCCGTTCCTAAGCCAGCTGTGTTTATTGAAAACTTCCGCTGGCCGCTTCGGTCCGACAAACTGGATTGCGAGTTTGATTAAGAGCCGCCCTTCGTGAGTATTTCAATAGGGAGGAATTAAGAACCTCAAAAACGCAAAATACGGGACATTATCCAAACGCCGCTAGCCCGCGCTATATGATATAGTTCCGTTAATTTTCAGATGGCAAGAAGGAGGGTTGTCCACAGCTGCGTCGTGGCCCCCCCCCTTTGGAACGATATCGATGCGAACTTGTTGCGATGTTCAGAGTTCCTCAGTAATTCCCTGATGAAATTATTTCGGAATCTCACTGAGCGGAATTCCCATCGCTTTGGCGACGCCTTCGCCATATGCCGGGTCAGCTTTCAGGCAATTGACGATGTGGCGTATTTTGATTTCGCGCGGCGCATCGCCCATGGCGCGGGCGGTGTTGCCGAACAAGGCTTCCTGCTGCTCGGCATTCATCAGCCGGAACAGGTTGCCGGGCTGAGTGTAGTAATCGTCGTTGTCTTCCCGATGGTTCCAGTGTGCCGCCGCTCCCGAAAGTTCGAGGGGCGGTGCGGCGAAATCGGGCTGTTCCTGCCATTCGCCATAACTGTTGGGCTCGTAGCCGAGGGTGCTGCCGTAGTTGCCGTCGACGCGCATCTGGCCGTCGCGATGGTAGCTGTGGAAAGGGCAGCGGGCGCGGTTGACCGGGATCAGCTGGTGGTTGACACCGAGCCGATAACGCTGGGCATCGCCGTAGGAGAAGAGCCGGCCCTGCAGCATCTTGTCCGGAGAGAAGCCGATGCCGGGGACGATGTTGGCCGGATTGAAGGCGGCCTGCTCGACCTCGGCGAAGTAGTTGTCCGGGTTGCGGTTGAGCTCGAACTCGCCAACGTCGATCATCGGATAATCGCCATGAGGCCACACCTTGGACAGGTCGAAGGGGTTGAAGGGGCAGGTGCGGGCCTGCTCGTCGGTCATGATCTGGATCTGCATCTTCCAGCGTGGGAAGTCACCCTTTTCGATGCTCTCGTAGAGGTCGCGCTGGTTGCTTTCGCGATCCTTACCGATAATGGCTTCTGCTTCGGCGTCGGTCAGGCATTTGATCCCCTGTTGCGTCTTGAAATGGAATTTGACCCAGTGCCGCTCGTTCTTGGCATTGATGAGGCTGAAGGTGTGGCTGCCGTAGCCGTTCATGTGCCGGAAGGAGAGCGGGATGCCCCGTTCGCTCATGGTGATAGTTACCTGGTGCAAGGCCTCTGGAAGCAGGGTCCAGAAGTCCCAGTTGTTCTTGGCGCTGCGCATATTGGTACGCGGATCCCTTTTTACGGTGTGGTTCAAGTCAGGAAACTTGAGGGGATCTTTGAGGAAAAAGACCGGCGTGTTATTGCCGACCAAGTCCCAGTTGCCCTCTTCGGTGTAGTATTTCATGGCGAAGCCGCGGATGTCACGCTCGGCATCGGCTGCGCCGCGTTCACCTGCCACCGTGGAGAAACGGACGAACATTTCAGTCTTCTTACCGATTTCGGAGAAGATTTTCGCTTTTGTATAGCGGGTGATGTCATGGGTTACCGTGAAAACACCGTGAGCCCCCGAACCCTTGGCGTGCATGCGGCGTTCGGGAATCACCTCACGATCGAAATTGGCGAGTTTTTCCAGGAACCATACGTCCTGCAGCAATACGGGACCGCGCGGACCGGCGGTCATGATGTTGTTGTTGTCAACGACGGGAGCGCCGGCGTTGGTGGTAAGTTTCTTGTTCTTATCCTTTTCCATGTAATCCTCCGTGAATTCTTGATGTTATCTAAAAGCCCTTACATGCATTTTGCACCTAGATACTTGACAGTTTACTTGGTACACGATGCATTGCAATCAGACCGCTGTGTCATTTTAGTCTCCTCACCGCATTTCTTTTAAAACTACTCCTCCCGGTACCAGCCGGAAAGATGTGGTTGGAAGACGTTGTCGATGATGTGGATAACCCCGTTGGCACACTCAATATCGGTCGCAACGAATTTGGCATTGTCCACCAGGGTCTCGCCCTCTTCCAGGGCGATGGTGAGTGATTTGCCCTTTTCCGTACCGATTGTGTCCATGCCCCCGATTTCCTCGACGGAATACTTTCCCGCAACCAAGCGATAGGTGAGGGTGTCCGACAGGACTTTCGGATCCAAGGCAGTTTCTTCGATGTTCATCCTGGCAAAGGCATCATTGTTGGGAGCAAACAGTGTATAGGGACCAGTCCCCTTTAACCTTTCCGCAAGATTCGCCTTTTCAAGCGAGGTTACCAATCGGCCTTTATGGTTTCCATGATGTCTTTCATACGAGACTCCTTTTCTTTGATGAAGGTCTATCGGCGTTTTCTATATACAGTACAATACTTTAAAAGATAATCAAAAGTAGTAGATAATAGTTATGAATAAGGAGGTAAAAATTTTTGTCCCCCAAGGCATTCTCTGTCATTCCGGACACAGGCCGAAAAAATCAAGTCGGTGAAACGAAATAACAAAACCGGTTTTCTTCTTCACCTCTTCACTGAGTTCATCGACGCTGGCAATTTCCGGGTCCATAATCTTCCTGCATTTCGTGCAGATGGCGTGGGGATGGGATACGGCCTGTTGCCGTCATAACGGTTACTGCCGTCAGGAAATCCCAGCTCCAAGACCTCATTCAGCTCCTTGAGCAGGGCAATGGTCTTGTAGACCGTGGTAATGCTTGTTGTCAGAAATTTACTCCTTATTTCTTTATAAATATCCTCGACACTGGGATGCTCCTAACTGGCGGCCAAGATCTTGAGGATGACCAAACGTTGCGGCGTGAGACGAAAATGCCGCCCCTTTATCTTGGCCAGCATCTGCTTCAGTCGTTCTTCTGTATATTTTACAGTCCCATTACTTTTCAAAGTCTTACCTCAGCAGAGGAATATGGATATCCATAGATAACCATTATTAATTATTTTCTGCTATTTGAACTTGTCAAGTTAGATAATCTATTTCAGCAAGGTCTTTGCAGATTGCCGATTCTGGATCAAGGCCAAAGTCATCAGCCATAGGTATTACGGTTTCAGATCGGCGAAGAATTACATTCTGAACCTTTATCACTGTCATGGCAGACTTGCCTCATGTGTACTTGCTGTGCACAGATTTGTGGAAGGAACCACGAAGTTATATCCGATAGTCACTAAAGTGCTGACGGCATTATCATCGAGGCACGGGCTTCCACGAAGGAAGGGCCGGTTTTTACTGGACTTTCCTTCGTGGCTGAGGCTATTCCACGGCAATTTTCTTTGTTTTTTGAAGTGCTGCCTCGGTTTTCGGCATCCTCACTTCAAGGATGCCGTCCTTGAAGCTGGCCTTTGCTTTTGCCGTTTCCGTTTCCGCAGGCAGACGGAGGGTTCTGGTGAAAGAGCCGTATGCGCGTTCCAGGCGGTAATAATCTTTTTTTTCAACCTTTTCTTCGCTCTTCTTCTCACCGGAGATCGAGATCACGTCATCAGAGATATTGACATCAATATCCTCTTTTTTCATCCCCGGGAGTTCTGCTTTCACGACCACATCATTTCCGTCTTCGAAAATATCCACCGTCGGATAGCTCATGCCGAAATCGGGCAGTTTGAATTTCGGCATCCATGAGGGAGCGTAGAAGGGGCGGCGGAAGGCTTCCTCGAACCATCGCTCCATCTCCTCAAAGGGGGAGACAAGGCCTTTCTGGGGCTTCATGATTTCCATGGGTTCCTTTTTTGCCGGGTTAGTACCTTTTTTGTCTGTCATAACTGTTTCCTCCTTTCCTCTCTTGAGGATATCTGGTCGGCATATTTCTCTTCCCAATATTAAATTTAAGCACTGTCAGGGTGATGTCAAGGATCACCTGTCCGGAGGTGCGACGATTCCCCGTCAGGGGAGTGTGTTCTCATGGTGATGGCCATGCCAGCACAAACGCCGTACGCGGATCAGGTCAGTCGGAGGGTGCCTTCCGGCAGTGTGGTACGAAGTGATTCCTGAATTGACCTGATTTCTTCAGCCAGGTAGGGTGTTTTTTCGCTGCGGCCCCAGACCACATTCGGCCAGCAGAAATCCTGCGAGCTTCTGCCGATCACATGCACGTGGAGTTGTTTTACGACATTGCCGATGGCTGCCACGTTCAGTTTTTCAACCCCGGAAAGCCCCTTTACGAAGCCGGAGAGCAAGTTAATTTCCTCCAGCAGCGCTTCCTGGTCTTCCCGGTTGAGTTCGAAGATTTCCGTTTGGTCTCGGCGCGGTACCAGGATGAACCAGGGCACCAGGGCATTATTCAGCAGGAGCAGGAGGCTGAGACGCATTTCTCCCAGTACGATGCAGTCATTGGCAAGGCGTGAATCAAGGGTGAAGCTGTTCATCGTGCAGATGCTCCTCTGGCGGACTGAGTCTGCCGATTGTGGTGTACTACTACTGAGTTTGCGAATGGCCCGAGTCGAAATATTTATGTTTCACCAACCAGCAGAATCTGGAGGTCCATGACGTTGGTTCCGGTCGGTCCGGTGATGAAGAGGCCACCGTTTTCCTTGAAAAACATGTAGGAATCGTTATTTTCGAGGAAGCGGCGCGCGCGGTCTTTGTCCGCCAAGGGAATCGTCTCACCGTCCACCAGTGCTCCGGCCGCATCGGTGGGGCCGTCGCTGCCGTCGGTGCCGGCGGAGAGAAGGGTTATGTCGTCTGTTCCGGCAATATCCAGGGCAAAGTGCAGGGCAAGTTCCATGTTTCTCCCTCCTTTGCCGCTGCCCCTGACCTGCACAACCGTTTCGCCGCCGGAGAGCAGACAGAGAGGTTTCCCCTGCCAGGATTCCTTGCGAACCATGGCTGTCCGGACAAGCATTTTTGCCACGTCAGCAACATCTCCGTGTACTTCGGTGGAGAGTATCTCGGCTGCCAGGCCCAGCTTTTGTGCCGTTGCGAGCATTGCCTCCAGTGCTACGCGGTTGCTGCCGATGATGTGGTTTTCCACTCGCTGAAAAATAGCATCTCCTTGTTTGGGAGTTTCCGGGTGATCACCCCGAGCTCCGGTGGCAAGGTATGCCACCACCTCAACGGGAACCTGCTCAAGGAGTTGGTAGCGCTCCAGGACGGCAAGAGCATCCCGGAACGTGGTCGGATCGGGAGCCGTGGGCCCCGAGGCGATGACGTCCAGGTCGTCGCCGATTACATCGGAGAGGATGAGTGAGATGGTCCGGGCTGGGCTGATGATGCCTGCAAGCCGGCCTCCTTTTACCCGTGAAAGGTGTTTTCGTACCGTGTTCAGTTCATGGATGTCGGCACCACAGCGCAGGAGAAGGTCCGTGGTCTTTTGTTTTGCCGCAAGCGGGATCTGTTTGACAGGGGCTACCAGGAGGGCGGACCCGCCACCGGAGATCAGGGTTACCACAAGTGTCTTTTCGTCGGCACTGGCGGCCAGTTCCATGATCTCTTCTGTTCCGCGGAAGCCGAATTCGTCAGGAACGGGGTGTCCTGCTTCGAACGTCCTGAATTTTTCCGGTTTTCGAGCAAGTGTGTGATCGTACTTGGTGACAAAAACACCGGTTTCCAGAATGTCACCCAGTTCCTGTTCAAGGGCAAGGGCCATGGAAGCCGCTGCTTTGCCAAAGCCGATAGCTATCAATCGGGTAAAACCACCGTCACGATACGCCGTCCGAATTGCCTCGCAGCTGTCCTTAACCGACTCAAAGGGGTCAACAGCCCTCAGCGCAGTAAAAAATAATTTTCTGGCAATCTCATGATGCTTTTTCATATAGTACAAAACTATACTGGCGGAAAAGCCTGCCGTCAATTGTCAGTTTCAGGAGGAGTTGATGAATACTACCTTAGAGAAGGAAAAGAAGCCGCGCGATTTCAATGAAGCAGCATCATCCTGGGACGAGGAGCCTCGCCGGGTTCGCCTGGCCTTTGAGGTGGCTGAGGCGCTAAAACGGGAGGTTGTTATTAGCAGTGCAATGGATGTACTGGACTACGGCTGCGGTACCGGACTTGTCACCCTCTGTCTCCAGCCTCTGGTGAGGAGCATCACGGGTGCCGATACCTCGGACGGCATGCTCGAGATCCTCCGCGGGAAGGTTGCGGGCCAAGGGCTGACAAACGTGAAAATGGTGCTTCTCGATCCGGACCGGGAATCTTTCCCGGCGGAAAGCTTCGACCTTTTGGTCAGCAGCATGATGCTGCATCACGTTGATGATCCCGTCAAGCTGCTGAATGATTTTTATCGTATGCTCCGACCCGGAGGAGCGCTGGCCGTCGCTGATCTCGATGCGGAAGATGGCAGCTTTCATGGCCACGGCCTGTCCGCTGCACATTCCGGTTTTGACCGTGACCGGATGCGTGCTATGCTGGAAGAGGCCGGTTTTCGGGAAACAAGGGCGGTAACCGCGTCAATGGTAGAGAAGACTGATGACCGAAAAATCGTCAGGACCTATACTGTTTTTCTCATGACGGCACGAAAGTAGAAACGATCAGGCAACTATTCAGCAGCTACTGAAAGTGAAAGGTGAGTCCCCCGCCCCTTGCAGGAGGGGGCTTGGTCATGTTTGTTCAATTGACAGCTCCAGCTATTCCTCAATTCCCTCCCGCTTGTGCGCCTGAGCACTTCTGCGCGTGGATCCGTTACCCGAGGGACGCTGATTTTATGGTATTTTCGATGATACACAGGAAGTTTTTTCGCTGCTGAATTTCATCAACAACGAGTCCGGTTTTCCCGGAGTTTCAATAAGGAGTCTTTTTTATGCCACGAGGAATATGTCATCGCCATGGTGAGAACGTTTCCTGTTCCTGCGGAATGGGTAACCTCTACCGCTTTGTAGAGCCGGTTGCCCTGTTGCTTCTCAAGACCAAGGGGAAAACCCATGGCTATGATCTGGCGGGTGCCCTGAATACCTATGCCCTTAGCGATTCAATCGTTGAGCCTGGAGCTCTGTACCGGACACTCCGTCGTCTGGAAGAAAACGGTTATGTCGATTCTTCCTGGGATGTTAGCGGAGCAGGCCCGGCACGAAGAATTTACGAACTGACTCCCGCCGGCGAGGTCCATCTCCAGGAATGGGGAGAGGTGCTGGATCGGCTTTCACAGTCCCTGGGCAGGTTTGTGCTGGATGTGCGCAACTTGGAAGGTACCCCTCTTCTCGAAAATGAGGGTGGTTAGTGTCTGTGCGATAATGATCGGAGACAAAAACCGCCTTCCTTGACGTATGTCATACTGTTTCTACCCGGACATGGCTACTCTGGTACTCACTACTCAAGGGAGGTATCGGTCATGTCCACTGCGCGAAACCTAGCCGAAAGGCCAATTCAGGATTTTTTCATTTGCGAGCAGAAAGAGCCTCGCTGTCTTTTACCCATAACCGCTCCGGATGGCGGCCTTCATCCAGCGCTCCGCGAGTATCCTTCGCGGCTGTTTGTCGAAACCACTACCCGCTGTAACCTTCGCTGTGCCATGTGCGTCAAGCAGACTGAGGATTGCGGGGTTGTCGACGGGGATCTCTCACCCGAAACCTTTGCCGCCCTGGAGCCGGCACTTCCCCACGTCGAGTCGCTGGTTCTCAACGGGATCGGCGAGCCGCTTCTTCATCAAAACCTGGAGGACTTCATCCGAACCGGCAAGAGGCTGATGCCGGCGGAGAGTTGGGTCGGCTTCCAGACCAACGGGCTGCTGCTGGATGAGTCGCGTGCCCTTTCGCTGGTGGAAGCTGGTCTTGACCGTATCTGTATCTCGCTTGATTCGGTCTGCCCCGACACCTTCCGCAAGATTCGCGAGGGGGGCGAAATGCTTGATCTGGAAAGGGCTTTGTCCGCTCTGAAAATTGCCAGGGAAGCAGTAATTTCTTCCCGGCTGAGGGTAGGGTTGGAGTTTGTTCTAATGAAGGACAATGCCCGTGAACTTCCCGATGCCTTACGTTGGGCTGCTTCCCGAGGGGTTGATTTTTCCATTGTCACCCACCTCCTGCCGTATGATCAGGAGCATGTGACAAAGGTTGCCTATGATGACAATACCGATGAGGCCGTTGCCTTCTTTCGCCCCTGGAAAGAGCGGGCCGCTGCCGAGGGTATCAATCTGCGGCACTATTTTAAGACCATGTGGAATTATCTGCGCACAGCGGAGGAGCAGAGAATAGTGGACTTCGTAGCGGAGATGCAGGCCGAGGCCAGCAAGCGGGAGTTGTTCATCAACATGAAGAAATTGCTGGATCGGGATGAAGGCTGGGCCGCGGAACTTGCCGGGATTTTTGCCGAAGCGAAGAAGGTTGCCGAAGACGCCGGTATCGAGCTGACCTTACCGGAGATTACCCCCAAAAGTGATCGCAGGTGTGATTTTGTGGACCGGGGCGGTGCCTTTATCTCTTGGGATGGCGGCGTGCACAACTGTTATTTTCTCTGGCACCGCTTCGGCTGTTACTTTTCCGGCCGGAAAAAACATGTGGATGCAAAGGTATTCGGCGACCTCAGCGAGCAGGGGATACGGGATATCTGGAACGGGCCGGAGTTCCTCTCCTTCCGGCAAGAGGTGCTGCACCACCAGTACCCGTTCTGTTCCAACTGTAACCTGGTGCCGTGCGAGTATCTCTACGCCGAGGAATTCGTGCACGACTGTTACGTCAACAAGGTGCCCTGCGGTGATTGTTTCTGGTGCATGGGTTTGTTCAACTGCCTGCAGTAATGGGGATCAGTAGGGGCGCGGCAAAACGTGCCCCTACTGCGTTATCACAAGAAAACGGTCGTCGAAATATTTTTCGAGGACTGGTCTTACTTCCTTCCAGGAAAGTCCGCCTCCGCCGCAGCCGGGGCGGGGGACTACCACCATTTCCCATCCTTTCGTGTCAGCCAGTGTCACCAGCTCTTTTGTTGATCTTTCGATAAGCCTCAGGTCCGGGTTTTCGTACGGTGAATGCTCGACCGGGAAATTCACTACTCCGTCGCCGAGCTCCAGAACATGGTTTCCCTGCTTGGCAAGCACTGCCCCGAGTCTGGCGGCAAAATCGGGTAATCGTTCTCCTGCCTGCCGGGCACAGCCGTTACCGAGTACCGCTTTTCCGCTTTTCGAGATCATGCCGTTGGTGGTTACGGCAATAATTGCCTTGGCGAAATACTCCCAGAGATTTCCTTTTATTTCTATCATGGTAATTTTCTTTATTGAGTATATTTTATTTTAACGGGTTAAGGCTATACTTGGAGGTGATCTGTGCTGTTTCTGTTCAGTTTCCCTCGTGTTGAGTCTCTTCAAGGGGATTTTCCGGCTGCTTTTCCATGCAATGATCACGTATTTATTCAGCAGAGTCAATCCAACATTGGGAGAGAAAGAATTTTCCATGAAATCAAGAGGTGATTTGTATCATATCCCCTGGCATCTGATTGTTGCCTTCGGCTTGCTGATGGTGACAATTCTGGTGACAGGATATTTTTTCTACGCTGATCAGCGGAAGGCGGTAACGCAGGAGAGATTCGACGATCTGTCCGCAATTGCCGACCTGAAGGTCAATCAGCTCGCCAGGTGGCGTGCCGAGCGGTTGCAGGATGCCGAGTATTTCAGGGATAACATCGAGTTTGTTAAAAGTGTCCGGCGTTTTGCAAGCCAGCCTGCTTCCATCCGGAAGCGTCAGGAATTGCTGCGCTGGCTTGCTCCGCTACTGAAAAACCCGGAATTCTGCTTCATTGTCCTGCTCGATGCACAGGGAACGGAACTGGTGCGTGCCGGCGTTCCGGGGAATACGGTCGGGTCAATTTCCCGGGACTACATCCGCACGGCACATAAACACGGGAGTGTTTTTTTATCTGACTTCCATTATGGTGAGCAGAGCCATATCCATCTTGATATCCCGGTTCCCCTTTCCCTGACAACGGGATCGGGCACTCGTGCCGTCGGTACCCTGTTGCTGCGTATTGACCCTTTTCAACTTCTCTACCCTCTCGTGCAATCATGGCCCACCTCTCGGAGGACAGCGGAAACGCTCCTGGTGCGACGTGATGGCACAGATGTGCTCGTTCTCAATGAGCTCCGCTACCGCAAGGGAACAGCGCTGGTCCTCCGCGTGCCGGCCAGTCAACCGGGGTATGTCTCGACAAAGGTGATCCAGGGAAGTGGCGGGAATTACGAGGGCAATGACTACCGGGGGATGCCGGTACTGGCTGCTGCCCGGCAGGTGGAAGGTTCTCCCTGGTTCCTCGTCGCAAAAATTGACAGGGAGGAACTGCTGAACCCTCTCAGAAATCGCTCCAGGTTTATGCTCGCGGTGATACTTCTGCTGATCCTGTCCGTTGGCTTGCTGGTGGGAATCTACTGGCGGCACCAGAGCGCCCGCTACTATCGGGATCTTTACCGGGAGGAACATGCGCGTCGGCTCCTTGCGGACAGGGTCGAGTATCTGACCCATAATGCCAATGACAGTATTCTGTTGCTTGACGGTGACTTCCGCGTCATTGAGGCAAACGAAAAAGCGTTGGAGGTCTATGGCTTCTCACGCGAGGAGATTACCCGCCTTGGCCTTGGGGATCTTCGCTGCGAAACCGCGGTGCCGGACCTGGATGTCCGGATGTGCCAGGTGAAGAAAGCGGGCGGGCTGGTTTTTGAAAGCATCCATTGTCGCAAGGATGGCAGCAGTTTCCCGGTGGAGAACAGTATCCGTTACCTGGAGATTGACGGGCGAGCTTTCTTTCAGGCAATTACCCGGGATATCAGCGAACGGAAAAAAGCTGAAGCCCGTATTGAGCGATTGTCTCACCTGTACCAGGCCCTCAGCCAGGTTAACCGCTGCATTTTCTTTGCGAAAGACAGGACCGGGCTCATTGTTTCAATCTGTCGCACAATTGTTGAAAACGGCAGGTTTTGTATGGCGTGGGTGGGTTTTGTCGATGCCGTAACCCGTCGTGTGGTTCCGTCTGGAAGCTACGGCTGTGAAGATGGCTATCTCGATGAGTTGGTGATTTCGGTCGAGGATCTCCCCGAAGGTCATGGCCCGACCGGAAGGGCGATCCGCGAAAGCCAACACGTCATGTGTCAGAATATCGGCGAAGATTCGAACATGGAGCCATGGCGCGAAAAAGCACAGGCACGAGGGTATCGTTCTTCCGCGGCGTTTCCCCTTAGTATCGCTGACAAGTGTGTTGGGGCACTTATGGTGTACGCCCCGGCTCCTGATTTTTTCGACTACGAGATAGTATCGCTTCTTGATGAGCTTTCTTCGAATCTCTCCCATGCGCTGGAGTCACTCGAGCGTGACGAGGCCCTGGAAATGAGCCGCGAGCGGCTTCTCTTTGCCATGAAATCGTCCTCAATGGGCTCATGGGACTGGAATCTGACGGAGAACAGCTTTCTTTGGGATGATTCCATGCATGTGTTGGTTGGCCTGAAACCAGGCGATTTTTCCTGCAGCATGGAGAACTTCGTACCGTTGATCCACCCATCAGACCGGGAAAGGGTCAGGCAGGAGCTCAAGTGCGTACTGGCTGCCGGTTCCGACTATGAAAGCATCTATCAGGTGGTTTGGCCGAACGGTGCCATTCGTCATCTCCACTCCAAGGGCAGGGTCTATCGAAATGAGCAGGGAAACCCTGTTCGGATGGCTGGTGTGTCTTGGGATATTACTGACAAAATGCAGAAATCGGACATGCAGCAAAAGCAGAAGGAGCTTCTTCAGACAATGCTGGACACCATTCCCGTGATGATTTGCTATTTTGATACCGACAAATGTCTGAAGTGGGCAAATTCCGAGTGGGAGAAAATACTTGGCTGGACGTTTCTGGACCTGAACCCTGAAGAAGTTTTGGAAAAATGCTGCCCTGACGAAGCGGTTCGAGGCCGTATGCTGGATTTTTTCGGCACTGCCAACGGAACTTGGGACGACTTCAGGATGCACACTCGCGGCGGCAGCATTCTTTACACGACCTGGGCGGCCGTGAAGTTGTCCGATGAAACGATTTTTGCCATCGGGCAGGATATTAGTGAGCGCATGAAGGCCAAGAATGAAATACTGAGCCTTAATGCCGGCCTTGAAGCAAGGGTTCTGGAGAGGACTGAGCAGCTGGAGGAGGCCAACCGTGATCTGGAGTCATTTTCCTACTCCGTTTCCCACGATCTGCGGGCACCACTGCGTGCCGTCAAAGGGTTCGTGAACATTTTAAAGGATGAGCATAGTAATGAACTCAGTCAGGAGGGACTCCGGCTCACCAACTTGATAGTGGAAAACACCGACAGAATGGGCCGGTTGATAGCTGATCTACTCGCCTTCTCCCGGGTGGGCAGGTATGAGATTGCCCGGGAGGTTGTTTCGATGTCGGATCTTGTCGGTTCCGTTATCGAGGAGCTTCAGTCGCATGAAGAGTGTGGAGGGATCGAGTTCCGGCTGGAGCCTCTTCCCGGGGCAGTGGGAGATGAAGCCATGTTTCGCCAGGTATGGATGAACCTGCTGGCAAATGCTCTCAAATTTACCCTGCCGAAAGGCCCCGGCTGTATCGAGGTCAGCTCTCTGACGTGTGATGGAGAAACTGTCTATCAGGTGAAAGATTCCGGAATAGGTTTTGAAGGTGAGTTTGCCGACAAGCTCTTCGGGATCTTTCAGCGGCTTCATTCGTCAGCGGAATTTGAAGGGTCAGGTGTGGGCCTGGCCATCGTGCAGCGGATCGTGACCCGCCACGGCGGGAAGGTCTGGGCGGAAGGGGTGAAGGGTGAGGGGGCAACGTTCTATTTTTCGCTGCCGCATGTTGAAGGATCGGGGTAAGAAATTCGGATTAAGAAAGGCGGGGTAATGAACCGGATTACGGATTACCCCGTACCCCGCAGTTCCTACCTCGCCTTTACTCTCAAAGCCCGACCTCTTTCGCCAGCTTCTTCCAGGCAGGCATACTCTTCTCGATCATACCCTTGTCAACGCAGTAGGCGATGCGAAAGTGACCCGGTGCGCCGAATCCGGCTCCCGGTACCAGCAGAATCTGGTGATTCTGAGCGAGTTTGACAAATTTCACGTCATCCGGAAGCGGAGATTTCGGGAAGAGATAAAAGGCGCCGTCCGCTTTAACCATGCTGAATCCCATGGCAGTCAGGTTGTCATAGAAGATGTCGCGCTTTTCCTGATAGTCGTCGATATTAACAGAAACACGCTGCAGTTTGGCGACCAGTCGCTGCATGAGGGCCGGTGCATTGACGAAACCCAGCACTCGGTTGGAAAAGATCGCCCCTTGCATGAAAGTGGCCACATCTTTCATCCGGGGGTTTGCGGCCAGGTAGCCGATCCTTTCGCCGGGCAATGCCAGATCTTTGCTGTGCGAGGTAGCAATCAGCGAGTTCTCTACGTAGCGGAAGATATTCGGTACTTCTTTGCCATCGTAACTGATGCGTGCATAGGGTTCGTCGGAAATAAGCAGTATCTGCCGGGAAAGTTCCTGCTCCTTGCGCCGCAGCAATTCCCCCAGTTTCCGGAGGTCTTCGGCCGGATAGATGACCCCGGTCGGATTGTTTGGAGAACAGATGATAATGGCCCTGGTTTTCGAGGTGATGGCGTTTTCGATGGCGGTCAGGTTGAGCTGAAAGGTTTCCCTGTCGGTCCAGGCCTCAACAGGGACGCCGCCGTGATTATCGATGTAGAATTTGTATTCCACAAAGAAGGGGGTAAGGATGATGACTTCTTCGCCCGGATTGAGGATGGTTTTGAGTGCCACATTGAGTGCTCCGCCCGCACCGCAGGTCATGATGACATGGCTGCTCTTTACCTCCAGTCCGGACTTCTCTGCCAGAACCTCCGCGACCGCCTGCCTGGTTTCCTCATAACCCGCATTGTTCATGTAGCGGTGCATGCCGGGAATAGGATGCTTTGCCAGCTTCCGGAATTCTTCCTCGAATTCGGCAGGAGGTTCAACCGTGGGGTTGCCAAGGGTGAAGTCGAAGACATTTTCCGCTCCGTGGATGGCGCGGAGCCTTTCACCTTCCTCGAACATCTTGCGTATCCATGAGGCATTTTCAATGAAACCGGCAATTTTCCTGGCGATGGGCATGAAAGTAACTCCTTGTTTTCCTGGACTGGATGGTTTCGGCACAACGTGCTGAACGGATAGTGAATTTTTACCATGATTGGCAGCAGCAAGGCAAGTAAAGCTTAGCGTTGCCGGGCGCGTCAAGCGTGGTGAAAACACTGAATTAGCTTGCTTTGAGGTCATTTTCATCCTTTACAAGCCGCTTTTCCCCATGCTACTATTCCGAAGTTTTTAGAAGCCTGTCGAACTTAGGGTAACTCTGCTGCAAATCCGTCTGGACGGTCCATATTCCGCCGCTTTTTTGGTCAATAGAACAACTATTGCCCTGCAAAATCGACAAAATCTGTCCTCGCCCAGCCGAATTTTCGCTTTGATTTCCTACGTCTGACAGGCTAGGGGGCACAAACAGTTTGAGATGAAAGGAACTACGGGACATGTCAGGTCATAATAAATGGAGCACCATAAAGCACAAAAAAGGTGCTGCTGATGCCAAGCGTGGGAAAGTATTTACCAAGATAATCAAGGAATTAACCGTTGCCGCAAAAATGGGAGGGGCTGATCCCGATGCAAACCCGCGGCTGCGTACCGCCATTGATAAGGCAAAAAGCGAAAACATGCCGAAGGACAACATCGAGCGGGCCGTCAAGAAGGGTTCCGGCGGGCTTGAGGGGGTAAACTACGAGGAAACGACCTATGAGGGCTACGGTCCTGGTGGTGTTGCTGTCCTGGTGGAGGTTATGACCGACAACCGCAACAGAACCGTTTCCGACGTGCGGAGTATCTTCTCCAAGTGTAACGGAAACATGGGCGAAGCGGGTTGCGTTGCCTGGTTGTTCGACAAGAAGGGCCTGATCGTCTATTCAAAGGATACCGACTTTGACTCGCTGTTCGAGGCAGCCTTGGAAGTGGGGGCCGACGATGTTTCCGACGAAGAAGGGCAGATTGAGGTGGTAACCGATCCCTCTGCCTTTATCGAGGTACGCGAGGCTCTGGAAAAAGCCGGCTTCAAATATGAATCCGCCGAAGTCACCATGATTCCCCAGACCATGGTCAAGCTGGACGGTAAGCAGGCCGAGAGCATGCTGAAGCTCATGGACAGGCTTGAAGATAACGATGACGTTCAGAACGTCTATGCGAACTTCGATATCTCGGATGAAGAGATGGAAAAGATGATGTAGGAGCTTCAGGGGGCGGGCAGATGGCCCGCCCTTCGAGTTTTATTCTGTTTCAGTCTGGGCAGGCCCCTGTGCCTGCCCAGACTGAACGACCAGAGGGACCCTCAACGCTGACAGGTTTTTTTACATGAAAATTCTCGGCATCGACCCCGGTTCGCGGATCACCGGGTACGGCATCATCGTGAAGGAAGGCAATCGTCTGATTCATGTGGATAACGGTGCCATCTTTACCGATGCGGCCAAAGACTTTCCCCTTCGCCTGCAGAGGATTTACCGCGGACTTAGCGAGATTATCGAGCGCTTTCAGCCCGAAGTGGTTGCCGTGGAGAACATCTTCTTCGCCAAAAACGTCCAGAGCGCCCTGAAACTCGGGCAGGCCCGCGGGGCGGCAATCGTGGCCGCGGTAAATGCCGGTCTTCCCGTGTACGAATACTCTGCGCTCCAGGTGAAGCAGGCGGTTGTCGGTCATGGAAAGGCTGCCAAGGTGCAGGTTCAGCAGATGCTCAAGGCGCTCCTCAACCTTCCGGAAATCGCGCAGGAGGATGCCTCTGATGCTCTTGCCGTGGCGGTCTGCCACGCCCATTCGCACAAACTGAACGCCCTTCGGAGGCAAACGGGATGATCGCCCTACTTACCGGTAAAATTGCCCATAAATCACCCGAGTACATTATTCTCGACGTCAACGGCGTCGGCTACCGGGTGCAGATTCCCTTTTCCACCTATTACGAACTTCCCGACGGCGGGGCAGAGATATCCCTCAACATCTATACCCATGTGAAAGAAGATGCCATCAGCCTCTACGGCTTCCGCACGGCGGACGAAAAGATCTTTTTCCAGCTGCTCATCTCCGTTTCCGGCATCGGCCCGAAACTGGGTAAAGATATTCTTTCCAATATTCAGGTGAAAGAACTGGCTTCTGCCATCGTCCGTGGGGATCTGGCGCGGCTCTCCGCTGTTCCCGGTATCGGCAAAAAGACCGCGGAACGCTTGGTGCTGGAATTGAAGGACAAAGTGCAAAAGCTGGAGTTTGCCGGCACCTCTGCGGGTGGAGAGTCCCTGGCGCCAAGCTCGGGAATCGAGGAAGACGTCGCCTCGGCCCTGATCAACCTCGGCTATAAAGAGGCGGTGGTAAGGAAAGCCCTTGCCGAGATGCGAGTGTCTCCGGACGACTCCATGGAGCAGGTGTTGAAGCAGGCGTTGAAGTCTTTGATGAAGTAAGGCAGCGAACAGTGAACAGTGACTAGTGTACAGTAGAACCACAAACAGTCCACACCATTCATTGTTTACCATCCTCTGGACACTGGTTTTCTAATGACCCGAATCATCGCACCACAGACAACCGAAGACGATGTTCTCTTTGAATCCTCGCTGCGCCCCCGCGCCCTTGAAGAATACGTGGGGCAGCAGAAGGCCAAGGGAAATCTCCAGCTGTTCATCGACGCGGCCCGCGGGCGCGGCGAGTCGCTGGATCACGTGCTGCTCTGCGGTCCGCCGGGTCTTGGCAAGACAACCCTGGCAAACATCATTGCCACCGAGATGGGGGTGAACATCAAGTCCACTTCGGGACCGGTTATTGAACGGCCGGGGGATCTGGCTGCCATTCTCACTAACCTGGAACCGCACGATGTGCTTTTTATCGATGAGATCCACCGCCTATCCCATGTAGTGGAGGAAATCCTCTATCCGGCCATGGAGGATTATCAGCTGGACATCATCATTGGCCAGGGACCGAGCGCTCGCACCATTAAACTGGACCTGCCAAAATTTACCCTCGTTGGTGCCACTACCCGTGCCGGCCTGCTTTCGTCGCCTCTTCGTGATCGTTTCGGCGTCGTTTCACGCCTCGAATTCTATAATGAGCAGGAACTGTCCACGATCGTGACCCGCTCCGCCCGCATTCTCGGCATCGAAATCGAACCGGAAGGCGCGACTGAGATGGCACGCCGCAGTCGTGGCACACCTCGGGTAGCGAACCGCTTGTTGCGGCGTGTGCGCGATTTCGCCCAGGTGCGTGCCGACGGCGTCATTACCCGGCAGGTGGCCCATGATGCCCTGCTGCTGCTGGAGATCGACGAGCGCGGCTTCGATCCCATGGACCGGTTGATCATGCTCACCATCATCGACAAGTTTTCCGGCGGCCCGGTGGGGCTCGATACGCTGGCTGCGGCCATCTGTGAGGAAAGCGACACGATTGAGGACGTCTACGAGCCGTACCTGATCCAGAACGGTTTTCTCAACCGCACTCCCCGGGGCAGGATGGCCACGCGGGCGGCTTATCTCCATTTCGAGCGTCCGGTTCCGGAATCACCACAAGGGAAGCTTTTCTAGCCATGCAGCTGGTCTTCGATTTTCCACCCAAAACGCGCTACACCTTTGAGAACTTTGTCGTTTGCAACGGCAATCGCGCTGCCTATCACTTTGCCCGGCAGCTTGCCGAGGGCAGTGGAAACGAAAGTCTCCTTTACCTCTACGGTCCCTCCGGCTGCGGCAAGACCCATCTCCTGGCCTCGGTCGGCAGTCTCCTTTCCTCACAGACCGGTCAGTCGGCACCCTACATCTCGTTTCGAGATATTGACCAGCTCTACCAGGGCAATTACCCGACAGAAGGCGCCTCGCTCCTCGGCGAGCGTTTTGCTGGCGCACCGGCGCTGCTGATTGACGATATGCACCTGATTCCGGACAACGCCAGTATCAGGGTTGAGGTCTGGCAGCTCTTCAACGATTTCTACGGTGCCGGGAAAAAGATTCTGGTCACCGGTCTCTATCCACCCAAGGAACTGCCCCATCTTGACGATCACCTCATTTCCCGCCTGCTCTGGGGTCTGGTGGCGGGGATGGATATCACCGATGACGAATCCCGCCGCATGATCCTTTCGAAGCTTGCAGAAGACCGGCAGGTGATCCTGCCCGGGGATGTTGCCGAGTATATCCTGAAGAATGTTCGCAGGGATGTGCCCTCGCTTCTCGATGCCCTGGAGAAGATCAGCCGTCATGCCTTGTCGGAAAGCCGCAAGATTACGCTGCGGTTGGCGCGGGAAGTCCTTGCTCCTTCGCGCTGACGCGCTTCGGCGCACACGTGCTCCTTTTTGCTGATGGGCTTCAGCGCACTCGTGCTCCTTCTCCCTGAGATAAGGGGTCGCTCAGGGGCGGAAAAGAACCGTTTCCGGATGAAACTACGTAATTAGGAATGAATAAGAGGAGGAATCTCATGTCTGAATTCAAGAACGTAACAGTCGTAAAAAAGGCCAATGTTTATTTTGACGGCAAGGTAACGAGCCGAACAATCGTACTTGCCGACGGCAGCAAAAAGACCCTCGGCGTCATGCTGCCGGGCGAGTACACCTTCAACACCGCGGCAGCCGAGTTGATGGAGGTTCTGGCCGGCGATGTCGAAGTCTCCATTGGCGGGGCAGCGGAGAGCAAAACGGTGAAGGGTGGCGAGGCCTTCGAGGTGCCGGCGAACTCAAGCTTTACTGTGAAGGTCAAGACGCTGATGGATTACTGCTGCTCGTTTCTTGATTAAGGTACCTGGGCTGAAGGCCGAAGGTTGTATTTTCCTCTGGCCCCCAGCTTTCAACCTGTAGCTTATCCCCATGACAACCACTGTTCTTCCCACGATAATCGGCCGCTTCGCACCTTCGCCCACCGTCCCCCTGCACCTCGGCTCCGTGGTAACGGCGCTCGGAAGTTATCTGCTGGCCAAACAGGGCGGTGGGCAATGGCTCCTGCGCGTCGAGGACCTGGACACTCCAAGGGTGATCCCCGGGGTTGCCGATGATATGCTCCGTACCCTTGAGACACTCGGCTTTCAGTGGGACGGCGAGGTGCTTCGGCAGAGCCGTCGCAGCCATGTCTACACTGCAACTCTCGACAGGCTGCTGCGGAGTGGCGTCGCCTATCCGTGCGGCTGTTCCCGTGCCGAAATTGCCCGGATTGCCACGGCGCCACATCCAGGCGACGAGGGTCCGGTCTATTCGGGCCTCTGCCGAAACGGGCTCCCCGCCGGGAAAAGCGCCCGTTCCATCCGGGTGCGGGTGAGCGACGAACCGGTCTGTTTTCAAGACGGGCTGATGGGGTGTTTCTGTCAGAATCTTGCCACCCTGGGAGGCGATTTCGTGGTGAAAAGGGCGGACGGCTTATTTGCCTACCAGTTGGCTGTGGTGGTGGATGACGCGGAATCAGGCGTGAACCAGGTGGTGCGCGGTGCCGACCTCCTTTCTTCCACACCCAGACAGATCCATCTGCAACGACTTCTGGGCTTTCCCGAGCCTGACTATTTCCACCTTCCCCTTGTCACCGATCCCGATGGTGCCAAACTCAGCAAGCGGGATAATGCCGTCTCCCTTGCTTCGAGCCGTGACCTGGAGCGGGAAGGGCACCTGCTGCTCTTAGATTCGCTTCGCTTTCTTGGTCAAGACCCCCCGTTGTTTCTTCGCAATGCGTCCTGTCTGGAGATTCTTTCCTGGGCTGTCGGGCACTTTTCACTCGACACAGTGCCGCGTCATGCGGGACCTTTTCCCCGACACTCCTAAGCGAACTTCAAAACAGGTAATGGCAAGCAGCGAAGCGGAAACGCCAAGACCCTTCACATGCCCAATCATCAATTGAATTCAATGCATAAAAATCGTAGTATTCTTTTTTTTGCGCGTGGTGTTGCACTATTCAAAGTACATGCTTCTGAAGCAGAACGTTCGACTATAGTTTTTACCGGTACAATGAACCATCCGCCAAATGATGAAGGTATACAATATTTCTGTAAGAATATTTTCCCGATAATATTGGCGAAAGAACCGGAGGCAAAGCTGGTGATCGTCGGAAACGCCCCCTCAAAAGAAGTTCAGGCTTTGGCGGATGGTTGCAGGGTAAAGGTTACCGGGTTTGTCCCTGATACACGTCCCTATTTTGCTTCGGCCGCTGTCACAATTGTGCCACTTCTTACCGGTAGCGGCACACGCCTGAAGATTCTTGAGGCAATGGCGATGGGAAAGGCGATTGTTTCTACTACAATAGGAGCAGAAGGAATTGCTTGTACTGACGGCGAGAATATTTTGTTGGCGGATACACCTGAAGAATTTTCTGATAAAGTTCTAGAGTTGATGAAAAATCAGAACTATTCTGGGAGTATCGGCAAAAAAGCTCGGGAACTAGCTTGTGAGCAGTATTCCTGGAAGAATCTGTCGCTGAATCTGGAAGAAATCTATAACCGCTGGACTTCAGACAATCGAGCTGGTGGGCCTGCTGCTTGCCGTTTATCCGTTCTGCCGCAACGACCATTACTGGCAGGTCTATTTCGACGGTAATCGCACTATTCGCGAGACCTTGGTCGCAGCCGGATTCCCGGCCCACATGCCGGCACCGGTGGTTGTGGTACAAACTCAGTAGGGTGACAAAACTATCGAAGCGGCATCCTGCCTGTCCCCTCATTCAGTCGGCCCTAAGCTGGTTTAGAGAGAAAGGTTTCTGCTGCTCTCTGCTCTGGTCAACACAAAGGTAATTTATTGACTATCTTGGCGATAATCAACAAATCGCGGCATTTTGTTTTTGCAACTCAGATTATCTCGTTGACCTTTTGTGTAGGAAATTGGCGTTGTAGCAATCTTACGCGGCCTGCGAAATCGGCCGAACCTGACGCACTTTCCGCTCAAGTGCTTTTTCCGCGATCTTCAAGTCATAGTTTGCCTGTAGGTTCATCCAGTAACTAGGCGTCTGTTCAAATGCTTTGCCAAAAAGCAGTGCCAACTCTGCAGTGACAGGCCGAGTTCCATTAATGACATGGGAAATGCGCATGGGCGAAACGCCAATAAGCCTGAGCAAATGCATTCTGCGAGATGCACAGTTCATCAAGAATTTATGCCATCACCCCTTCAAGTACCTTTTGTTGACATATAAACACAAAGTGTTACTATAAAAACAAATACTGGCGGGAGGTGAATGATCATGCCGGTACCCAACCTGAAGGAAAACACGGCCCTGAGCGGCGATCAGAGACCAGTCCTGACGTCTGATGAGGCCCGAAGCGGATTGGCGAAACTCATTACCAAGTTATTCGATTTGTGGCAGCTTTCGACAGCCGACAGACTCGAACTGCTCGGTCAGAGTCCCAACAGCAGGGCAAATCTGACCAAATACCGCAATGGCGCGCCACTGCCCAATCTCAGGGACCTGCTGGATCGCGCCGGCTGGCTACTCTCGATTCACAAGTCGCTTCGTCTGCTGTATCCGCACAATGAAACACTGCGATATACCTGGGTCAACCTTCGCAACAAGGCGTTCGAGAATCTGACTCCCCTGCAGGTGATGCGTGACGATGGAATTATCGGTATTGCCAAGGTGTCACGCTATCTTGATTATCAGAGGGGGAGATAGTGGACAAATTGTTCACCAGAGTG
>Ga0105099_10000475_pt1 | contig 27416 bp, 36 predicted proteins | sample PPLLak3cmMay2015_2_FD_79138 | JGI IMG/M metagenome (GOLD analysis project Ga0105099, IMG submission 79138) | Freshwater sediment microbial communities from Prairie Pothole Lake near Jamestown, North Dakota, USA - PPLs Lake P8 Core (1) Depth... | ecosystem: Environmental > Aquatic > Freshwater >... | reverse complement strand
TGTCGTGTCCGACTTTGTAAGCGCATACGTCTCCTTATCTTTGATAACGCCCGCAGTGTTAGTGACCTCGATGTTCGCTTTAGTATAATGATACTGCGCCTCGTCCGGACTGTATATGTATCGCAGCTGAATCGGGTTCATTGTCTCATTTACGTAGGTTATGGGCAGGTTGTTATAATAAAATTGCAGATCACGCTTCCAGCATATCAGTTCAAACGCATGTTTATAAGGAGGGCTCGTGGGCGGATTAGTCACGGTAGGATCTACGACAACTTTATAGGAACCTTCGGTGGTTGAGTCTTTTACAACCGGGATGGTATCCCCTGACATTGTATCAATTGAATCTCTTACAATTTTGTAATTGATCTTATAGCTGAAATCTGTCGTTGGGCCGGTAAGCGGCAATCTTGTCGGTAATGTAAAAACCTGATTTATCGAGTCCCAAACGTTGATCGAGCTTCCATTCACAGTGATATCCAGCGGTTTGGATTGTCCGGTTGTGAAGATAATTGTTTTGATTTCTTTAAGCATCAATGTCATTAAATTACTTACATTAATTGCCCATATTCTGCTCTTAATGTTGGTAGTGGAATACCCGTTATTTTGTATGTTTGTAGTCATATCGCGTAGTGTTTGAGGGGGTTGTACATTAGGATCTGTGCTGGTTGTCAAAAACACCGTTAATGTTGTTGGAACCCCGGACTTAACGTCTTCAACAAATTGATCCGGGTTATTCAAAGGATATGTCGCATCACCATCAGAGATAAATATAACAAATTGACGGTTTGCAGGATATGCCGCTCTTTGAAACAGATCCTTTACAACTTGAAAACACACATTGATATTTGTCGATGTTGAATTTGAATAAGGATTAGTAGGCGTATACTTTAACCCAACATGCGTATTCGGGGAAGTGTAAGATGCTGTATCCAGAAGCTCTCTAACAATCTGATATCCAAGTTTACCATCTGGTGCATAGGACGAATCAAATCTAAAAAAAGGTAAGTAGGCACCCGAATCTAATGGCCACTTAACGAATCTATTATTATCAGGAGCATAGAAATAGAGATATTGCCTGAAAACTGCAATTCCAGCCTCCAGTTTAGGAAAGGTTTTTTTAAGAGTATCCATAAGGGTCTGAGCAACCAGAAATCTTTGTCCCCATCGATCATTTGGGTTACTACTAGTTTGAAACATACTCCCCGAATGATCAATCACAAAAAGTATCGACGGTGTACCGCCAATTACCTGTGTCGTACAGAAGGGCATCTCGACTTTAATCTTTGCCGACATGGAGACGACCTTATCCGGCACTTTTATAGTAGAATCCTTGAGTTCAGAAATATCACCCAGATATTGAAGGTCACAAGCTTCTTTCATTGCAGCAAAAGATAGCGGGAAAGTAATACATACAATCAATAACGCTAACATTTTCAATCTGTTACAACAGCGAGCTCCCATCGTAGCCCTCCTTGTGGTTTGTAATTGTTACTATTTTACCCTGTTTTTGTTCAATATTTAATTTGATTCATTTATATAGATATAGTCGTAAAAAACGAAAAAAGGTTTAAATTATTTGGTTTTTTCTTCGTAATCCGTTATAGAATTAATGATACCATAAAATAGCCAAAAAAGGCCATATATTTCAATGAAATTTATGGTACACATATAATATAATACAAAAAATAAGTTTTTGACTTTAAAATCTTTATATTAATTCATTTTTTCACGTGCTTAAATCCGGCGAATTGTAAAAACAGGCTGTTGGCTGTCAAAAGCCTGGAAATTATCTATTTGCATGTTGTCAGATTTATACACAATAGAGTATTTTTAAAGAGTATTGAAGCAGCGAGCGTTCAAGCAACGACAAAAAATACTATTCACTTTTATGTACAGGAGTTTAATAATGTCTCCACACATTGATATGTTTTCTTCCGCTCCATATATTGTAGCGGATATCAGCCTTGCAGACTGGGGAAGAAAGGAAATTACCATTGCCGAACATGAGATGCCCGGCTTAATGGCGATCAGGGAGAAGTATTCGAAAGAAAAGCCTCTTGCCGGCGCCCGGATATCCGGCTCTCTTCATATGACCATACAAACCGCAGTGCTCATCGAGACTCTTGCGGCATTGGGCGCGGAGGTGCGCTGGGCTTCGTGCAACATCTTTTCGACTCAGGATCATGCGGCAGCGGCGATTGCCAAAGCAGGCATACCGGTTTTTGCGTGGAAAGGCGAGTCGCTCGCCGATTACTGGGTCTGTACCTTTGCGGCACTCTCATTCCCCAATGGCAACGGGCCAAACCTTATCGTTGATGACGGTGGCGACGCAACACTTATGATGCATCTCGGGTATCAGGCTGAAAACAAGCCATCCCTGCTCGAAAGAACCGTAGATTCGGAAGATGAAAAAGAGCTGCTGACTGCCATTAAAACGATCATCTCAAAGAAAAAAAACATCTTTCACGAGTGGATCCCGAAGCTGAAAGGCATCTCGGAGGAGACGACCACGGGTGTTCACCGGTTGTATCAGATGATGGAACGGAAAGAGTTGCTGGTCCCTGCATATAACGTTAACGACTCGGTGACAAAATCAAAATTCGACAATATATACGGATGCCGCGAATCGCTTGCCGACGGCATCAAACGAGCAACCGGCGTTATGGTTGCCGGCAAAAACGTCGTGGTATGCGGTTATGGAGAGGTGGGCAAAGGGTGCTGTCAGTCTATGCGCGGCTTTGGCGCGCGGGTTCTTGTCACGGAAATAGACCCTATATGCGCTCTGCAGGCTCTTATGGAAGGCTACGAAGTCACCACCATGGAGGATGCGCTCGATGAAGGCGACATCTATGTGACTGCTACAGGCAACAAGGATATCATTACTGCAAAACATATGTCGAAAATGAAGAATCAGGCAATTGTATGCAATATAGGTCATTTTGACAGCGAAATCCAGGTTGCTCCTCTTAATAAGTGGCCTGGCATCAAAAAAGAGACTATCAAACCACAGGTGGACTGTTATACATTCCCGGACGGCAGACAAATTTATATGCTTGCCGAAGGCCGTCTGGTTAATCTTGGATGTGCGGCAGGTCACCCTTCGTTTGTCATGTCGAATTCATTCTCCAACCAGATGCTTGCGCAGATAGATCTGTGGAAAAACAATCATGAAGTGGGGGTATATCGGCTGCCCAAAAAACTGGATGAAGAGGTCGCACGATATCATGTGGCGAAATTAAAAGGCAAATTGACTTTGTTATCGCCTGATCAGGCAAAATATATAGGTTATCCTGTTGAAGGTCCCTATAAACCGGATTTTTATCGTTATTGATTTTAATGAACTTTTACAAAAAACGCCTTTCCGAGGTTTTACCGACCGCTGGAAGGGCGTTTTTTTTCCTCAATCAATTAATTGATAGCAGAAATGGCAACGGTGTATTTTTATCATTGTATACCGTACCCGACAACCATCGAATCCCGGTAAAGAACAATACCTGTTATGATTAATAATGACTATGCCCGCAAAACCGAACTGCTTGCTCCTGCAGGCTCTCTTGACAGTTTTCATGCTGCCATCGAGGCGGGTGCGGATGCTGTGTACCTGGGGTTGAATGAATGTAACGCGCGACTGAGAGCAAAAAACTTCTCGGTGAAAACGCTCTCCTATCTCGCTCCTTATGCACGATTAAAAAAGATAAAGCTATATGTCACTGTCAACACCCTCATCAAGCAACACGAGTTAAAAGGTATACTGGACCTGCTTTTTCAACTTGAACAGATCGGTGTTGATGCGGTAATCGTACAGGATATAGGTCTCGCCTCAATAATTCACGCCAATTTCCCAAAGCTCGCCCTGCATGCAAGCACGCAGATGGTACTGCATAACTCTCAAGGCGTACAAGCGGCGGCACAACTCGGATTCAGGAGAGTCATACTCTCCCGTGAATGCACGTTAGACGAGATCAGATCAATTAAAAATAGTGCTGCAATCGAAATTGAAACATTCATTCACGGGGCGCTTTGTTATTCAATATCGGGTCTTTGTCTTGCTTCAAGTTATCTTGGCGGATTGAGCGGCAACCGGGGGCGCTGCACGCAGGTCTGCAGGCGCCGGTTCACGTCGGAAGGGAGATCCGGCTTCTTTTTCTCGCCACGGGATTTGTGCGCAGTCGATTTCATCCACGGGTTGATACACATCGGCATAGACTGCCTTAAAATAGAAGGGCGGATGAAAAGCGCCGAGTATGTATATTCCGTGGTTTCTTCCTATAGAAAAATCATTGACAATACAGACCTTGCGGAACAAATAAAAGCGGAACTGGCCTATGACCTCGGCAGAAAAAAAACGGCATTTTTCCTTCCCTCGGCCGACCAGAAAATGATAATCGACGCATGCAACGAGCCGGGAACCGGATTATTTCTTGGCGCCGTTACTGCCGTTTACAGCGATTCAATAGAGGTTCATACCGGTGAAAACCCCGCTGTTGGCGACAAAATAAGAATCACGGCAACCGAAAGAGCCGAAGGCTCTGTGGCAAAGATAGCGCGTGTTTTATGTACCGGGAAACGGTGCAGGTTATTTATTGATAATCCGGCAGCAGTCAAACTCGCAAACCGTATCTATCTGATAAGCCGGAAAACGGCTCTGCAAAAAAAATGGTCCCACATGCATGTCGACACAAAACCAGTATACTACAAGGAACATTGCCCCTTCAGTCATAAAATCCTGAACAAGTATTTTAATCAAGCGAACGATCGTTCAAAGCATACCTTCCTCTATCTGCGTATCGACTCCCTGAAATGGCTGCGCCAGGTACAATCGACTTCCTGCCATGGAATCATACTCCAGTGCATAAAAGAGGATTTTCACGAGTTTAAAACGGCAGCGACCATGGTCCGGTCTCTTGCGAAAAAAATCATTATTTCGCTGCCGCCGTTTATTCCGGAGATTGACATTCCACAATGGAAGGAGCTCATCGGCGAAATACGGAAAACGGGCGTCAGGCAATGGATGTGCGCTAATATCGGGCAGAAGGATTTCTTTACCTCAAACGATATTTTATTTGCCGACAGCACGTTATGGTGTACAAACCTTGCGACACGGGACGCGCTGAAAAAAATCGGCTTTCGTATATTTTCATATTCTCAGGAAGATGACATTCTCAATTTGAAGGCGACAGCGGACGGCAACGGCCTTATGACTGTTTTCGCGCACATTCCGCTGTTTATATCACGGATACAACCAGCCCTGAAACCGGGCGCTTTCGCGGAAGATGACAATGCAACCGGATTTTTCATTAAAAAGCAGAATGGATTATACTATCTTGTGGGTGACAAGCCTCTCTGCCTGACACACAGAATCGACAAATTGAATAGTGCCGGCATACACTCCTTTGTTCTTGATTTCAGCTTTCGCCCTGCGGATAAGGGCTTCATCAGGCCCATTCTCGCCGGTTATTATAACAAAAATAAGGTACCCGGTTCAACCTTGTTTAATCATAAGGCGGGACTGAAATAGAAAGACACGGGTTGTTGGGAAACTTCCGTCAGCTCCGTTTTTTACCTTTATGACTGAGTTTCACTTCCCGCCACATACCCGACTTTATATCTTTTATCAGCTTGATCCGCGGGGTCTCGCCTCCATCGAAGAGCACAATTTTTTTATCGGAAACCTCCATTTTTCCATACAGCTGAACATCAAGCCGGACCACTGACCGGTACTGCGTTATCAGATGGTCCTTCATCCTTTTAAAATCATCCGGTGTTTCTGTAAATGTAAATAAAAGGGTACCGATCTGTTCCCTTCCCAACCGGTTACAAACAGCCAATGGCTGGTGCTTGAGCTGGCGAACCCTTTCCTGTTTTTTTCTTTTGAATATGGAGTTTTTTTCGGAGAATAATATATAGGAAAAAACAGCATTTGAAAAAAGCTGGCGCAGCGGTGAAAACAGATTGCGGATGAGAGTATCAGGATTGATATTGATTTTTTCAAGCTTGCTTTCCAGCACCAGAATATGCCGCTGGTCATTATATCTATAGTCAAAAAGGCCGTCAAGCTCCTTGATATTCTCGTATCCGTATTTTCCGCTTCCGGTTTTCTTGAGAATAACGAGATTGGGGTATTTCTGGATCTTTAAGATGTACTGGTCCGAGTGTGATACAATAAAATTATTCCGCTCGTTCGGGTTAAACCGGCGGTCAAACACCCCTCCGCTTCTGCCGCTTCTGGAAAAATGTTTCAGGAAATACTTCGTGATACGGCGGGCAATGCGCTCCGCAATGTCGCCCATTATATTGCCTTCGGCCTTCTCCTCAAAAGCGTAATCGACTTCAAAAAAATCACCTATTGTGAAGAGATTATAACTTATACCGTTAATTTTATATTCTATAATCACTTTTTCCAGGTAGCGCCTGTTTTCATTTATCTCGTCATTCGGGTTATGCAAAAAATAGTGCCCCCGTATGCCGTGGTTCCGCTTAATAGAGGTAATATGCGAATCGTCCGTCTGGTTTTCGGCGCCTGCAGGAACCCATTCAAACGGTTGAAATTCATAGAATGGATAATCAGTTTTGCTGAAGGAGTTATGTACGTTCATATAGTTCTCATGCCTGTTATGATTTTTCCTGTCAATAAATAAAATAATTAAAAAGCCTTTCATACGATAGAATTAATAGTTGATCGTTGACATTTTCTCTACTTCCGGTATATTTTAACAATCCATGCGAATACCATCATAACCCGAAAAAGGAGATTAGCGTATGCCTTTTGATCCACAGGCGGCAGAACTGAATGAAACAATCAACTCCGTTAACCCTCATACATTCAACCTTCTTTCAGAAAGAGGGAAATCCATCTATTTTCCAAAAAAGGGAATTCTGAGCCAGTCCGCTGATGCGCAGAATTGCAGAATCAACGCAACCATAGGCACCGCGCTTGAAGATGACAACATAATCATGCACCTTGATTCAATCGCCGGCTCTGTTTCGCTTGACCCTGGCAAGGTATTTCCGTATGCAAAAGGCTCCGGCACACCGCAGCTCCGCAAGGTATGGAAAGAGATGATGATTGAAAAGAACCCTTCGCTGGGCGGCGTTCCCCTATCACTCCCGATTGTTACAAGCGCTCTGACCCACGGGCTCAGCGTGACAGGATATGTATTCATCAGTCCGGGTGACACCATACTTGTTCCCGATTTATACTGGGGCAATTACCGCCTTATCTTCGAAAAAACCTGGCTTGCGCAAATATCCACATACGCCACCTTTACGCCAAACGGCGGATATAACTGCCAGGGACTGCGTACAAAGCTCTTTGAAAAAGGTCCAGGTAAAAAAATCGTCATTCTTAATTTCCCCAACAACCCGACCGGGTACTCTCCCACCAACGATGAGGCGCAGAACCTGGTGAGCATCCTTATTGAAGCCGCAGAAGCCGGGAACGACATTCTTGTGATCTGCGACGATGCCTACTTCGGCCTTGTATACGAAAAAAACATTCTGACGGAATCACTGTTTTCCCGCCTTGCCAATGCCCACGACCGCATTACGGCGGTGAAAATCGACGGCCCCACCAAAGAAGATTATGTGTGGGGATTCCGCATCGGCTTTATCACTCTCGGTACAAAACAAAGCTCCGGGCAATTCTACGACGCGCTCGAATCAAAGCTGGCCGGCGCAATCAGGGCCACTCTGTCGAATTGTTCTCACCTTGCCCAGTCCCTTCTGCTTCAGGCCTATGAATCTGCCGCGTACGCTTCGGAAAAGCAGACTAAATTCATGAAGCTGAAAGAACGATATACGGTTGTTTGTGAAATCTTAAAAAAACATCCGGAATATAGAGAGGCATTTGAGCCACTCCCCTTTAATTCAGGCTATTTCATGTGTGTGAACCTGAAGGAAGGTATTGACGCAGAAAAAGTGAGGCACTATTTAATCAAAAATTATGACACCGGCGTCATTGCGCTGGGCAAAGTGATACGGGTTGCTTTTTCTTCAACCCCGACACCTTTACTGGAGACTCTTTTTAATAATATATATAACGCCTGTAAGGAGATTTCCCGGTAACTATTTTCAAGAATTCTATCGACCTGCAATACCGATATATATTTTATGTACGGCCTTAATCCCGACACATCATCTGCCGTATAGACAGCATATTATGGGATATTCCAAAATGGAGACGGTTTTACCTCAGGATATAAAAGGGATACTATTTGATCTTGATGGAACGCTTTATCGCATGAAGTGGTTCATGAAGCCCCTTTTTGCCGTCATGCTGTTCCCCGATTCACTCATGCTGCCCCGGTATATGAAAATTCGTAAAGAATTTGCCGGCAGGGAGATGGGAAACGGGGAAAGGCTGCTGCAAGCAATGGCAGAAAAACTCTCGTTGCAATGTTCGAAGGATGTACAACACACAGTGTCATGGATACATAACCGTTTCTATAAAGCGTTCGACAGTATCATGCCGCTTCTGCGTGGTTCACGGCCGGGTATTAATAACACCCTGGCGGGACTTAAAAAAAAAGGATACAAACTGGCTGTCGTTTCCGATTTTGCTCATATCAGCCAGCGCCTTGCGGGACTGGGAATAGATCACTCCCTGTTCGACCGACTGATCTCTTCCGAAGAGGAAGGCTCCCTAAAACCCTGCCACCGATGCCTGGCGACCATAGCGGACTCGTGGAATATCAAGCCCCTTGAAATGGTTGTCATCGGCGACAGGAGTGATACGGACGGTGGTGCGGCTTCGAATGCAGGCATGCACTTTATTAAAATTTTCGAAAAAAATCCCGCTTATGCCCACTCATTTTCCTGGACGGATGTACAGCAATACCTCAACAATTTACCAGCGATTGCAATACCATGAAAATTCTTATTAAAGTCTTGATTATTATCTGGAAAATCATCAAGGGTATTTTCCTTACCTATGCGGTCCTGTTCTCGGTAACTCTGACTGCTTTCATTGTTTATACGGCGCTGTATGTTTCAAAGCCGTTTCTTGCAGTTAAAAAACTGAAAACGGAAAATCCCGTACAGACTTTATACATGAAAACATACCGGCACGGCCTGCATACATCAAAACAGAACGATACGCTTATGCACTCATTTGTGTCTCTCGATTCCATTCCTTCTGTTCTTATCAAAGCAGTCATCGCAGCGGAAGACGACGGGTTTTATACCCATCCCGGTTTTGACCTTGTTGCGATTATCGGCGCCTATGAGTATAACCGCGAAAAAAATGGCATGCGCCGCGGTGCGAGCACCATTACCCAGCAGCTGGCCAAAAACCTTTTTGCCGGCGGTGAAAAAAAGTACACAAGAAAATATGTTGAACTGGCCTACACGGTTCTGCTGGAAAATGTTCTGGGCAAGGATAGAATTCTCGAACTCTATCTCAACTATGCACAATGGGGTAAAAACATCTTCGGCTGTGAGGCGGCATCGCAGTATTATTATAAAATTCCGTGCAAAAGCCTTACCTTTGATCAGGCGGTGAGACTGGCTGCAATCCTTGCAAAACCGTGCAAATCAAATCCACATAATGAAAATTCGATCTTTATCAACAAACGCATGCGTGTCATCGGCGATAATCTTTACAGGAGACATACCATAGACGACAGTACCTACGTTAAAGTCGCTAAAACCGACTCTCTTATACGGTTGTTGCAGCAAAAAAATCCCGACACTCTTTCAGCACGGGCAGATTCTTTATAATACCAGGACACTCTCGCCGCCGGCTCACTCTTCCGGCATTTTTATTAATACATCTTCGGTATTATCGTTAAAATCCTCTGCTTTAAACCCATCGTCTACTGTTGATCGTAATATTGCGAATATGAAGTAACCATTCTTTGTCTGGATCTTCAGTACGGTCGCATACATGCCAAGCTTATTAAGCCCCGATTCTTCAAGGGCTTCAAGGTTATTCTGGCTCGCTTTATTTCTGGCCTTTACCACCGAAGAGTCATACCCGATGCCGACAATACGCTTTTTCCCTTTATACAGAAATACACCTTTCAACCGGCCCGGATTCTGCCTGATAAACTCATCGCACCATTTTTCCTTGTTTGCAAGAACGTCCTGAACCCGCCGGTTCTTCTCTGCTTCAGAACAGCCGCTCAATACAAGGTCCTTCGCGCTTGCGGAGCTCTGGTATATATTCGTGCGCCACCGGTCTTTTGCATACGGGCGGGTTAAAACAGTAATCGCCAGTAAAAAAAATACAACAACACGTCTCACGTATTCCCCGTTCAGCGGCAGGTGACAGGTTCAGTCCCTCTCTTTTACATCGAGAAGCTTGATGTAATCCTTTATGACGCCATTGGTATCCTTGATTTCTATCTTCATCAATGTTTCGTTTATACCCCATTTAAACGGCACATTGAGGTCTTCCTCAAAATCGAACCGGTTATCCGCCAGTTTTTTCTCCAATTCCTCCGCAAACTGGTCAACAACACGGATTGCGATATTTTCCATTGAGTCGGTGGCGAAAATATTGCTTCGTGCATTTCCGAGCCGGTCATCTTTTTCCTGAGCGGACAGCCCCATTTTATCAAGTGCTTTTTCGAATTCCGCCAGTAAAATCCCGTGGAGCTTGAACAGGTATCTATCAAACGAAAAACTTGAGGTGTTCGTATCACAGAAATGGTAGAGCGCCGTGGTGGATAAATAGAGAATAACATTCTTTTCAGGCAAAGAGAGCGGCTGTGCCCCGAAAAGTTCGGAAGCCTTCACCGCATTCTCGCACCGCTGCGGATCGAGTATAAACTGCCGTATATGAGGAAATTTTGCACTTTTTACCGCAGCAGCCCGTTTTTCTTCTTCCGTGGGTTCTTTGGGTTTAAGAGGTACTTCGCCCGTAAATATCTGCGGCGTTATCTCCAGAGCCTTTGACAGCAGCTCAATCAGTTTCTTCTCACCCGATACAGGATCTTCAAGGTACGCAATAATATCGACCGGCACAGAAAGCTTTTTCGCCAGATCGGCGCTTGATACACCCTTCTCTTTCCTGATTTTTTTGAGCATTTCAGCAAGAGGCATACGCTCTCCTTGTTTCCGGTTTAAAAACGCTTCCTTCATATTATATAATGAACCGGTACTATCGGGAAGTATTTCTTCTTTTTAAATAACTCCTCCGTATTTTTATTCAAATGAAATCGCGCGGATGCCATGCAGTTCTGTAACGACCAAACCGGAAGGCGTTATCGCAGCAGCCAGTCGTTGACAATATAAAGGTATGCTCCGGCATTACTTGCATCGGTGAGTCAAAAAACAAACCTTTGCCGGGGAGAATAAAAATGGGGTGGCTGATGGGACTTGAACCCACAACTACTGGAACCACAATCCAGGGCTCTAACCAATTGAACTACAGCCACCATGAGGTAGAGTAAAATATGTTTTATTTTCCTAGCGTGCAATAGCAAAATCTAAAACCGCGTTCGTGAGCCCGCAGCCGATTCTGCTGTCAGAATGCTATTTACTAAGCACGGCATTTCCCCAGGTACCCGGAATCTCCTGTTCCGCACCCAGCGGGAAAGCGGCTTTCTCTTTCTCCGAATAGTACGCGAATACTCCGATCCCGAATATCCGCCCTTCAGTTATTAACATGCCCAGATCAGACCACGGTATAATGATTACAGTAAGTCCGTCTTTAGTGTTCTTTTCAATCTGCTGGACCCATTTTTTCTCTTCGTACTTGATTCCCTCTTCAATAATCGTCCGCTTATAATACACTGCACTGATCGAGTCGTTTGCGGGAGAGTATGTTATCACCCTGTCAGAATACGAGAGAAAGGCATTCTTTCCATTTTTACCGTCGATATAGACGGTAATGGTTTGTGCGCCCGTATAGTTCTTCAGAATCAGCCCCAGGCTCTTTTCATTCCATTGCGCGCAGATCATGCAGTTTCCTGCTTTTGCAAAATCTTCATCCTTCAAGGCGCCGGTAGCTGCCTCTGCCGTAAGCGGCACTTCAGTTTTCTTACACAGAAGCGTACTCTCTTTGTTTTCACCAATCAGCTTGATAACACCTACCGGAAATATAGCACCCTTCTTCTCCTCGCTTTTTTTTGCCGCGCCCAGAACCTTCCAATCAATTCTATAATAATTTTTTCCGCCTATCATTTCATCTTTGATTGCACCAAGATCACATTCATACGAATAATCACTTGTTTTGAATTTCTTAGACACGACCTGCGCTTTTCTTCCATCAACAACTTTTGATAACGTAAGCACCACTTCATTGTTCTTCACTTCAGCAGTATCAATGAGAGTTTTGGCAATAATTAAGTTTTCACGAAGGGTTATCCAGGGTATGGGGCTGTGAAAAGTAACCGTCTGTCCCAGACAAAAACCAGAAATACAGCAAATTAATAATGCACCTCGTCTTAAAAACATTACTATCTCCTTTCAAATCAAACAATTAATTCGTTCTCAAACGTTTTTCCTGTATATATCATGCTATCGATTACAAAGCAAAATTTTTCTTTATCCCTTACCTGAACTTCCAAGCACTTTCTCATTTTTTCGAATAATGAGTTTTTTCAGCTCGTCACGCGCAGGACCCAGATATTTTCTCGGATCAAACTCCGCAGGACTCTCCTTGAAAACCTTCCGGATAATTGCGGTCACGACCAGACGGCCGTCGGAGTCGATATTCACTTTACACACTGCAGAACTGGCTGCACGCCTGAGTTGTTCCTCCGGTATGCCTACGGCCTGCTTGAGGGCGCCGCCGTTGTTATTAATCATATCGACGTACTCGGGTAAAACAGAGCTGGCGCCATGTAATACTATGGGGAAGCCGGGTATCCGTTTTTCGATTTCCTCGAGGATATCAAACCGCAGAGGCGGCGGGACCAGAACGCCGTTTTTATCCCTCGTACACTGTTCCGGCTTGAACTTGTAGGCGCCGTGCGACGTGCCGATGGAGATAGCCAGCGAATCCACCCCGGTCTTTTTAACAAAATCCTCCACATCGTCGGGCTGGGTATAGATGGACCTGGCAGCCTCGACATTGTCTTCAATGCCGGCCAGTATGCCGAGTTCACCCTCAACCGTGACGTCATGCTTGTGCGCAAAGGCGACAACTTTGGCGGTAAGCTCGATGTTTTTATCGTATGGCAGATGGGAGCCGTCGATCATGACATTTGAGAATCCTGATTCAATGCACGAAACGCACAATTCAAACGAATCACCATGGTCCAGGTTCAATGCGATAGGATTTTTATATCCCTTATCCCGCGCCATCTTGACCGCGCCTTCACCCATATAGCGAAGCAGGGTCTGGTTCGCGTACTTGCGTGCGCCGGACGACACCTGCAGAATAACCGGCGAATTCGACTCTCCGCATCCGTCTATGATCGCCTGAAGCTGTTCCATATTATTGAAATTATATGCAGGTACGGCATATTTTCCCTGCATGGCTTTTTTAAACATCTCGCGTGTATTTGCGAATCCCAGTTCTTTAAAACTTACTGCCATAATTTTAATCCTTTCAAATCCCTATGTATATTGAATGTTTTTTTTCCTGCCGGTATAAAATGATATAATGAAAATAGTGAATTGTAACAATTAAATACTATAGAATTTCTAAACTCGCTGCTATTACCTTAAAACACCCCGGTGCGTATTCTACAAGCACCTAAAATAAAAGCTCACATCTATATTGTAGATTATGAGCTTATGCAAAAATTACAGATATATTCTTATTCTTGAGGAGGCTTCTTCGTATCCTTTTTTTCCGTCTTCCCGGTGTCTGTTTTTTTTGTCTTCGGCTCTTTTTTTGGTTTTGCCTTCTCTTTGTTCACTTCTTCTTTTTTGGCCTGCTTTTTAGTTTCCGGTTTCTCTTTGGCCGCTTCCTCATGTTTCTCAACCGGTTTAGCTTTTCCTTCCTCTTTCACTTCAGAGGTTTCCGCCGCTGCTGATTTTTCAACGACTCTCTTTTTCTTTGATCCGGTATCTTTCTCCGATTTTTCGACAACCGGTGGAACCTCGATCTTGCGTCCTACCAGCTCAATAAGCGCGAGCTCTGCATTATCTCCCTTGCGGGTTCCCAGTTTGATTATTTTTGTATAACCGCCCTGACGATCTTTGAACATCGGTCCGATTGTAGTGAAAAGTTTAGTCAGAACGTGCCTGTTGTTTCTACGAATCCTCATTTTTCTGGCTGCAAGCCGGATTGCGTGCAACCCTCCCTTTTTTCCGTAGGTAATCAAACGCTCGACAACTCTTCTAACCTCTTTTGCTTTAGCCAGAGTGGTTTGAACCCTCTCCTTATCCAGTATAGATATCGCAAGATTTGAGAGCATAGCCTTTCTATGGCTTGTGCTTCTGCTCAGCTGTCTTCCCACTTTCAAATGACGCATTTTTAATTATCCTTATCTTTTCCAGTGCTTTCAGTTTAATTCAATTAATTCTGAGGAACTTCCTTCTCGCTTCCCAGAATCTTATCAACATCCATGCCGAAAGAAAAACCGAGATTAGCGAGAACCTGATTCAACTCAATAAGAGATTTCCTGCCGAAATTCTTATATTTAAGCATATCTGATTCCTGATTTTTAACCAGGTCGGCAACCGTATGAATATTCGCGGCCCTGAGGCAATTATTCGATCGTACAGAAAGCTCAAGCTCATCAACCCTCATCTTGAGAAGCTGACGCATCTTTTCGGTTTTTTCATCAACGATCTCTTCGACAATAGGTTCGAGTTCGCCTTCGAAGGTGACAAAGAGGCTAAGATGGTCATACATAAGCTTTGCAGCATAACTGATACTGTCTTCCACGGAGATGCTGCCGTCTGTCCACATATCAATAATTAGTTTGTCAAGATCCGTTCTCTGTCCGACGCGTGTATTCTCCACAACGTAGTTGACCTTTTCAATCGGTGAAAAAATTGCATCAATCGGTATAACTCCGACATCCGCATCCTCACGCTTATTCTGGTCGGCGGAAACGTATCCCCTTCCATCGGTCACATACATCTCTATTTTCAGTTTTGCGTCCGCATTAATGGTGGCTATATGCAAATTCGGATTAAGAATTTCAACATTGGGTTTCTTTTCAATGTCGGAGGCTTTAACTTCTCCCTCGCCGCTTACATCCAGTTTCAGTGTCGTAGACTCATCAGAAAGAAGCTTCAGTCTCAGCTTTTTGATATTAAGAATGATATCGGTTACATCTTCCGAAACACCCTTTATGGTACTGTACTCATGAAGAATACCGTCAATTTTCACCGCGAATACAGCAGCACCCTGCAGAGATGATAACAAAATACGGCGTAAAGAGTTACCTATCGTCAGTCCCCAACCCCGCTCCAGCGGTTCAACGATAACACGTCCGTAATTGGGAATATTCTCCGGATTTTCAATTTTAATGCCTTTCGGCATTAATAAACTTTTCCATTTCATAGTATACTATTTCTCCCTTAATAAATATGGAGTAAAAATATAAATAGTTACACTCTTCGCTTTTTTGGAGGCCGGCATCCATTATGGGGAATCGCCGTAAAATCCTTAATACATGTAACTTTTATACCTGCAGCAGCGATAGCTCTCACCGCGCTTTCCCTGCCGTTTCCAGCGCCACGAATATGTACTTCCACTTTTCTCACACCAGCTTCAAATGCCGTTTTTCCAACGACCTCGGCAGCAATCTGAGCGGCAAAAGGAGTGCTTTTCCTGGATCCCTTAAAACCCGATTTGCCCGGTGTGTTCCAGCAGATTATATTGCCTGCCAAATCTGAAATGTTAATAATGGTATTGTTGAAGGTGGCGCGAATATGAGCAATACCTTCCGCCGGTGCCTTCTTTTTTACCTTTCGTGGCGCCGCGGCCTTCTCTGTGGCCTTTTCACCTGTTTTTTCATCCGGTTTTTCATTAACTTTTTCGTTTACTTTTTCACTCATTACTGGTAACCTTCCTTATCATATCAATTACGTTTTTTCAGCAGTTTTTTTCTTCCCCGCAATTGTCTTTCTGGGACCTTTGCGTGTACGGGCGTTTGTTTTGGTTCTCTGTCCGCGTACGGGTAATCCACGGCGATGGCGCAGCCCACGATAGCTTCCTATATCCATAAGCCTTTTAACATTCATTCGTACCGTAGCCCGGAGCGTACCCTCAACCATATATTCACCTTCAATAATTTTACGAATCTTATCCAGATCTGCTTCCGGCATATCCTTGATTTTAAGCTCACGGCTGACGCCCGCTTTATCCAATATCTTCTGAGCGGATGACTTTCCTAATCCATGTATATAGGTAAGTGCAATTTCTGCTCTTTTCATATTAGGTATATCAACTCCGGCAACTCTTGCCACATTAACTCCCTTCGGTGAAAAAGCTGGTATTATCCCTGGCGCTGTTTATGCTTGGGACTTTTCTTACAAATCACTCGAACAGTACCTTTTCGTCTTATTATCTTGCATCCAATGCAAATCTTTTTTATCGATGCGCGTACTTTCAAAGTCTTTCACTCCTGTGCATTATTTGAACCTGTATGTTATTCTTCCTCTATTCAGGTCATACGTTGAAAGCTCAAGAAGAACTTTATCTCCCGGTAATATCCTGATATAATTCATTCTCATTTTACCCGATATATGAGCAAGTATCTCATGACCGTTTTCCAATTTCACTTTGAAAGACGCATTGGGAAGAGTTTCCAATACCGTACCTTCAACCTGAATTGATTCCTGTTTGGCCATGAAATAACCCGTATCCTCTCCATGTTAGAATCGTCTTCCGCGCAAGTGACCTTTTTTCATGAATCCATCGTAATTTCTCGTCTGAAGATAAGACTCCAACTGTTGCAAAGTATCCAGTGCCACACCTATTACAATAAGCACACTCGTTCCCCCGAAATAAAACGATATTTTCAAATTATTCATGAGGAGAAACGGCACTATAGAAATAAAGGCTAAAAATATCGCGCTCGGCAGGGTTATCCGCGTGAGCACATTATCGAGAAATTCCGCTGTCTTTTTACCGGGTCTGATGCCCGGGATAAATCCGCCCGACCGTTTTAAATTTTCCGCAATATCTATCGGATTGAAAATTATGGCTGTATAAAAATAGGTGAAAAAGATGATAAAAAGTCCATAAATAATATTATAAAAAATGTTTCCAGGGCTGAAAAAACTGTTTATGTCCTCCATTATTCTTGAATCTTTGAAAAAACCGGCGACAAGACTTGGCATCATCATTATCGATGAAGCAAAAATAATCGGTATTACACCGGCCATAATCAAACGCAAGGGTAATACCGTATTTTGTCCTGCATACATTTTGGTTCCGACGACTTTTTTAGGAGTCTGGATGGGAATTCTTCTGGTTGCCTGATACATAAGAACTATAAAAGCGGTCATTCCAAAAATAATGCCAAGTACTAAAAGCTCGACAAAAACATGTCGGGTCCCGGCAATAATCTGCTGTATTTCACGCAAAAAAGAGGCCGGCAGATCCGCAACGATACCGATAAATATGATCAGTGACATGCCGTTACCGATACCTTTATTGGTAATCTGTTCACCAAGCCACATAATAAAAATTGTGCCGGTAACAAGGCAGATTACGGCAACAATAGTGAACTTAATACCAAGCATGGAATCCATGACAACCGACAACCCGTCTTTGGTTCTGACGCTTTGCAGAAAAACGCTGACCGCCGTGGCCTGAATAATGGAGATTAAAACCGTACCGTAACGAGTCAGTTGCGTTATCTTCTTGCGGCCTTCATTTCCCTCTCTCTGGAGCTTATGGAAATAGGGGAAAACAGATCCGAACAATTGAATAATGATTGATGCGCTGATATAGGGCATGATGCCAAGCGCGAAAATAGTCGCTCTTTCAAAAGCGCCTCCCACAAACATGTCAAACAGTCCAAAAAGATAGTTCTGGGAATCAACAAAAAACTCGGCCAGCCTGTCGGGTTGGATTCCAGGAGTCGGGATATGCCCCCCGATCCTGTAAATTAGAATCATGAAAAAAGTATAGCCAAGCTTTTTTCTGAGTTCGGGTATCTTGAATACGTTAATAAAGGTATTAAGCACAGGATATTACCTCAGCTTTTCCTTTTGCTTTTTCGATTTTTTCGCGTGCCGTTTTAGAGAAAGCAGCTGCCTTTATTTCAAATCCTTTGTCTAATTCTCCATTTCCCAGAATCTTAATAGGTTTTTCTTTGGAGTGGACAAGTCCTTTTTGATAGAGCCATTGGGCGTCAATTACCTTATCTTCAGAGTCTATTTTCTGAATATCGCCCACATTTACCAATTGAAAACGAATTTTAAAGGTATTGTGATTGAATCCTCTTTTCGGCAGCCTTCTCGTTAACGGCGTCTGGCCTCCCTCAAAGTATAATTTGGTCCTGGAACCGCTGCGGGCTTTCGAGCCATTGTTGCCTCGACCGGCTGTACAGCCCCATCCGCTGCCGGCTCCCCTGCCGATCCTTTTTGTTTTTCTCTTTTTGCCTTCTTCAGGTCTCAAATCGTTTATTTTAAGCATGATTATCTCCGATAACTTCCTCTACCTGTACCAGGTGTTTAACCGTATTTACCATGCCACGAATAGCAGGCGTATCTTCGTGTATGACACTCTTTCCCAATTTCTTCAAACCCAGCGCTTTGATTGTCAGCTTCTGGTTCTTCAACCTGCCGACGGCGCTTCTTATCTGCTTGATTTTTATCTTATTGGCCATTGCTCGATACCTTCTTTATGCTGCAATTTGTCGTAATTTTCTTATCTGTTCCTGACTTTTTAATAACTTCAACCCCTCAAGTGTTGCCTTGGCAACATTATGAGAATTGGTGGACCCCAGACATTTCGTCAGAATATCGCGAACTCCTGCAACCTCCAGCACAGCTCTTGCCGGTCCGCCGGCTATGATACCGGTACCCGGGGATGCGGGTTTAAGCAATATTTTTCCTGCGCCGAAACGGCCCAGTATTTCGTGCGGGATTGTTCCATTGGTCAGCGTTACCCGTATTAAGCTCTTTTTTGCTTTTTCAACACCCTTGCGAATCGCATCGGAAACGTCGTTGGCTTTCCCCATGCCAAGCCCGACCTGGCCTTTGGAGTCGCCGACAACCACCAGTGCGTTGAATCCAAAACGCCGGCCGCCTTTGACAACCTTCGCAACACGATTGACAGATATTAATCTGTCAAGAATCTGTTCTTCATCCTGAGATATGATAACTTGTTCCTCTGCCAATGCCATAGCCCCTTTCCCAACCAGTGTGTTTAAAACTTAAGTCCTTTACTGCGGGCGCCATCAGCCAGGGCCTTTATACGGCCGTGATATGGATACCCTTTTCGGTCAAAAACGATCTGTTTTATGCCTTTCTGGAGCGCTTTTTCCGCGATTAGCTCGCCCACCATTTTGGACATATCAGTCTTCTTGCCGGTTTTTTTCTCGGCGATCTCCTTGCTGACACTGCTTACAAACGCAAGTGTATTTCCTGCCAGATCATCAACAATCTGGGCTGATATGTGCCGCAGACTGCGCCTAACACAAAGCCTCGGGCGTTCCGCGTTTCCCGTTATCTTCTTACGTATCCTGAAAGCCCGTTTTTTCCTGCTGACTACTCTTTTTTTTGATGTATTCATTATTACCTGTAACTCCGACCGCTGGTGATTACTACTTGACTATTGTTTTACCCGCTTTGCGGATTATATGTTCGCCCTGATAGCGTATACCTTTTCCTTTATAGGGTTCGGGCGGGCGTACATTTCGTATTTCAGCTGCAATCTGGCCTACGACCTGTTTATCGACGCCGCTTATGACAACTTTTGTCGGTCCGTCTATGCCGAGGGTAACGCCGGGCGGAGGTGTAAAGAGAATCGGGTGTGAGTACCCGACAGAGATCATCAGGTTTTTACCCTTCATCTCGGCTTTATACCCTATTCCCTCAATCTCAAGCACTTTCTGGAAACCGGTTGTCACTCCGATTATCATATTATTAATGAGAACCCGGTAGAGCCCCCACTGGGAGCTGATATTTTTGTCCGGATTTATCGGCAGGACTTGCATCGCCTTCTCCTGCTCATTAATTTCAATTTTTAAATTGTCGTGCATTTTCTGAGATAGAGAACCCTTCGGCCCTTTGACGGCAACAACGCCGCCAGAGAGTTGTACCGACACTCCTGTCGGAAGCTTTATTAATGTTTTTCCTACGCGAGACAAATTAGGTGCTCCTCAATATATGATTTAAAAAATAATTACCAGACATTGCCGAGAATTTCGCCGCCCACATTAAGTTTCCGGCATTCATGGTCAGTCATAACTCCCTTGGGTGTGGATACGATGGAGATCCCCATTCCTCTCAACACCCTGGGCATATCCTTCACTTTCGTATAGTGCCTCCGTCCCGGCGTACTGACTCTGTCTATGCCCTGAATGGCATTCTCCAGATTATCAGTATATTTGAGAAGAATTTTTATTTCTCCCTGGCCGCCGTCATCAACGAAAGCATATTTACCGATAAAGTGATTCTCAAAAAGAACCCTCGTTATATCCTTCTTTAAATTCGAACCGGGTATTGTAACGGTCTTTCTTTTTGCCTGTATCGCATTTCGAATTCTTGTAAACATATCGGCTATTTGATCTGTCAACATCCTATTTTCTCCTTACTGTCACGGTAAACGCTACCAGCTCGATTTTACAACGCCAGGAACGACGCCCTGAGAGGCTAAATCCCTAAAACAGATTCTACACAAGCCAAAACGCCTTGAATATGCGCGGGGTCTGCCGCAGCGCCTGCACCGGTGATACGCCCGCGTCTTGAATTTCGGCTTTTTGCCACATTTTTCAACTAGTGATTTTTTTGCCAAACCAGTCTCTCCTGTATATTATTTTTTGAAGGGCAATCCAATTTCTTCCAGCAAACTGACCGCCCACTCATCATTGTTTGCGCTCGTACATATGCAGATGTCCATACCCATAATCTTGGATATCTTATCACGATCTATCTCCATGAAAACAATATTTTCTGTAATTCCCAGAGTGTAGTTACCCCGGCCATCAAACGACTTGCGTGACAGCCCCCGGAAATCCCTGATTCGCGGAATAGCAATAGCCACGAGCCTGTCCATGAATTCATACATACGGTCACCCCGCAGGGTTACTTTGCAGCCTATCGGCAAATTTTCCCGCAATTTGAAATTTGAGATAGCCTTTTTAGCTTTTGTAACCACCGGCTGCTGCCCAGAAATATTTTTCAGGCACGTAACCGCCTCATCGAGCAGTTTTGCTTCCGCTATTGCCTTGCCGACACCCATATTAAGAACAATTTTTTCAAGACGCGGTACCTGCATTATGTTTTTAATATTGAGCTTCTTCTGCAACGAAGGAATCATCTCTTTTATATATTTCTCACGCAGTCTTGGCACTTTTTTTACTTCTTTTTTCAATCTGCCAGCTCCTTAGTTTTTTTTAAATACCGTGCTTTTTTTCCCTGGTCCAGCATCTTTATGCCGAAACGCGTCGGTTTATTCTCTTTTCCATCCAGTAACATAAGATTGGAAATATGCATCGACGCCTCTTTTTCCATAATTCCGCCCTGTTGATTCTTCTGGTTCGGTTTTGTATGTCTTTTAACGAGGTTCTTTCCCTCTATGGTGACCCTTCCCTTACCAGGAAAAACCTTTAAAATCTTTCCGGTCTGTCCTTTGGACTCCCCGGTTATTATTGTTACCATATCGCCTTTTTTAAGTCGTAAACTCATGTTCGGTCTCCCGTGTTATATGACTTCCGGTGCCAACGACACAATCCGCATAAACTTCTTTTCGCGAAGCTCTCGTGCCACAGGGCCGAATATTCGGGTTCCCACCGGCTCAAATGCTTCATTGATGACGACCGCTGCGTTATCGCTGAATCGTATAAAGGTGCCGTCTTTTCTGGACACTTCCTTCCGTGTCCTGACAATAACGGCCTTCACCACCGTCCCCTTCTTGACCGGCGAGTTTGGTATGGCGTCTTTAACAGATACGACAACAACATCGCCCAGCCCGGCATATTTTCGCTTTGTTCCGCCAAGGACTTTGATACAGCGCAACCTTTTTGCGCCCGAATTATCTGCAACATTTAAATTGGTTTCTGTCTGAATCATGTTCTCTCTATCCTGGTTAGTAAAAAGTATTATCCGTCTCTGTTTATTTGGCTTTGGCGACAATCTCCAGAAGCCGCCACCTCTTTGTTTTTGACAACGGTCTGGTTTCCATAATTTTCACCTTATCGCCGATTGAGCATTCATTTTTTTCGTCATGCGCATAATATTTTTTACGAAAACGTACTGTCTTGCCGTAGGTCGAATCAACCAGTTGCCTTTGGACATTTACAGTAACAGTCTTATCGGCTTTATTATTAATGACAACGCCGATTCTTATTTTTCTCTTATTTCTTTCCAACATTTTTACCCTTTACTTTCTTTCGTATTGGAAACGTTAGGTAACGGTTTATCCTGGTTTTTCCGGGTAGAATGCAACACGGTTTTTGCACGGGCAATATCTCGTTTGATCCATCTCATCCTGACCGGATTACTTAATTGACCCATTTTTGCCTGAAATCTGAGGTTGAAAAGCTCCTCTTCCATTTCAGTCACTTTCCCCGCTATCTCATCAACGTGCATTTCACGTAATTCTTTTGCTTTCATTGCTGGTACGTCCTATTCTCCTATCACAATAAATTTGGTCTTAACCGGCAGTTTTTGAGATGCAAGGCGTATCGCTTCCTTGGCTATATCAACGGTTACTCCCGCCATCTCAAACATGACTGTTCCCGGCTTAACAACCGCAACCCATCCTTCGGGCGCGCCTTTTCCTTTTCCCATACGCGATTCGGCAGGATGCCGCGTGTATGGTTTGTCGGGAAAAATCCTTATCCATACTTTCCCGCCTCGTTTGACAAATCTGGTCATGGCGACGCGCGCCGCTTCAATGTGTTTGCTGTCGATCCATGCCGGCTTTAAGGCCTGCATGCCGTATTCGCCGAAGGAAAGTTTATTACACCGGGTCGCCATGCCTCGTCTTCTTCCGCGCTGTGTTTTACGCCACTTAACCCTCTTTGGTGCAAGCATTCAATACCCCTTATAATCAATGATAGTTAGTTTTCTTTACCTTTTTGCAACGAGTCCTCTTTCGAACTCAATACTTCGCCTTTGCAGATCCATACTTTTATTCCGACACATCCATAGGAGGTAAAGGCGGTCGATTTTGCGAAGTCAATATCCGCACGCAGGGTATGCAGCGGTACTCTTCCTTCTCTGAATTTTTCCGACCGGGCAATTTCAGCACCGTTAAGGCGCCCGCCGACATATATCTTGATACCTTCCGCTCCCATTCGCATAGCGGTTGATATGGCCTTTTTTACCGCCTTTTTATAGGAAACCCTTTTCTGGATCTGCCGTCCAATATTATCCGCTACGAGCTGCGAATCCATCTCGGGTTTTTTAACCTCTTTTATGTTGATATGTATCTCTTTCTGGGTCAGGTGTTGAAGTTCCGCTTTCAACTTCTCAACCTCTTCGCCCTTCTTTCCAATAATAATACCCGGGCGGGATGTATAGACAGTTACCGTCACCTTCCGGGCGGTCCGGTCAATGCTCAAATTGGAAATGCCTCCATGCTCCAACCGTTTCTTCAAATAATTCCTGATAAGCATATCTTCATACAGATAATCTGCAAAATTCTCTTTGGCATACCAGTTTGAAGTCCACGATTTTGTAATGCCAAGCCTTAATGCGATAGGACTAACCTTCTGACCCAAATGACTGCCTCCTCTAATTGGATACGGTAACGGAAATATGACACATTCTTTTTAAAATCCGCATAGCTCTTCCATGAGGTCCCGGCCTGAATCTCTTCATAATCGGTCCCTCATCAACGCACATCTTTTTAATTTTCAATTCATCTGGATTGACAGTGACGTCGGTGTGCTTACTCTGCATATTTGCAACCGCAGATTTTATCAATTTTGAAATATCCTTTGATACCCTTTTCTGAATACTGAACTCCAGAAGGCTTAAAGCGTCACCGACATTCTTGCCACGAACTTCATCGACGACCAGACGCGCTTTCCGGGCTGTGCTTCTCAGGTACTTCAGGGTTGCTGTTGATTCCACCTTTTACTCCTCGTTTAACAATTATGCCTTTGGTGTTGCTGTTTTATCAGTTTTTACTCCACTATGCCCTCTGAAAATTCTTGTTGGGGAGAATTCACCAAGTTTATGCCCAACCATATTTTCCGAAACATAGACCGGAATAAATTTGTTACCATTATGCACTGAAAAAGTCAGCCCGACAAACTCCGGGATGATCGTTGAACGACGAGACCACGTCTTAACGACCTTCTTCTGTCCGGATTTATTTATTTCATCAACCTTCTTCTTCAGGTGATCATCAAGAAAAGGACCTTTTTTAATTGAACGTGCCATATTTTACCTGTATATTATACTTTACTCTTTCTTCTTTTAATGATGTATTTATTCGATGCTTTTTTCCTATTTCGTGTTTTCAAGCCTTTTGCTTTCTGTCCCCAGGGTGATACGGGATGATGCCAGCCGCCGCCGCCTTTTGACTTGCCCTCGCCACCGCCCATAGGATGATCTACGGGATTCATCGCGACACCGCGCACATGGGGCCGTATACCCAGCCAGCGGCTTCTGCCTGCGGAGCCTATGATAACATTCATATGGTCCGTATTACTCACCTGTCCTATAGTGGCATAACAGGTCTCACGGAAATTGCGGATCTCGCCGGAAGGAAGTTTAACCTGCACCAGACTTCCCTCTTTTGCCAGAATTTGTGCATAGGAGCCCGCACTTCTGACCGCCTGCCCGCCTTTTCCCTCGCGAATCTCAATGTTATGAATCATAATGCCAGGCGGAATGTTTCCAAGAGGCATGTGGTTGCCCTCTTCTATCTCACAATTCTGACCGGACACGATTTTCATGCCTGGCTTCATGTTTGTTGTCGCGATAATGTAACGCCGCTCGCCATCGCTGTATTTTACCAACGCAATATAGCTGCTTCTGTTAGGATCGTATTCAATAGTCTCCACTACGGCAGGTATGTTGTGTTTGGCACGAACGTTATCAACAATTCTAATGCGTCTCTTGTGGCCCCCGCCACGGCGACGCATCATGATGCAACCGGTATTATTTCTGCCGCTTATTTTTTTGCTTGAAACCACCAGCGGTTTATACGGCCTGTCGGTCGTAACCTCTTCAAAGGTATTCGTGGTTTTATAGCGAAGCGTCGGTGTTACCGGCAAATATGACTTGATTCCCATAAATGCTATATCTCTTTTCAAATAGGCTGAATGTTATACTTCTCCGAATTTATCTATTTTATGCCCTTCCAACAATTTCACAATGGCCTTTTTCCAATCAGAGCGATATCCCTGAAACTTGCCCATTCGCTTTTTCTTTCCCTTGACGACCATGGTGTTCACGGATGCCACCTTCACGTTAAAAAGCGACTCCACTGCCTTTTTGATTTCAATCTTCGTGCTGTTTTTATCCACTTCAAATACATATTTGTTTTCGTCCGTTCTCAGCGTTGTATTTTTTTCCGTAATTGAAGGAGACCGAATCACTGAATGATATTTACTCACGATTTAATAACCTCTCTGACTTTTTCAATGAGACCTTCTGAACAGAAGATAATATTTTCATTGTTTATGATATCCAGCGCATTAATATCCTTAACATGTTTCACCTGAACATTTTTGATATTGCGCCCGGATAAATATATGTTTTTGTCATTATCCCCGATAATTAAAAGATTTTTCCTGTTTAATACGGCAAGCCCGTTCAGCAGCGCATTGACCTTTATTGTTTTCGGCTCTCCGATATCTACCTTGTCCACTACCAGGATCTTTTCATCCTTTGCTCTGGACGAAAGCGCCGAACACAACGCCGCTCTCCGCATTTTTTTCGGAATAGCAGTGAAATAGCTTCTTGGCGCCGCCCCGAACGCCTTTCCCCCTCTGACCCATACCGGAGAAGTATTTGAACCCGACCTCGCATGGCCGGTTCCCTTTTGTCTCCAGGGTTTTTTGCCCCCGCCACTGACTTCATCACGGCTTTTTGTCTTCGCTGTTCCCTGGCGCAGGTTTGCCCTATATAATGTCACCACGGAATGCAATAGAGTATATTTGATTTCAGCCTCAAATATCTCAGCCGGAAGATCTATGGTGCCTTTCTCTTTCCCATCCTGTATGTAGAGTTTCGCTTTCATTAGTACTGCAATCCTATTTCGATATCATGATTAAAATGAGTAACCGTTAAATTATTTTCTTGTTTTTACGTATAAAAACAATACCTTTTGTTTTTCCCGGAATCGATCCTTTCACAAAAATCAACCCATTATCCTTATCAAGTTTTATCACCTTCAGGGTTTTCATGGTAACCTGTTCATTCCCGGAATGTCCGGCCATTCTTTTGCCCATACGGACATGGGCCGGGCACGTGTTTGACCCTATAGATCCAGCTCGCCTGCGATCGGTGTTGCCGTGGGTCATTCTTCCTATGCTGAAATGGTGCCTTTTAATGGTGCCGGTGAATCCGCGTCCCTTTGAAACGCCGATAACATCGACAAACGGCACACCTTCAAAAATTTCCACACCGACCTTCTGACCCGACTCAAGCTTCTCTGCGGAAGAATCCAGTTCAAATTCCTTGACTATCTTCGTCGGCTCTGAATTATGCTTCTTGAAGTGTCCGGCCTGCGGTTTATTGATCTTCTTTTCAGTACAGATATCAGATCCGAGCTGCACCGCGCTATACCCGTCCTTCTCGACGGTTTTAATCTGCTGGACTATATTGACTCCCGCCTGAATAATACTCACCGGTGTTACATCACCCGATTCACCATGAAAGAATCGTGTCATTCCAACTTTTTTTCCAATTATGCCTTGCATATCTTTGTTTCCGTTTGTCGTGGTTTGTAAAAATTATACCTTTATCTCAACATCAACACCTGCCGGCAAATCCAGCTTCATCAGGGCATCAACCGTCTGGGGTGTAGACTCAAGAATGTCAATAAGCCTCTTATGTATCCTTGTTTCAAACTGTTCTCTGGACTTCTTATCAACGTGGGGAGACCGGTTAACGGTATACACGCTCTTCTCCGTTGGCAAGGGAATAGGTCCTGAAATCCGCGCACCCGTCCCTTTTGCCGTCCTTACGATGTCCGAGGCAGATTTATCAAGGATATTATGATCAAACGACTTTAATCTTATGCGTATTTTTTCGCCAGGCAAAGTTTCATCTCCTTCTTTTATTTACTCTATTATTTCGGTGACGACCCCGGAAGCGACTGTGCGTCCACCCTCTCTGATCGCAAACCGTAATTCCTTCTCCATCGCTATCGGCGCTATCAACTCAACGATAAATGTCGCGTTATCGCCAGGCATCACCATCTCCAC
>Ga0105099_10000474_pt1 | contig 27430 bp, 16 predicted proteins | sample PPLLak3cmMay2015_2_FD_79138 | JGI IMG/M metagenome (GOLD analysis project Ga0105099, IMG submission 79138) | Freshwater sediment microbial communities from Prairie Pothole Lake near Jamestown, North Dakota, USA - PPLs Lake P8 Core (1) Depth... | ecosystem: Environmental > Aquatic > Freshwater >... | reverse complement strand
TCACCATCGAGAAAATGATCTGTTTTTCATCACCGTGGGCCATGGGTTTCTCCTGGGTGCGGATCCGGATTTCGTTCCGTCTCCGAATGAGAACTATACCATTGCCGGAGCGGCGTGTCAAAAGCCGAGAGAACCCCTTCCCCCACCAACACATCCGATTTGCTTTTTATGTTTCATTCTGGTAGATTTTTCGGTAAACCAGTCCCGATTCGAGGAGGAAACCATAGCCACCGATGTGCCAGCCATCATCCGCAACCTGTTGAATTTCCACGATTTCCGTGACAAAACGATCATCGCCGTCGGCGCCGGGGGCGGGCAACTGATCGAATATGCCCGGCCGGCTAGACACGTGATTGCCGTCGACTGCGACGGGCCGGCCATCGAACTGCTCAAGGAGCGTCTGAAGGCATCCGGGCTGGCGGAAAAATTCACCGTCATCCACGCCGATTTTCTCGATATCCGCGAACGGGGGGATGTCGTCCTGTTCGAGTTTTCCCTGCACGAGACGGCCGACCCGGCCGCCGCCCTCGACCATGCCCGCCTGATCGCACCGGCCGTGGTGGTCCTCGATCACTTCACCGATTCCCGCTGGGCCTATCTCGTTTCGGAAGAGGAAAAGGTCGAAAAAGCCTGGCGGGCAATCGACCGGCTCCCGGGTGTGAAAAAGCAAATCGAAAAAACAGAGCAGGTGTTCGCCACCTTCACCGAATTGTACGAGAAGGTGCAAGGGCAGGGTGAAACCACTCGGCAACGCATCGAACCCTACCGCGACCAGCGCGATTTCACAATCCCCATGACCTATGCCCTGGGGCACATCCCCGGTATCGCGACCGGTGCCTGAATCATCTTATTGGAATGGAATCGAGCACTTGCCGCAATCTCCATCGATGATCTTCCATCTATCCATTCGACGAGGGGCTTACCCCATCCTCGGGGCGAAGCAGCCACAGAACGCATTTGACCTGCTCCCTTAACACCCGGGTTTCCCGCTCCTGTGAGGCCACATAGGCATCAAACAGGTCGGAACATTCGGGATGGAGCCGTTTCGATTCCTCGGCCCGGCGGCGGATCGAATCGAGCGCTTCGTCCCAGGTTGCACCGATCTCACCCGGCTCCAACACCTGTTCATCGACCAGCGAAAGTCCGGCGGCCTGGAACTGCTTTATGATATCCGAGTAGGCGATATACCGCCCGCTCTCTTCGACGTGCCAGTCTCCGACGAATGCATCTTCCAGGACGATCCTTCCTCCCGGCCCCAGGCAACGCTTCAAGGCCAAACCTGTTTCCCGATAGCTCCCCCAGATCGGGCCGACGCCGTTGAGGAGAACGAGATCGTACCCCTCCTCCCCGGCGAGTCCGGAACGGATATCCCCGACCCGTAACGAGCACAGGCGGTCGACTCCAATCTCCCCCGCTCGTTTTCGGGCGATTTCGATAAAACCGGGAAGGCCGTCGATCCCGGTCACCCGGAAGCCGCGGCTGGCCGCCAGCATGATGGCGACCGCTCCCTTGCCGCACCCCAGGTCCAAGGCCCGTTTTCCCGGCGGATGGTCGAGACCGTGCTTCCCGAGCATGGCCAGGATATCGGCACCCGAAGAACCCAGTTCCCAGAAATCCTGAAGCAAATAGGGAATGAACGGAAGCAGAGCGGCGTCCTGGCCATCGAGCGAGTCGATGACGCTTTTTTCCAGGTCATCCATGTAGGACCTCCAGATCGATTGACGATGAAGATGCAGGTACAGGATGAACCGGCAGCATCAAGGTGACGAATAAAGAGGGAGGACTACTCCTTTCCGGGGATCACGACCGGGAAATTTCCGATCCCCAGCAACCGGGCCATAATCTGGGGAAATTCGTCGTTGTCGATGACGCCGGTGAAGCGGTCGGCGCCGGGACCAAAGGCGAAAATCGGGGTGTAGACACCGGTGTGAAAACGCGACGCCCATTTGATATCCAGGGCCTTGAACTCGAAGCTGCCTCCGTCGATGATCATTCCGCCCGTTTCATGATCGCCGGTCACGATCACCACGGTATTGCCATCGCTCATAGCGAATTCCAGGGCATCCCGGACCGAATCGTCGAGTGTCTTCATTTCCCGCAGAGTGTCATCGGTATTGTTGCGATGACTGTAACTGTCGAGATTGCTCGCCTCGACCATCAAAAAAAACCCCTGCTGGTTGCGGCCGAGCAGTTGGATGGCCTTTCTCGTCATATCCTGGATATTGGGATATCCCGATTCGGGTTTCAGGGCATCCATGTGAAAAAGGCCCAGGATATGGTCAGCGGAGGCCGAGTTCATCTGATCGAGAGTCTCGATATACGTATAACCGTTTTTTTGAGCGCGCCCGATCAGATCCAGGTCATCTTTCCGGCGGCTGTCGGGTTTGGTTTGCGGGATGAACTGGCTCCTCCCCCCGCCAAGCAGGAGGTTGATGCGGCTGTCAACCAGCTCCACGGCCACACTCGGCGAATCCCAGCGGCTGCTGACATGGGCAGCAAACGCCGCCGGCGTCGACTGGGTGAGATCGCAATTGACCACGATCCCGGTGGCTTTGCCGGCATCCCGGCAGGCTTCCATGATCGATTGGGCCGATTTCCCGTCCGGGGTGACCGAAATCATCCCGTTCTTGGTCTTGTATCCGGTCGCCATCGCGGTTGCCGCCGCCGAAGAGTCGGTGACCAGGAGATCCGCATTGAAGGTGTTCAGCAGACCCGTGACCGGCATCCGTTCCATGGCCAACCGTCCGGCCACCCCCTTGTATTTGATTCTCGCCGCCACCACATGGGTCGGTCCCATGCCATCCCCGATGAAGAGAATGATGTTTTTCGCTTTGTCCCCTTTGACCAGAGGGTATTTATCGGGTTCACCGGCACCGTCACGAACCTCCTGATACCCCCGACCGGAAGCCGATATCGAGGTCAAAAAACAGATAGCTACAACCCAACGAATCCCTTTCAGCCAATTCTTTTGATTCATTCATTCACCTTCGCTATGTGAGCTTTGTCCATCCAATTACCAGATACTATGGTTATATGAAAATTCCGGAAATTCAACTAAAAGACGATTTTTTTTTATTTGTTGAAGAATCAGGCCATTCAGTGAAAGAAATCGAGAAGCTTTTATGTTATTATTACTATTGTTGCAGATATAAGAATGAGAGACAGTAACTACAAGAGCATGCTCCAGCAATTTGCGGGTGATCGCCGGCAAACCCGGCTTCCGGTCCGTTCTCTCATTCCCGTTTTGTGCATGCTCGCCATTGCAGCGGGGATCATACGATCGACCGCTTCAGTAGCAGATGCAACGAGTGCCGCCCCGATAAAAGATGACCCCCTGATCAAGGTCAGCATCTCCGGCATCTGGGAGAGCAATGTCGGTTGGAAATACGACATCAAGCAGAAGGGAGCCCAGTTTACCTGGACAGTCATCAACCGGGACCAGGTGGGCACCGGGACGATCGACAAAAACAACCGGGATCTCCAGGTCAACTGGAGCGAAAAAGGATCCAAGGGAACCGCCAAGGGGTTGATCGTCGAACTAACCGAGCAGGGGAAGGCCACCTTCATCGAATGGGACAACGGGGTGTTTTTTCACCGGGAAAAGTGACCTTCCGGTTGAAAAAAATCATTTTTATACTATTATTACCTTAGAGTCTTTGTGACCTGAGGAGGCTTGACGGATATGAACAGAAGAACAGAAAGAATAATTTTCGCCCATATAGGTTTAGCATTTATCCTTCTCTCCTCCGGAGCCCTGGTGGCACAGATTGCCATCGCACCGCCGACCAATGCCCCGGTTCGTGCCGATATCAAGCGGGACTACACCGACCTTACCCGGACACTCATGCTCTACCTGAATCCGTCCGAAGATACAATGAATCAGACCTTCGACAATGCTTCGCAAAACCGGGTCGATCTCTCGGGGATCTGGGAAAGCACCATCGGCTGGAAATATCAATTGAAGCAGAAGGGGAACCGATTCGTCTGGACCGTGATCAACCGGAACCAGACCGCCACCGGGAATATATCCGACAACGGCACCGAGATTCAGGTCGAGTGGACCGAGAACAATTCCAAGGGGACCGTCAAGGGATCGATCATCGAAGTGGATGAAAAGGGACGCGCGGTCTTCATCGAATGGGACAACGGTGTTTTTTTCCATCGGGCCGTATAATCCGACCAGATTCCATCCGGACTATTTCAGCGTCTGATCCGCACCGTTCGCGACCGTGCACCGATTCCGCCCTTTGCTCTTCGAGGTGTAAAGGGCCATGTCGGCCGCATAAAGAAGGGAGGACGGATCGTTTTGGTCGGACGGCACCACCGAGGCGCAACCCAGGCTGATGGTGATATAGTTCTCGACCGTCGATGTTTCGTGGGCAATCCGCAATGTCTCCACCGCTTTCCTCACTTTTTCCGACAGGTGCAGGGCTCCTTCCGCTGCCGTTTCTGCGAGGACAATGACGAACTCCTCTCCCCCGTACCGGGCGGCCAGGTCTCCGGGGCGTTTGGCTTCCCGGTTCAGGATATCGGCGATCATCTTCAGGCACTGATCGCCCGCCTGGTGGCCGTACCGGTCATTGTAGGGTTTGAAGAAATCGACATCCGCCACGATCAGGGAGATCGCCGTGCCGTTGCGGGCCGACCGTTTCCATTCCGTCGAGAAAAATTCCTCGAACCGGCGATAATTGGCGATCCCGGTCAATCCGTCGATGGAAGCCAATTGCTTCAGTTTCTGATTGGCCTCCTCGAGTTGGCTGGTACGCTGAAAAACCAATGCCTCCAGTTGTTTTTCCCGGTTTTTCAACCCTTTTACCCGTAACCGGGTATATCCGAATCCCATCAATCCGACAACGAGGGCACTGAAGATGTAAAACCAGGTCGTCTGGTAAAAGAACGGTTGTAGGTAAAACCGGAGCGAGGTTCCCTGCTCGTTCCAGACCCCGTCATTGTTGCAGGCGCTGACTCTGAACCGATAGCGGCCGGGGGGAATACCGGTATAATAAGCGGTTCGACGTGTTCCAACCGCTTGCCACTGCTTGTCATACCCTTCCAATCTGTACTTGAACAACACTCTGCCGGGAATCAGGTAGCTGAGGGCGGTATACTGAAATTCAAGAGTTCTCTTGCCGGGAGGAATCCGGACTTCGTCGACGAAGAGATCGGTGACCTTCTGATCGACCAGCAATTGCTCGATCTGAAGCGCCGGCGGCTGTGAGTTGAGCTTGATCCGGTTCGGATCGACCATGGTTACACCGTTCAGGGTGGGAAACCAGAGCCGGCCGTCCCGGCTTTTCCAGCCTGCAGGTTGCCCCAGGCCGACGCATTCTGCATTGCTCATGCCATCCATTTTGTCATAGGAAAGGCTGGGAATCTGGGAAATTTTTCCGGATGCAAAATCCATCAGGTCGCGCTTCTTTACCTGAAAAACGCCCCGAGGAGAACTCATCCAGAAATTCCCCTGATCGTCCTCCATGATCCGGTGGATGATATCTTCGAGCAAACCGTTTTTCTGCATAAACACGGAAAACCGCCCGTTCTTCAGCAGGTTCAATCCGGCGTTGGTTCCGATCCAGAGGGTATCCCGATCCTCGGGGAGGAAGCAGTTGATCCGGTTACTGGAGAGGCCTTCGGCGGTGGTGTACCGTTTCATGGATTTGTCGCCGAGGTGAACGATTCCCCCGCCATCGGTACCGATCCACAGACCGGCCGGGCCATCGGCCTGTATGACCGTGATCTCCTCGGCGGGAAATCCAGCGGTCGCGGAAAAATGGAAAACCTTCCCATCCTGCATGTAATCCAGGCCACTGTCGGTGCTGATCCAGAGAATCCCGTGGCCATCCTCGGCGATGGCACCGATATTGTCGGACGACAGTCCATGCCGGGTGGTGAAGAGCGAAAACTGCCCATCCCTGAAGCAATTCAAGCCATTCTCGGTACTGATCCAAAGGTTCCCCGTGTGATCGACGCACAGGGCTCGGATCAGCACACTGGACAAACCCGATTCGGTCGAATAAGAGGTGACCGATCCGTTCCGCAACCGGTTGAGACCTGCCGACGTGCTGATCCATATGGAATTTTCCCGATCTTCGACGACACAGATCGCCATCACGTCGTTCAGCCCGTCCTTTTTCGTATAGGAGGTGAATTTTCCATCCTTTAACCGGTTCAGGCCATCCGGAGTCCCCAGCCAAACACTCCCCTCATGATCCTCGAAGATCGAATTGACGAAATCGTGCGTCAACCCGTCCCTGGAATTGAAGGCGGAGAAGGACTCTTCCTCGAACCGGTTCAGCCCGTTCGGGGTACCGACCCAGATGTTACCGTCCCGATCGCCACTGATGGACAGGGCATAGCGGAATGATAACTTCTCCTTTTCCCCATAGGTCCGGAAAACCCCGTCGCGAAACCGGACGATCCCGGTGGTAGAGATCAGCCAGAAATCCCCGGCGCCATCCTCATAAATCGATTTCACATTGGTGGAAAAAAAACCATCCGGCAGTAAAAACGAGACGAACCTTCCGTTTTGAAACCGACTCAACCCCCTCAACGTGACGATCCACAACCTGGATTTATGGTCCTCATGAATCGCCCGGACCGACGGATGGGCCAATCCGTCTGGCAGGGAATAAGTCGTGAAGCGATCGTTTTGAAAACGGGTCAATCCACGATTGGTTCCGATCCAGAGGCATCCGCTTCGATCCTCGTGGAGAGCGGCGATCAGGTTAGCCGACAAACCGGCAGCGGTCGTATAGGCAATGAATTTACCCTCATGAAACCGATTGAGACCGTTACCCGTGCCGATCCAAATATCGCCATTGCGGCCGACCAGCATCGGCCCGACCGTATTCGCCAACAAACCGTCGGCCATTGAATAGGTGCGGAATTTCCCCCCGCTCAGGCAGGAAAGACCGTTGTTGGTGCTGATCCACAATCGTTCCCGGTGATCTTCCAGGATATCGTTGACATAGCTGTTTTTCAATCCCGGGGTATTCTTCTCGTTGAACAGAACGAAGCGGACCCCGTCGAACCGCAGCAATCCCTCCGGGGTTCCCAGCCAGACAAAGCGATCGCCGGTCTGGATGATCTTCTTTACCGAGATCTGCGGCAATCCGTATTGGGAGGTCCAGGAATCGAAGATGTATTGGGTGATTTTCTTATGGGGGTCCAGAGGAAAAAGGATACCGGAAAAAAATACCAAACCGATCCACACACTGCAGAATATCTTTATATAATGTACCCGCGTCACATGCATGGCAGATAAAGAACAGAAAAATGATAGAACAATTTCCCCGAATTTTCAATGCAAATCCACAATTTCCTTTTTCACTTCGCCGTCAATCCGGTTTCGGCGCCGGGCGATGGAACACTCTTTTGACGTACTGTTCAAACAGCCAGAAGCGGTGATAGAGGACCGGCACGACAAAGGGGATGAGGATCGCCGAAGCGGTCAGGCCGCCGACCATGCACAGAGCCAGGTTGGTCCAGACATCGGTCCGGCCCTGGGTGCGGACCAGGACCAGGGGCAGGGCTCCCAAAACCGTGGTGGCGGTGGTCATGAATATGGGACGGATCCGCTCGTAGGTACCCTGGGCGATGGCCCGTTCCAGCGAAAATCCCCGCTGGCGGAAAAAATAGTTGATGTGATTGACCAGGATGATGGCGTTGTTCACCACCACACCGATCATGATGATGGCGCCGACCCGGGCCGTGGTATCGAAACTGAATTCGGCGATGACGAAGGCAAAAAACACCCCGATGGCCGACGCCGGAACCGCTCCCAGGACGATGATCAACGGCTGCATCACGTCGTTGTAGAGAACCAGCAGGATGAGCAGTACCAACAGAACCGCCATGACCAGGGCGGTGTTCATCTGCTGCTCCTCCTCTTGCTGGATGAAGGACAGGCGCTCCGGTTCGCTCTTCTTGAACCCGGGGGGAAGCTGCAGGTTCTTGAACACGGTCTTGTAGTACCGCTCACCCGCCTTGGCCGAAGCCAGGTAATCCCAGGAGACGATGGCGATGAATTCCTGATTCTTTCGCAGGATGCCTCCCCTCAAATTGCGTTCCTCGACCCGGACGACATCCCGCAACCGGAAGGGGGTTCCCTCCGGGGTATAGAACTCCTTCTGTAACAAATCGGACAATTCATATTCATCCGAGCCGCGGATACGGATCTCGGCATCGTACTCCTTTTCCCGCAGGCGGATCTTGTTGTCGGCCTCCCGGCGGCCCAGGGTGGATTGCATGTACCAGAGGATAATGTTCGGGCTGACCTTGATCCGGGCCATCCGGTCGTAATCGAGGGTCATGTGAAAGTACCGGCCACCGGAGCGGAACCACCCCTGGTCGGTGGCGATCGACACCTCCTGGATGCGGCGGTGCAGCAGGAGACTCTTCTTGAATTCCTCGGCGATCTTCAGCAGGCGCTCGTAATCGTACCCCTTGATCTGGAGCTGGAAGGGGAGGAAGGAAAAATCGGAGGAGGGGGTAAAATAGCTCTCCGGGTCGAACCCCGATATGTACAACTGTACCCGGGAGAGATTGGTGGCCAGGGCGATCAGTTCCTGCTTGAGGGCATAGGGGTGGGCCGAAAATTCGATCTCCTTGGGGAAGGAGATGAGCATCTGCGCATAGTTCTCTTGGATGAAGGTGTTGATCTCCTTTTTATAGGGCTTGGCCAGGGCGATCTTCTCGAACTTCAGGATCTCCTCGCGGGTGTCACGGAACTCGCTCCCCTGTGGCAACTCCATGCCGACCTGGATGCGCTGTTTTTCGTAGAAGGAAAAAAATTGGCCGAAGGAGACCTTCTTGAAGAACAGGGTCCCTGAATAGACGATCAGGAGGATGACCGGGACGATGACGAACAGCGGATACTGCAACAGTTTCTCGAAAAAGCGTCCCTGCCCCTCGGAGCCGAGGGATTTGAAGCGAAAGTTCATGCGGGCCGCCAGGGGCGGGATGAGGGTGAAGGCGACGATCATCGAGGCGACCAGGGCGAGGCTGACGGTCAGGGAGACGGGCAGGTAGTAGACGCGCAGGCGACCCTGGAAATAGGCGAAGGTGAAGAAAACAATGATCGTGGTCAGGGTCGAGGAAAGGACCGGCATCACCACCTGGCGCGGCCCCTCGATGGATGCCTGCAGGGCGTTCATCCCCTTCTGCCGCAGGCGCAGGATGTTGTCGAAGACGACCACGGCATTGTCGACGAACATGCCGAAGCCGACGGCGAAGCCGGCCAGGGTCAGCTTGTTCATGGGGATCTTGAAGAGGTACAGGAAGGTGAAGGTGAAAAAGACCGAGAAGAGGACCGAGGTAAAGATCAACAGGGCCGATTTCGCATCCCGGACGATAATCATCAGGATGACGAAGATGATCCCCATGATCAACAGCGAAACCCAGATCAACCCCTTCAGGTATTCGCTGAGCTCTTCGCTCTCGTCGCGGGTGATCTTGTATTCGACCCGGCTCCCTCTATGCCTGGCCAGCAATTGGGCCAGGCGCTCCTTGATCACCCGGGCTAGCTTCAGGGTTGAGTATTCGGGTTGCTTGGACATCACCAGACTGACCGTCGGCATCCCCTGGTAACGGGCCTCTTCGGTCTGTTCCCGAAACCCCATGGCGACATCGGCCACATCCCTGAGGCAGACGGGGCGGCTACCGCGCAAGGCCAGGACGATATCGCCGATGGCCTGGGCCGAGGCGGCCGGATGGGTCAGCGAGATCGATATCTCCTTGGCTTCACGGACCGCGGTGATCGAGACCATGTTGAAGAAGTTTTCCCCGATCTTCCTCATGATCTGCATGAAATCGATGCCCAGGGATTTCATCCGCTCGTTGTCGGCGACGATCTTCACGGCGACCTCCTGGCCGCCGCGCAGGGCGATGTTTTTGATGCCGGGGAGGCCGCGCAGCCGGGGGATCAGCTCCCGCTCCGCATAATTGCGGATATTGTGGACCAGTTCACTGCCGTAGAGGTCCACCTGCATGAAATCCTCCTTGGTGAATTCCCGGGGGCGATACGGCGTCACCCTGGGCAGCTGCACGTTCGGAGGGAGTTTTTCGCGCAGGTTGTTGATCCGCTCCTTGAGGAGGACATAGACGAAATCCATATCGCTGCCGCGGGCGAATTCCACCTCGATATTGGCCCGGTTTTCCATGCTGTGAGAGGTGATCTTGCTCACCCCGCGGATGTTCATCACCTCCTCCTCGATGGGCAGTGACAGGCGCTGCATGACCAGATCGGCGGAGGCGCCGGGCCACGAGGCGGTGATGGTTAATTTCGGTAGGCTTTCGTCGGGCATCAGTTCGAGCGGAATGTTCTGAAAGGAATAGAATCCCATCAACAACACGGTGATGAAGAACGTGGCGGCCAGTACAGGCCTTCCGGTCAGGAATTTCATGGATTGACCTTCTGCTCCCGGTCCCTGGTCACCATTTCGTACAGGACGGGGATGAGGATGAGGGTCAGGAAGGTGGATGATATCAAGCTTCCCGCCAGGACCACCGCCATCGGTTTCTGCAGTTCGGTGCCGACGCCGGACATGTAGATCATCGGAAAGACCCCGAATACGGTGGTGAAAGTGTTCAGAATGATCGGTTTGAGCCGCAATCGCGACGCCTCCATGAGCGCGTCACGGACCCGGAGCCCCCGCTCACGCTGCTGGTTGGCGCATTCGACCTTGACAATGGCGTCGTCGCAGACGATGCCGACGGCTACCATCATGCCGATCCCGGAGATGACGTTGATGGAGTCGCCCGAGATCAGCATGGCGATGAAGGCTCCGAAGAGCCCCATGGGCATGGTCGACATGATGATCAGAGGATGGACCAGGTTCTCGAATTCGGCGGCCATGACCATATAGACCAGCAGCATGGAGAGGACCAGGGCCCAGGCGATCGAGCGGAAGGCGTTGCGGCGTTCTTCCTCCTCGCCGGCAATCAGCAGTCGGGTCCCCAGGGGCATGCTGATCCCTTTCAATACGCGGTTCACCCGGACCGCCGTTTCGGCCACCTTGGCTCCCTGCAAACTGGCGGAGACGGTAAAAAACCGCTCCTGCCCCTCCCGGTTCAATTCCTTGATGGAGGGAAGCTGTTCGATCTGGATCAGGTCCCGTAACACGATCGTCCCCATGCGGGTCTGGATGGGAGCCTGGAGCAGTTCCTCCATCTCCCGGCTGGTCCGGATGGGAGTGGTCAGCACGATATCGTAACTCCGCTGCATGCGCCGGAAGGTGGAAATGGGATCGCCGCGCAGGATATTGCGGACCTGTTCGGAGATCGTCTGCTTGCTCGTATCGAGGCGCTTGAGCAGGTCCTCGTTGTAGCGGATGGCGAAGATCGGTTTCCCCTGCTCGGTATTGGCGCGGATATCCACCAGGTGCGGTACATTTTCCAACCGCTCGATGATTTCATCGACCAGAGCCACTCCATCGTCGATCCGTTCGAAAAAGATCTTGATCTGGAACTCCTGGGCGCCGAAGCGGAGGTATTCGGAGAGGGTGTTCCGCTCGGGAAAAACGGAGCTCGACTCGATGGCAGGCAGGGTGGTGAGCACCTTACGAGATTCCCGCATCAGCCGATCACGCTGTCCCTTGCCCCGCCCTTCGACGATCATGCCCACTCGGTTCACCGAAATCTCCTCACCTTCCGCACCGGTGCTGGAGGTGGTGCCGATGCGGCTGAACACGGCAGTGACCCCATTGAGCCGCTGCAATTCCAGCTCCAACTGGGCGGCGGTCCGCTCCGTCTCTTCGTACCCCATGGTAGCATGCGTGGTGAATACGATCTCGAAGCGTGCGGTGTGGGTTTGCGGAAGCAATTCCTTCTTCAGGAAGAAAAAACAGAGGATCGTTCCGCCCATCATCCCCATCGTGATCCAGAAGGCGATGGCCTTGCGATTCAAGCACTGGATCAGAAAATGATGGTAGCGAAGCTCGAACCACCCGTACCCCCGGTTGAACAACCGGTATAGTCGGTTCAACAGAGGGTTGACCGCCCAGAGGAAGGCTCGCCGCAGCCCGTTGACGATGAACAGGAAGAAACCGCTCAGGGTTTCGATGACAAAACCGACCACCCGGAAGAGTCCGGAAAACACTCCATGGCTCCAGTACAGGATACCCCGTTTCCGCTTTTCACCCGTACCGGCCACGGCGGCAGCCGGACCGGCGCCCGCCACCGGGGAGAACAGGCGGAAGAGGGTGGGGAGCAGCGTCACGGTGATCATCAGCGCCGCTATCAGGGCGAAGGAGATGGTCAGGGACTGGTCGCGGAACAGGCGGCCGGTGATGCCGTAAATATAAATGACCGGTAAAAAGATGACGATCGTGGTCAGGGTCGATCCGATCAGGGCCGACATCAGCTCGGTCGTTCCGGAAATGGCCGCCTCTTCCGGTTTTCTGGTCTTGCTGAGGCGGTTGAGATTCTCGATGACGACAATGGCGTTGTCCATGAATATGCCAATCCCCAGGGCCAGGCCTCCCAGCGACATGATGTTCAGGTTGACCTTGGCGAAATACATGAGGATGAAGGTAGCCAGGACCGATATGGGGGAGATGACGGCGACGATGAAGGGATCGCGGAAATTCTGGAAAAAGACAAGGAGGACAAAAAAGGCGAGGATGCCGCCCTGGATCAGCGCCTGCTTGAGATTGGAGATGGCCGAGACGATCAGTCCAGCCTCCTCGGAAACGATAGCGAAACCGATTTCGGGAAACTCGGCCTCCAGCTGGGCAAAGGTCTTGCGGACCTGGGCGGTGGCGGTAACGGTATTGCCCGATGCCTCCTTGTAGATCAGCATGGCCACGGTGGGGTTGCGGTTGTGCCGGATTTCACCCTGCTTGATCTTTTCACTGAAGGAGACACTGGCGATATCGCGGATCAGCAGTTGTCCAGCCGGCAGGGCGCGGACAGGAATGCGTTCAAGCTCGGCTGGGTCACGGATTTCCCCTTCCACGCGGACATTGAACCGGACCTTGTCCTTCTTGATCATGCCGCCGGCGACCGCCTTGTTCCAGGATTGCACAGCCGCGGCGATCTCGTTGAAGGAGAGCTTGTACAGGGAGGCTTTGTCCGGATCGACCGATATCACAACCTCCCGTTCTCCGCCCCCGAGCACCTCCACCTGAGCCACCCCCTCCAGTTGCTCCAGACGGGGTTTGACCAGGAATTCGACGCTTTCCCGGATCTCGATGAGCGAAGAACTTCCGGTCCTTTTCGGACTGACCACGGCGGTGATGATCGGCTTGGAGCTGGGGTCCCATTGGATGATCCGGGGCCTCGTGGTCAGGTCTTTGGGCAGTTGCGGCTGCACCTCCTCCACTTTCTCCTTGGTATGCAGGAGGGCGAAATTCATGTCGGTTCCCCAGTGGAACTCGATGGAGACGACCGAAATCCCCTCCCGGGAGACGGAGGTCACGCGCTTGACTCCGGTGATCGCCTCGAACGCCGCCTCCAGCGGTATACTGACCAGGGTCTCGATCTCGTCGGGCGCGACGCCCGAATACTCGGTCAGAACGGTCAGTTTGGGAAATCCAAGGTTCGGAAGCAGATCGATGCTCAGATTGCGCATCGAGATATACCCCATGATGATCAATCCCAGGCAGATCATCAGGGTGGAAACGGGCTTACGGACGGCGGTCTGGATCAGCTTCATGGCCGTCTACCTGTTGATGCGGACTTTGGCCTGGTGGGCAAGGGTCAATTGTCCCTCGATCACGACCTCTTCCCCCTCCTCGACACGATGGTTCGGCTGCGGTTCCACGGCGACCTCCTCGTCGTTTCTGGCGCCGGTGGTGATGTATTCCCACATGGCGATATCATTGCGGACGATGAAGATCAGCGGGCGGTTGGAACTGACCATGATCGATTGCACCGGGACTTTCAACACTCCGGGGACGATCTCGTATTCGATATCGGCTTCGGCTTCCATGCCGGTGAAGATGGTCCCGGGATTGGTGAACTCGATGAAGATCGTTCCCGTTTTTTTCTCCATGTTCACCTCCGGAGCCACGGTGACCACCTTCCCCCGCAACGGCTTGCCGGGGTAGGAGAGAAAGCGGATGCGCACTCCCTGCCCGGGCCGGACCTTGCCCAGTTCGGTTTCCAGTACATAGCCCTTGAGATAAACCGAATCGAGATCGACCAGCCGGAACGCCTCGGCCATGGCGCTGATCCGTTCACCGGGAGACAACTTCACCTCCGAGATGATCCCGGAGAAGGGAGCGCGGATGGCCGACCGCTCCAGGTTCAACCGGGCTCTCTCCAGCGTGACCTCGGCGGCGGCCAACAGGGAAACTCCCCGCTGGACCTCGTCCTGCAGGGCTCCCCCCTCGATCATCGTTTCCAGAAAACCCGACTCCCTTTTTTCGAGCTCGATTTTATCGATCTTCCCTTCGCGGAAGAGCTGTAACGCATTGTCATATTCCCGCTTCTGCTTCTCCAGGTCGGCCAGTAACTTGGCATTGATCTGCGGGGAAAGAGTCAAGTTTTTATATTGGGTCAGGTATTTCGAATGGGCCTGCAACCGGTTGGCTTCCGCATCTTTGAGCGCCAGCAACCGCTCGGCACTCTCCAGGCGGATGACGATCTCTCCCCTGTTCACCCGCTCGCCCTCCCGTTTGAGTACTTCGGCGACAATCCCCTCCACCTCGCTGCGAACGGCTGCCCGGCGCCGGGCGTCGGAAACCGCTGAGACAGTCAGACGCAGGGGCAGGTCCCCCCGAACCACAGGGGTTACCTTCACCGGAACCGCGGCATCGGTATCGGCTTCACTCTTCGCTTGCTCGATTTTCTGCTGTTCCTCTTTCTGCTGTACCTGTTTCTTCTGGATTCCCTGATAGATGAAAAATGCAGTGGCAGCCAGAGCCGCGATCACTACGATTACTCGCAACCATTTCTTCATATATTCCTCCTGGGAGACTCTCCTCCTCCGTTTTTTCCGCCCGACCAACCACGGGTTTTGCCTGAATGGATAAATATATTATACGGAAAGGATAAATGCAAGGTTTTCAAATCTCACCACATATATGTCACACCGATAGGACATCCGGAGTTCGGTTCACTGGCATGAAACTTGCTTTTCTCTACTTGGGGAAGTCACAAGGAGGACCGAAATGGTCAAAAAATGGACAGCCTGGTTACTACTGGCAGCCGTGAGCATTGCATGCAGCGGCTGTGCAACCGTATTCAAGGGAGATCGAAGCCGGGTCCGTTTCGACAGCGATCCCGAAGATGCCGCAATCTACATCAACGGCGAACTATACGGCCGGACGCCGTTGCGCATCGAGTTGAATCCCAGCAACACCTATACGATCGAATTCCGGAAACCGGGCTATCAAACCATCGTCCGCCGGATCGAGAATCATATCGGTGCCGGTTGGGTCATTCTTGACGTGATCTGCGGCATGGTGCCCGTGCTCATCGATGCGCTCACCGGAGCCTGGTACGAGCTCGACCAGCACCATGTCGACGCTGTTCTGGAACGACAGCAGCCCCATTGACCCTATTGGGGTCAACCGAGCCTCATTCACTCCGGCTGCTGGTCAATACCGCCAGAACCTTCTCCAAGGGTAATGCCTCCACGCGGGAACCGCCGAATCCGGACATGGAGTTGGCGGTAAAAAGCGAATTGAGGATGGCCTCTTCGGTCGCCTCGATCACCGCGAGGAAAAGAGGGGTGATCTGGTCATTACCCAACTCCCGGCCCGGTTCCGACCGCGGCCGGGTCCCCTCTTCAATCCGCACCATCGGTGCCGTCGAGAAGGCGATGATATAATCGCCACTGCCGTTGGCGGCGATGCCGCCGGTCCGGGCCAATCCCATCATGGCGCGCTTGGCCAAGCGGTTCAGGTTCCGGGACAGGATCGGGGCATCGGTAGCCACGACGATCATGCAGGAGCCGGCGCTTTTCTTTGTCAATTCTTCGATCAGATAATGTTTTCCAAGCTTCTGGCCGACCGGAACACCGCCGATGGTCAGAATCCCACCGAAATTCGTTTGTACCAGGACACCCACCGTATACCCGCCAAGGGTTTCGGGGAGTCGCCGTGACGAGGAACCGATCCCCCCCTTGAATCCGAAACAGACCGTCCCGGTCCCGGCTCCGACATTGCCCTCGACAACGGGCCCCGAGGAGGCCCCGCGGATCGCTTCCAGCACATGTTGCCGAAGCACATGACGGCCGCGGATATCATTGAGAAAGCCGTCATTCGTTTCTCCGACGACACCATTGACCGAGCGCACTCCCTCGTTTCCAACCTGATTCAGGGTATAGTCGATGATCCCCTCCAGGCCGACCGCGACACTCAGGGTATTGGTCAGGATCACCGGCGATTCGATGTTGCCGAGTTCTTCAATCTGGGTGACACCGGTCAGTTTGCCGAACCCATTGCCGGCATACACAGCCGCCGGCACCTTTTCCCGAAAGAGATTTCCCTCATGGGGGAGAATGGCGGTCACTCCGGTTCGCACCTGATCATCCCGGATCAGCGTGCAATGGCCAACCCGGACACCCGGAACATCGGTGATCGCATTCCATTTCCCCACCGGCAGGACGCCGATCTCAAAGCCATAATCCCGGAATCTTCCCCTGGAAGCATAAGTCTTATATGTCTTATTGGACCTATATTCTCTTATCGCTGCTTCAGCCAGTACTTTGGTGGCATTCACCACCGGAACCCGGACCGAACCCGGATCGAACGCCAGGGGGATCTCGGTACAACCGAGGAGGATCACCTCGGCACCCTTTCCCTGCACCTCGGCTCCGGCCGAAGCCAGCAAATCGCAGCACCGTTTTCTTTCACTGCCGGACTTGATCAGGTCGATCGCCTTCATGACACAATCACCCTGTACAGTCTCGGAGGGAGTGACGATCCTGATTCCCCGCTCGTTGAACTCCTTCTCATATAACCCGGACTGAATGGTCCCGCTGGTGGCCAAAAGGCCGACCGTTTTCACCTGGGGATGGAGCCGGATCACTTCCAGGGCGGCTTCCCGGATCATATGGATGATCGGGATCTGCACCGCCGCCTGCATCTCATCATAAAAAAAATGGGCAGTGTTGCAGGGCATGACGATCAGGGAGGCGCCGGACCGTTCCAGATGCCGCACTCCCTGCACCAGGTAGGGTAAGATGGACCGATCGCCGGAGCGGATGGCGCTGGTCCTATCCGGAACCTGGGGGAAGCTGAAGATCATCGTGGGAATATGATCCTGATCCCTTTGAGCAGGTGTCAGCTGGACGATCAGCTGATAAAGATTGGCGGTCGCTTCCGGCCCCATGCCGCCGAAGATCCCCAGGATCCGCCCGGGGATGACCGGTTCGTTCCCTCCTCCCGAAAATCCGACCATTACGGGCCATACCAAAAAAAGGAAAAGAATCGCTCTTTGCTTCATACTGCCGCCTCCTTCCATTTCATTTCCACGGCCATTATACCCTTGGGGACCATCGGATGGAATTCATTCTCCATTTTATGATATACTGAAATCCTATGGAAAACTCACAACAGTCCATATCCCTCACCTTCTTGAGCAACCAGCGCTTCACCGAAATGGCCATTCTCGTCCTGAACTTTCTCCGCAATCTTCTCGACATCGACGAGGATGAATACTTTAAAATCGAAATCTCCACCCGGGAAGCGATCAACAATGCCATCGTCCACGGTAACCACCTCGATATGAACAAGAAAGTACTGGTCTTGTTCAATTGGGAAAACAACCGCCTGCGCATTGAAGTCCAGGACGAAAATCTTGATGAGACCACATTCGATAGAATCGAGTCCACTATCAACTCCTGCGACCTCCTCTCTGCGCATGGGCGCGGGATTACCATCATGCGCAATTATATGGACCGATTCGAATTCGTCTGCACGGGATTTGGAAACCGGGTGATCCTCGAAAAAAAACTTTCATGACCATACTCGCCCTGGATACCACCTCCCAGTCGGCGTCGATCGCGATTCTGCGGGAGGAGGAAACGGTGCTCGAATACAATTTCTCCACCTCCGACCAACTCTCCGCCATTCTCGCCCCGACCATCGACTTTCTTCTGTCCAGTACCGGCCTGAAACTGGACGACATCGACTTGTTCGGGGTGGGCATCGGCCCCGGATTGTTCACCGGCATCCGGGTGGGGCTGGCCACCATCAAGGGGTTATTATTGGGAAAAGAAAAGGCGGTGGTTCCCGTCGTCACCCTGCAGTCACTGGCCTGGAAACTCTCCGACAGCCACAAACGGATCATCACCCTGATCGACGCCCGACGAAACGAAATTTACCACGCCGCCTACCGGTTCCGGAACGGTGAAATCCAGGAGGAGTTCGCTCCTGCTTTGTCGCGAGCGGAAGATCTGTTCGACCGGTTATCCGACAACGCAGATACCGTGTTCGTCGGCAATGGCGCTGAACGCCACCGGGAGTCACTGAGAGACCGTTTTCCGTCCAGCCGCCTTTACTTTCGCTCCCATTTCCTGGCCAGTGAGACCGGAAAAATAGCGTTTCGGGAGTTCCGGGCCGGGAGAGTGATCAGGGATATGACGCAACTTCACCCTTTCTATCTCCGCAAACCCGATGCCGAAATCAACCGGAACCGGGGTTGACCCGATGTCCGCTGATTTTATTATCCGGCCCGCCCGGGAACTCGACACATCCGCTGTTCACTCCATAGAACTCGAGCAGTTTTCCCACCCCTGGCCGCTTCAGCAATTCCACAGGGAACTGATCCTTCCCTTCTCCCGCTTCCTGATCGCCGAAACTCTGCCCGTATCCAGGATCGCCGGGTTTTCCATCACCTGGGTGATCCCGCCGACCGCCGAGATTCACAACATCGCCATCAAGGGTGAATATCAGGGACGGGGACTGGGGAGAAAGCTGTTGACAGCCGTCCTCGACTCTCTGGCCGGAGAGGTCGACGAAGTTTACCTCGAGGTGCGGACCTCGAACCGGAAGGCGATCTCACTGTATGAATCGGCAGGATTCAGTTGCGCCGGCCTGCGCAAAGACTATTACGAGAACCCCCCGGAAGACGCCTGGGTCTACCATCTTCGCCTCGATCAAAAATAGTCCGGGGTTTCCCTGATCTTGGCGTCGATCCGTGCCCGTTCCGATGCAAACCACTTGATGTCGATCTTCTGAAACCCCTTGACCACATCCGGATCGAACAGGGACCCCGACATGCGGCGGACCTCTTCGGCCGCCGCCTTGAAGCTGCGAGCCTTGCAATAGGGGCGGTCCGAGGTCACGGCATCGAGCATATCGGCAATGTGGAATATCCGGGCCCCGAGAGGAATCGCCTCTCCCTGCAACCCGTTGGGATACCCCCCGCCGTTGAAATGTTCGTGGTGATGGAGGACGATCAACGAGGGTTCCTTGAGAAACTTGATCTTCGAAAGGATGCTGTAGGCGATCACCGGATGCTGCTTCATGACCTCCCATTCGGGCGGCGACAGCTCCCCCGGCTTGCGCAGGATGGCGTCGGGGATGCCGATTTTTCCAATATCGTGCAGTAGCGCGCCGTATTCGATCATCTTCAGCTTCTGTGGATCGTCGATTCCCATGGCCTGGGCCAGTTTCACGGAATAGCGGACGACGCGCACCGAATGTCCCTTGGTCTCGTTATCGCGGACATCGAGGGCCTCGACCAATGCCCGCAAGGTGAAATTGTAGGTATGATCGAGCTCCTCCAGGGCGATCTTCAGCTCTCCGGTCCGCTCTTCGACCATCTTCTCCAGGTGCTTCTGATATTGCCTGTTTTCGATCAGCAGGCGTCGTTTCTCCATCCCCTTTTCGGCCACTACCGCCACCTGGCGGAGCTTGAACGGCTTGGAGATGTAATCATAGGCGCCTTTGGACATGGCGGCGATCGCCGATTCGATGTCTTTCACCGCCGAAATCATGATGACGATCACCTCGTCGTCCAGGCGCTTGATTTCGCTGAGCAACTCGATTCCGTTCATACCCGGCATGCGGATGTCCGACATGACCAGATCGATCGGCCCCTCCCGGTTGTACTTTTCCAGCGCTTCGTAAGCGTCGGCCGCAAGGATGCACTCATACCCTTCCGAAGATAGGTAATCCTGCAGCAACTCGCGGATATCCTGCTCATCGTCGGCGATCAGAATCCGGCCTGTGCTCATATTGCAGAAGATACACCAAAAACGGGGTTTAGTAAATAGAAATCGCCTTTCCCCGCGCTCAAATATATAAAAAACTTCTTTTTTGCTATAATTCTATTATGAAAACGACCGGCGGGAAATATCGGAAGGTATTGCTCGGAGTACTCGCCGTCGGTTTCTGCTTCCCCTTGCTTGCGACTCAGGAAAAGCAGTACCTGATCACCCATTGGGGGGACAATTCGGGACTGCCCCAGAACTCGGTCAGTTCGATCATCCAGACCCGCGACGGCTATCTCTGGCTGTCCACCTACGGCGGTCTGGCCCGCTTCGACGGTCTCCGCTTCACCATCTTCGATACCGGCAACACCCCCGGATTGGGCAGTAACCGCTTCGTCAAGCTTAAGGAGGACCGGCAGGGAAATCTCTGGATATTCCCCGAAGAGGAAACGGGGGTATTGCAGTGGTCCGGTCAGCAGTTCATCCATTATCATCTCGGCAACGGACTCCCCTCGAACCATGTCGAAGATGTTTTGCTGGACCGGAACGGCCGCCTCTGGCTCGCCACGCAGAAGGGGTTGTGCCGGTTCGAAAGAAACATCATTACCACCTATACGACCGCCCAGGGGCTGAGCAACGACTGGATAACCTGGATATTCGAAGATTCCGGCGGGACCATTTGGATCGGCACGAAGGCCGGGCTTACCCGCTGGGATGAAAACAGAATAACCCGGTTGTCCTCCCTGTTCCCATCCCCCCAACCGGGCATCACCTATCTGGGAGTGGACAAGACCGGCCGAATCCTAATTGGCACCTCTACCGCTATGTATACTCTGGAAGGGGGCAAGATCAAGCCGCTTTTTCTTTTTCCTATATCAAACCAGATTCAATTCGCTCCCCAGATATCCCAGGATCGGGACGGTGGCTTCTGGTTCAGTTACTCCCAGGGATTGCATCACTGGTGGCAGGGAAAAACCAGGAGCTTAACCACCCGGGATGGATTGTCGAGCAATCAGGTCCGCTGTTCCCTGGTCGACCGCGAGGGCAATATCTGGGTCGGTACCGAGGGAGCCGGACTGAACCGGATGACCGAGAGCAAGATCCGTTCCTTCGGACCCGAACTGGAAATGCCCGGAGCCAGTGTAGTCCCGATCAGCGGTGACGGCCAGGGAGGTCTCTGGATCGGCGGCAATGGCGAGGGGTTGTTCCATTTCACCAACGGGAAAGCTACCTGTTTAGGCGGTTCGAAGGAGGGATTGTCCGATGCGATCTGGTCATTGCTGCTGGATCGGCAGGGGACCCTCTGGGCTGGTACCTGGGGCCGAGGTGTCTTCCGGATCGATCCGAAATCCCAACGCCCCCGCCAGTTGTCGCATGAATTGTCCAACCCGGTCGTTTGCTCCCTCTTCCAGGACCGGGACGGGACGGTCTGGATCGGCACCCAAAACGGCCTGAACCGCTACCGCGACGACCGCATCACGGTGTTCAATACAACCGGCGGATTAGTCGCCGACGATATCAAGTTCATTACCCAGGATTCGCAGGGAGACCTCTGGATCGGCACCACCGGCGGCCTCAGCCGCATGGGAAACGGCCGCTTCACCAATTATACGACAAACAACGGCCTCGCCAACAACTACGTCCGCGCCGTCCACGAGGATGCCGACAGCGTGATCTGGATCGGCACCTATGGCGGCGGCCTCAGTCGCTTCCAGGATGGCCGCTTTTTCCATTACAATACCCAGAACGGACTGTATGACAACGTCGTGTCACGGATCATCGAGGACCGCAGCGGCAACTTCTGGATGACCTGCAACCGCGGAATATTCCGTGCCAGCCGCCGGGAACTCAACGACTTTTTCCAGGGTAAATCCCGCCAATACACCTGTTATCACTATGGAATCGACGAGGGGATGCTCTCCAGCGAATGCAATGGCGGCGGCCAACCGGCGGGATGGCTGGATGAAGCTGACCGGCTCTGGTTCCCCACCATCAAGGGTGTGGTCATGGTCGATCCGGCACGGGGAAACCCGGTTCCCCCGTCGACGGTGATCGAGTCGGTGCGGCTCGACGGCTCCCCCCTCGCCCTGGATAAAAAAATCGTCCTGCCACCCGGAAAAAAGAGACTCGAATTCAATTACACGGGGATCAGTTTCACCGCCGCCGAGAAGGTTCGGTTCCGGTTCTTCCTGGAGGGGTTCGACGACCAGTGGACCGGGGCCGGATCGGCCCGTTCCACCTCCTATACGAATTTGTCCCGGGGGATATATACGTTCCATGTCAAAGCCGCCAATAACGAGGGGATCTGGAGCGAACGGGAGGCCGTCGTCCGGTTCGAAGTGCTGCCATTTTTCTACCAGTCCTACTGGTTCATCGGACTGTGCCTGGTTCTGGCTGGCGGCATCGTCTTCGGCCTCTATGGATTGCGGATCAGCCGGCTTAAAGCCAGAGAGAGGACATTGCAAAAGCTGGTGACGGAACGGACCCGGGAGTTGGCCCAGACAAACGACAAGCTCGAACAATCCAATATGCACCTCGAGGAGGCGAATCGTCTGCTGGAGAGGCTCTCCAACCTCGACGGCCTGACCGGTATCGCCAACCGCCGCTACTTCGAACAGTTCATCGAGAACGAATGGCGCCGTGCCCAGCGGGAACAATGGCCGCTGGGGGTGATCATGATCGACGTCGACCACTTCAAGGAGTACAACGATCTGTACGGACACCTGGCCGGCGACGACTGCCTCAAGAAGGTGGCGGAAGCCCTGGGAGTGGTCAACCGGGCCGGCGACCTGGTGGCCCGCTACGGCGGCGAGGAGTTCGTGGTGGTCGTATCCCACACCGATCGGGACGGGACCCTGTATATCGCCCGGGCCATGCAGGAACGGGTAAACAAAATGGCGCTCCCTCACGAACGCTCATCGGTGTCACCACTGGTGACGATCAGTCTGGGTGTCGCTTGCACCACACCGATCGATGCATCTGAGTACATGGAGTTGGTGATGGCCTCCGACCAGGCCCTCTACCGGGCCAAGCAGTCCGGCCGCAACTGCATCTCGGAATCCAGATTAGAGTAGCTTTCTCAAGCGGGCGATCCCCGCTCGGATTTGATCTGCATCAGGGTAAGAAAAATTCAAACGGATTTCGTTCCGACGGGAAATGCCGCTCGGATAAAACTTGCTTCCGGGGATGAAAGCCACTTTCTCGGCAACCGCACGTTGAAAAAGATCTTCGGTATTGACCTCCCCGGGAAAGGTCAGCCAGATGAACATCCCCCCCTCGGGCCGGGTCCAGCTCACTCCGGCCGGCATCTCAGCCTTGAGTGCATCGAGCATAGTCTGCAACCGCGGCCGGTAGAGGCCGATGATCCGCTCGATATGCCCTTTCATCCATCCCCGTTCGATGAACCGGGCGGCTACGCGCTGCGCCGCGCAATCGGGGCTGACGGTGCACTTCTGGGCCCACATCACCATGCGCCCGATCAGATCTGCCGATCCGATAGTCGCCCCCAGGCGCAGGCCGGGACCGAGGATCTTGGAGAGGGACTTGGCGCTGGTGACCAGGTCCGGTTCCTTGTACTCGGTATAAGCCAGTTCCCAGAGCGAGGTCAACCGCTCACCGGCATAGCGGAGTTCCCGGTAGGGGATGTCCTCGAGGATGGGCAGGTCGAACTCCAGGGCCAATTCGATGATGGTGCGACGCCGGTCGAGGTTCATGGTTTTGCCGGTTGGGTTCTGGAATTCGGGGATCAGGTAGAGAAATTTCACCGGACGGTTTTTTTGGCGCAATTTCTGCAGCGTCTCCCGCAACTGGTGCGGATCGATCCCCCATTCATCCATCTCCACTCCGACCAGTTGGGCACCGCAGGCCTCCATCGCCGTCAGCGACCCGGGAAACGAGGGGGCTTCGCAGATGATCACATCGCCCGGATCGACCAGGCAACGCGTGTAGTAATAGATTCCATTGGTCGATCCCAGGGTGATGATCATCTCCTCGTTGGTCACCCAGGGGATACTCTCGTACTCCCGCAGCACCTTCTTGAAGATCAGGTCGCCGTCGCTGGCACCATACTGCAACACATCCTCCCCCTCATTCCGGACCACTTCGGCGAACAGGGTGGCGAGCTGCTCCCGGGGAAAGGATTCGGGGCTGGGCAGGCCTCCGGCAAAAGAGATGACGCCCGGGACCCCCTTGGTCACCTTGAGGATCTCGCGGATGAAGGAATGCTGCATGGAGCGGGTGGTATCCGTAAACCGCTGGACTGGTGGTCTTCTCATGGGTGTTTTCCCACTGAATTCATCTTATCTGATCCGCAATCGGTAAGTCAGTATATGCCATAGAATTCAAATCGTCGCTTCGTTGGAGGCGGCGAGCACTGCGCCGGCGCGGTCCAAGGCCAGGGCGCGGTAGGTGTAGGTCTTGCCCCGTTCCACAGTCTTGTCCAGATATTCGTAGAAGTTGGCCGATACCGGCGCGAACTCCTGCACAGTTTGCCAGGCTCCGCTGCCGGTCCGCCGCTGCAACCGGTAGGCCGCCGGCGGAGCTCCCGTCCCTCCTTCCACCGTGAAGCTCACCTTCCCGAAGCTCTTTCGCACCAGCCAGGTCCGCTCCTCGATCCGCTCCGCCTTCAAGACGATGCGGATGTTGACCACGTTCACCGTGATCTCGTGCACGGAGGAGGTTCCGGCTTCATCCCAGGCCACCGCCCGCAACCGGTGGGGCCCGTCGGCAACTCCATTCGTGTCCCAGGTGAACCGATACGCGGCATTGCCCGACCGCGACCTCGCCAGACCTTCCGCTCCGCTCACTCCGGCCATTGGGATCGACCCGCTCTCGCCATAAAAAGCCATGCCCGCCAGCGGACGCTCCGGCAGCGACAGCAGCGGCAGGAGGTCTCTCGCCGCAGACACCAGGCCAATCCGGTACTCCGCATCTCCCGGCCAGGTCCCGCCGAAGACGGCCAGTCCCTCATCCGACAGGCTCAGCAAGTCCAGCGGCGTGTTCCCGCCCGGCTGCAGATACTCGGATGTCCCGGAGGCCAGGTCCACCATCTGCAGCAGCGATATCCCATTCCGGCTGCCACTGATCACCATCCAGTCGCCGGCGCTCCGCACCAGGGGCGGCGCATCCCATACCTCCGGCCACTCCCGCTCGATTCTCAGACCGGCGTCTGTCCCCTGACGAACAAGGCCCAGTGTACCGGCTGCCCCCCGGACGATCAGCCCGCCATCGCCGGTGATCGCCAAACCCTCTCCCGGGAAGTCCGTTACGGTTTTTCTCCCGTCCGGATCGATCATATGGAGGTGGGTACGGCTGTTTTCCTTGTCAGTCACGCACAACAACGCCCGGCCGTCGGGGAACACCCGCCAGGCCGATGCCGGACCGGGCCATTCCGCCAATGCGGTTTCGGACCCGCCGGCATTCCCCCTGATCGCCCGCGTCAAACCATCGGCCGTACGGCGCAGGAAGTAGTAATTCCCCGGCCCGTCGGTCTGCAGCCAGGCCAAAGATCCGTTTCCGGTCAGGATCCCTTCGAAATTGCCCGGCAACGGCTCGACCGTTCCCGTGAGCGGGTCGATCAACAATACGCCGCTCATCCCCGAAATCTGTTGCCACAGGGCCGCGTAGATCCCGGACGGCAGCGGCGTGACCGCTGAAAGTACCGGCAGCCGCATCAGCTCCCGCCGCTGGCTGGATCCGGTCTCCTGACGCCAGAGCCGGCCGGACCGGTCGAGGGTCAGAACCACCGGAGAACCCCGGTTCATCCCAGTTTGGATCGCACCGGCCTCACCATTCGACCGTGACGGCAGTTCGGTTCCGCTCAGGGCCGCTCCGCTCAACTCACCCGTCTTGACCCCGTCGACGAAGAACTCGACCCGTTCCACCCGCTGGTCATCCTCCGCCTCCACCGTCACCTCGACCACGCCGCTCACCCGGGCCCCTTCCGCCGGACTGGTGATCCGCACCGTCGGCGCCTCGTTGGCAAAATTCGCCGTGATCGTCATGTTCTGCGTCACATTCGTCACCGTCAACGGATTGGCCACAGAACTGAACCCTCCCGTCCCCGTCCAGTTCACGAACCGGTACCCCGCTCCGGCATGGGCCGTCACCGGGGTGCAGTAGCCGCCTTGATCGACCACCTGGGTGGTCACTCCGCCCACAGATCCGCCCTCAGTTGCCAGAAAATTGACGGTGTATCGGGGCAATGTGGTGAATGTCTCCTGATCTCCATAAACCGTCCCGCCGGCATTGGTGGCGTAAGACCGGATGTAGAATGTCGTTCCCCAGGGAAGTCCGGTGAGATCGGCCGAAAAAGAACCCGTACCGGATGCGGGGCCGAGGTCGTCGTGGAAATCGGTCAAGGTGGGATTGCCGGCCTGATTCCAGACGAATCCATGCTGATCCGGATTGGGAACACCCAGATCGATTATGTTGCCATGAGCCCGTGCACCGGTGCTGGTCACGGCCGTGGCAGGATCGGTGGAAACTTGCGGCAGCACCGGCAGAGTCACAAAAGTCTGATCGTCACCGTAGACCGTGGCGACGCCGTTCTGCCCCACCACCCGGAAATGATAAGTGGAATAGGACGTCAATCCCGAAACCGCGGCCGAGACTGCGGTGGGCGACGTACCGCTCACCGGACTCTGGATTGCCGTGACCGTCGTCCCGTAGGCGGTAGTGAGGCCAAACTGGAAAGTCACGACCGTGGAGGAGTTATAGGCGTTCACCGTGCCGTTCAGTGTCGCGCCCGTTTCTGTCACTGCCGTGGCTCCGTTCGTGGCTACAGTGGGAGGGACCTCCGGTGTGGTGAAAGTCATATCGGTCCCGTTGGTGGTACCGGCGCTGTTCTGCCCCACCACCCGGAAATGATAAACGGTGTTCGGCGTCAAACCCGTCAGAACGGTGCTCACCCCCGTGTTCGAGGTCCCCGAAACCGGCGATTGATCGGCTGTAACGGTGCTCCCATAGGCGGTCGTCAAACCGTACTCGAATGTGACCGTCGTGCTCGTGTTGTTGGCATTCACCAACCCGTTCAGCGTCGCGCCCGTACCCGTCACCGATGTCGCCGCGCTCGTGGTCGCCGTCGGCGGCACCGACAAAGTCGTGAAGGTCATATCGGCGCCGTACTCCGTGCCGGCGCTGTTCTGCCCCACCACCCGGAAATGATAAACGGTGTTCGGCGTCAGTCCGCTGATGGCGGCCGAAACCGCTGCCGCAGACGTACCGCTCACCGGACTCTGGATTGCCGTGACCGTCGTCCCGTAGGCGGTAGTGAGGCCAAACTGGAAAGTCACGACCGTGGAGGAGTTATGGGCGTTCACCGTC
>Ga0105099_10000472_pt1 | contig 27483 bp, 30 predicted proteins | sample PPLLak3cmMay2015_2_FD_79138 | JGI IMG/M metagenome (GOLD analysis project Ga0105099, IMG submission 79138) | Freshwater sediment microbial communities from Prairie Pothole Lake near Jamestown, North Dakota, USA - PPLs Lake P8 Core (1) Depth... | ecosystem: Environmental > Aquatic > Freshwater >... | reverse complement strand
TTTGACTTTGACTTCGGTTCCCTGACTGATTTTGGAGTAAGTATCAGATATCCGGATGATTTTTTTATACCGAACAAAGAAGATGTAATCTATTTCAGGGAAATAGCCAAAAAGGTTAAAAAGGTCACTGAAAAGAAAATCAAAACCTGATTCATTACTAATCCCGGTTTTTTGAGAAAGAGGCAGGATAGGTATAGAGAGATTCCTCATTACACCTCCTGCGTCCGCTCCATTTATTGATAAGGCTGAATAAAAAAAACACTTCGCAAGGCCTGGTGACCTGCCACTTCTCCCTTTCACCCCCTGCCGCCCTCTTCGAATAGATGAAGCTGCCCTCCTTCATCATCCTCCGACTCAAGATTGGATACGCTCACTCCGAGCAGCCTGATCCTGGTTCCCTGAAGCTCAATTGACTTGCGAATTTCAGTTACTTCCCTGTGAAGTGTTTTGAAATCCCTGATACTGCTCCTGAGTGTGCTGATCTCACTCCGAATTTACGGGCTTCGTAGCTTGCTGCTGCCACCACATGCCGGGCTCCGCTCCCTCCGACAGCGACAGGCTTTCCCCTCAGTTCAGGGTTATCAAGCTGTTCAACGGAAGCGAAAAAAGCATCCATATCGATATGTATAATCTTTCTCATAAAAGACGGCGCACGACGCACGATGCACGACACACGGCGCAGGGCAAAGAGTATTAAGTTTAAGGCTTAAAGTTAATAAAATTGATAACTGGCATTTCCTGTTGCCAACTGCCAACTTATTTTATTAAATTAGCAAAAATGTTCAAAGATGAAGGTACTTGGAATTAACTGCAGTCCCAGGAAGGGTGGAAACACAGAAATTCTCATTAAGCAAGTATTTAAGGCCCTGGAAGAAAATGGCGTAAAAACTGAATTCTATCAGCTTGGCGGCAAGAAGGTGAATGGTTGTATTGCCTGCATGAAGTGCAGGAAGGCGAAAGACGGACAGTGTCATCAGGATAATGAAGTACTGAACAGGTGCATGAAAAAGATGGCTGAGGCAGACGGTATAATCATTGGCTCTCCCACTTATTTTTCAGATCTCTCCACTGAGGCGAAAGCTCTGATTGATGTTTCGGGGTATGCGTTGCGTGGTGCAGGAAACCCGCTGAAAAAGAAGCTTGGGGCAGCGGTTGTTGCCGTCAGAAGAGCGGGTGGCATTCATGCATTTGACAGCATCAACCATTTCTTTCTCATCAATGAGATGATAATCCCCGGCTCTTCCTACTGGAATATCGGAATCGGAAGGGAGAAAGGGGAAGTAAAAGAGGATGCAGAGGGCATGGAGACGATAAGAAAGCTCGGGGAAAATATGGCGTGGCTGTTAAAGAGGCTCAAGGCTTAACGACGCAGGACGCACGACACACGACACACGACATACGACATACGACGTACGACGCACGACTGTATAACCTACATGACCTTCTATGAGGCTGCAGCTGCCGATTGCGCATGACGCTGACGGTAAATGTTACGGATAAAGAATCCGGCCAGAAGGAGCACCGGATCTTCAATATATGCATCGATACTACCTTTTAAACCAGAGGCATGATACCTGATCAGGTACCCGTTTTCGTTGCTGAGGCTCCATTTAGTGTGCCAGAAATTGTCGAACTGCCAGGAATACACTTTGTTATTATAACTCACCTTTGACCTGGATTTCCAGAAATTGTACTCTATATTCCCGATTTCAGAGCTGTTTGTCTGGTCGATAATCAGCGTCTCTTGCTTAAAAAAACCTTTTGTAAAAAGGAGAATTTTCTTCCCTCCCATTTCACCATATGTCTTTCTGGAGAATCCCTCTTTATTAAGCTCCCCGATAAGTGTCTCATAACGGTATATTTCAAATTTCCAGCTGAACAGCTTTGTCTTCCAGGTATAGTGGGTTTCCATGTGTTACAGTTAATTAAAACTGATCAAAGATATTAAAAAGGTGGAATGGTATAACGACATAACGCAAAGACGTAAATCCATGTACCCATCCCCCAACCCCCTTCCCTACTCCGTAAGGAAGGGGGCTTATATTACTGTACATCAATGTAATATCCCCCTCCTTACGAAGTAGGGAGGGGGACAAAGGGGGTGGGTACGTGTTGTCCGGAGAGGGGGACAAAGGGGGTGAGTACGTGTCGCCCTTCGGCTACGCTCAGGGCGACTTTTTTTTATTTAGTAACTCTCTCTCTCCGTATAGTGTGTATGCAGGAGTTCGTGAGCCACATGGCTGTTGGGTTTTCCGAGGAACTCCTTGTAGATGGATAATATTTCAGGATTTTCATGCGATTTCCTGAAGGTCATATGCTCATCCTCGGCATATACAGCTTTCATTCTCTTCTTTCTGATCTCCATGCTGGTCGGAATAGGCTGGCCTCCGCCTCCGAGGCAACCGCCCGGACATGCCATGATCTCAATAAAATGATATGGAGATTTCCCCTTTCTCACCTGCCTCATCAGCTTGTTCGCATTTGTCAGACCATGGGCAATTGCAACCTTAAGTTCAGCTCCTTCGAGGAAGCTCCAGTCTTTGACAGTACCTTCAATTTTGATAGAAGCTTCCTTAACGCCATCCATACCGCGTACAGGAGTTATATTAAGGTTTGTAAAAGGAACTTCCCTTCCTGTGACTATCTCATAAGCAGTTCGCAGGGCAGCTTCCATTACACCGCCTGTTGCACCAAAGATAACACCGGCGCCTGTTGATGTACCCATAATTGAATCATAATGAGACGGTTCAAGGTTTTTAAAATCGATACCTGCCTGCTTTATCATTACGGCCAGTTCGCGCGTTGTGAGAACATAATCAACGTCCTTATATCCGCTTGCCCTCATTTCAGGCCTGTCGGCTTCATATTTCTTTGCGGTACAAGGCATAATTGATACCGATACGATCTTTGAGGGATCAATCTTCATCTTCTGTGCAAAGAATGTCTTCGCAAGCGCTCCGAACATCTGCTGGGGTGATTTGCAGGTCGAGAGGTTATGAAGGAATTCTGGGTATTTGTGTTCAATGAATTTTATCCATCCCGGCGAGCACGATGTAAACATCGGGAAATGAATATTCTTGTCTCCGTCTACAAGGGCTTTCTTCAGTCTTCCAAGAAGTTCCGTACCCTCTTCCATTATTGTAAGGTCAGCTGTAAAATCAGTATCAAGCACTGAATCAAAACCCAGCTGCCGCAGGGCGGTGACCATCTTACCTGTGACTCTCTCACCCGGGTCATATCCGAGGTCTTCGCCCAGGGCAATCCTTACAGCCGGGGCTGTCTGCACTATAACATGTTTGTCCTTATCGTAAATTGCATCCCACACCTGGTCGATATAGGTCTTTTCAACCAGAGCACCGGTCGGGCAGCGGTTAACGCACTGTCCGCAGTTGGTGCAGACAACATGGCTCATCGGCCGGTCATGGAATGAGGATATCTTCTGATGCAGTCCCTTGTTTGCCACAGCTATTGCAGAGATTTGCTGAAGTTCGGTGCATGTTCTTACGCAGCGCTGGCAGTGGATGCACTTGCTGTCGTCCTTGATAAATGCAGGGGACGACCTGTCAATGTTATAGGGATGATCTTCAACGAGATCGAGGAAGATCGTATCGCCGAATGCAAATTCATTGGCAAGTGCCTGGCGTTCGCATTTCTGATTCTTATAGCATTTGGTGCAATCTGACCTGTGTTCCGAAAGAAGAAGTTCAACAATATGCTTCCTTGCATTCCTTACCTTAAGCGTGTTTGAATGTATATCCATGCCTTCGGCGGCAGGCATCGCGCAGGCAGCTATCAGGGTTTTTGCCCCTGTCTGTTCAACTACGCAGACCCGGCAGTTTCCTGCAACGCAAAGGTCGGGATGATTGCATAAGGTCGGAATATTTATATTGAGTTTCCGGGCAGCTTCAAGAACAGTTGTTCCCGGCTGGACCGAAACCCTCTGGCCATTTATACTCAGATTTATCATTATTCAGTATATTTTTAGTATTAGTAAATTATCTCTTCCCTGAAGTTTTCAACTATTGTTCTGAAGGCATTGCCGACTGATTGTCCCAGGCCGCATTTTGAAGCAACCTTCATTGTATCGGCAAGCTTGAGCAATTCATTCAGGTAAGTTGATTTCATCTCGCCTTTCTTAACTTTCTCGACGCCTTTAAGAAGCTGCTGGCAGCCCACCCTGCAGGGAGTGCACTGTCCGCATGATTCTTCGGCAAAGAAATCAAGATAATTATGGAGCACATTGTACATTGACCTTGAGCTGTTGAACAGTTTCATTGATCCGCCTGTGGGCACTCCTTCAAATCCTATCACCGTGCTGGCGAATTTCTTCCTGGGCACGCAGAAGCCTGAAGCGCCTCCTACCTGGACAGCTTTTGTGTCACCGTCGCCGAATTCGTTTACAAACTCCTGCACTAACATTCCAAGTTCGAGTTCGAATATTCCGGGAGTGGGCGTATCTCCGGATATGGAGAATACCTTTGAGCCTCTGGAGTCTTTCGTTCCAAGCTGGCTGTATGATTCGGGGCCATGCTTGATGATCATCATCGCCGTCACCAGGGTTTCGACATTGTTGATTGATGTGGGTTTGCCAAAAAGGCCTGAAGTAGTCGGATAGGGGGGCTTATTCCGGGGTTCGCCGCGTCCGCCCTCAATAGATTCAAAGAGCGCGCTCTCCTCGCCGCAGATATATGCTCCGCTTCCGAGGCAATAATTTATTTTGAAGTCAAACCCGATCGCGTGAATGAGCTTGTGGAATGATTCCAGCTCTTTCATCAGCTGAGGCAGCATGAACCTGTACTCTCCCCTGAGATATACAACTCCCTTCTGGGCGCCGATTGCTTTGCCGGCAATTACCATTCCTCCGTAAACCTTATATGCTACCTTATCAAGTATCTCCCTGTCCTTGAAAGTTCCGGGTTCGCCTTCATCAGCATTGCATACTATATATTTCTCAGAATCTTTAACAGCTGCAGTATACTTCCATTTCAATCCGGTAGGAAATCCTGCGCCTCCGCGTCCTTTCAGACCTGAATCGAGCACCTGCTGAATAATATCGTCACGTTTCATTTTAAAGGCAATTGTCAGAACCTCTTTCGGATCCACCTTCTCAAAAATGAGATCAACCTTGTTTAGTCCTCTTTTTTCCATGTCGTCAGGGTATTATTTCTTTTGCATATAACTCTTAATGATCTCAACTACCTTCTCCTGTGTAAGTTCGGTATAGGGTATTTCGTTTATAAGTATTGCAGGAGCTTTATGGCACCATCCTATGCAGTTGGTTTCAATAAGACTGAACTCCCTGTCGGGAGTAGTCTCGCCAACCCTGATCTTCAGCATCTCCTCAAGGGTCTGAATAATCTCGCCCTTGCCTTTCATTGAACATGTTATTGTTTTACAAACCCTGATCACATATTTGCCTCTCACCTGTGTGTCAAGGAAAGTGTAGAACGAAGCAGTCCCGTAAACTTCTGCTGCCGAGATATCAAGCTCTTTTGCCACCTCAACCATGGCTTCATCCGTGAGATAATTATGCTTCTCAACAATTCCCTGGAGAATTGGCATAAGACTCTCTCTTGTGTGGCCATGCTTACCGGTAAGCTCTTTCACAAGATTTCCTACTTGGTACATATCTATCTGATTTTTAATTAATTAATTAATGATAATTCTATAAAAAAGTGCCTCTTTAAGGCGATGTGAATTTAATAACAATACTTTTTAAAAAAAACTTACAAAAGTCATGAATGCTAATTTGGAATGAATATAAAGAATGGTGCAGTGGTAAGAAAATGAGAGGGCGAGAGGGCGAGAGGGCGAGAGGGCGGGACACCTTCGCTAAAGCTTCGGTGTCCGAAGGAGGGTGGGAACTTTCAGGTATAATCCTGCTATTAACATATCCTGGGCAGCTGTTCTCCTGATGGCATATCGAGGATCCTAGAACCTCCTGAAGATGTTTTAAGGATCACCATATTCTTATCCGATTCAGTTATCTCTCCGATTACCGTTGAGTCTCTTCCCAGAGGATCAGATTTCAATCTACGCAGTATTTCTTTCTCAGCCCGGGCACTGGCAACGATCAGCAGTTTCCCTTCGTTTGCCAGGGTGAGCGGATCAAATCCCAGCATCTCGCAAACGCCCCTGACGGGTTCATCAACAGGAACCGCGGATTCATTGATGGTGATTCCCCTCCCTGTCATTCCGGCCAGCTCGTTAAGTACTCCGGCAAGGCCCCCCCTGGTAAGGTCGCGCATAAAATGAATGTCGCTGCACTTGTCAATTATGCAGGCTGTCAGATGGTTCAGCGATGCGCAGTCAGAGAGAACAGGTGTGCTGAAACTCAGATTGTTGCGTGCACCAAGCACCGCAATTGAATGGTTGCCGACCGGTCCGTTTATTATCAGCCTGTCGCCTGCCCTGACCCGAGAGCCTGAACCAATATGCTCCCTTCCTTTTTCAATTACTCCCGTGCCCGATGTGGTGATGAATATCTTGTCGCACTTCCCCTTACCAACTACTTTAGTATCGCCGGTGACTATTCTCACCCCTGCCCTGGCCGCTTCATCAGCCATGGAATCAACTATGGATATGAGATCATCAAGAGGGAATCCTTCTTCAATAATGAATGAACAGGCTATATGCTCCGGTCTGGCCCCGGATACAGCCAGGTCATTAACGGTGCCGCAAACCGAGAGCTTGCCGATGTTGCCGCCGGGGAAAAAAACGGGATCCACAACATAAGCATCGGTAGTAAAGACAAGAGCAGCTTCAGGTTTTTTCAGTACGGCTGAATCGGTAAGCGGCTCATTCATGCCGAACCGTGATGCAAACAGGTTCCTGATAAGCTCATTTGTCTGCCTGCCGCCGCTGCCGTGATTAAGTGTTATCCTCTCTTTCACCTTTCGCGTTTGTATCTGTACCAGGTGCTGCAGGCTCCTTCACCTGAAACCATGCAGGCTCCCACAGGATTCTCAGGAGAACATATATCTGCAAAAAGCGGACAATCACAGGGGTTCTTCAGTCCTCTCAGGATTTCAGAGCAGATGCATATTTCATTTTCCTCATGATACTGAACTTTAACCGGCATTGAGATTTCCGCATCAAACCTATCATAATTGCGTCCGGGCGTCAGGCCGCTGGCAGGTATCGTTCCGAAACCACGCCAGTATGCGTCTGACGGAACGAATACTTCCCTGATGTTTTTCTGTGCCAGCGGATTGCCTCCTGCAGTCACTGCCCTCCTGTATTGTATTTCCACTTTCGGATCCTTCCCGTTTACCTGTTCAATCAGCATGAGAATGGCCTGTAGAAGGTCGGTCGGCTCAAAGCCTGTCACAACACAACCCAGTCCGTATTTCTCAGGCAGGAATCTGAAAATGGAGGATCCGGTTACAGCGGCTACATGACCTGGACAGATGAATCCGTTGATACTCGTACCCTCCTTAACTATTGCTTCCATGGCAGGGGGCATTACTTTATGTGCGCTCAGCACGAAGAAGTTTTCAATTCTCTCATGCAATGCCTGTCTTATGGTGACTGCCGTTCCCGGAGCTGTTGTCTCAAAGCCTATCCCGGGGAAGATCACTTTCTTTTCCTTCTCTGTCCTGGCAATACCGAGCGCGTCGAGGGCAGAAAAAACTATTCTTATATCTGCACCGGAAGCTTTCTGTTTTTCAAGTGATGATGAAGATCCAGGGACTCTTATCAGGTCGCCGAATGTTGCAATGATCACATCATCCATTTCAGAGTACGCGACTGTTTTGTCAATGAAATCTGTACCTGTGACGCAAACCGGGCAGCCAGGTCCGGAGATAAGCCTGATATTCTCCGGAAGCAATGCCGGTATTCCAAACCGGTGTATTGCCGCAGTATGTCCGCCGCATACCTCCATGAATATATAATCGTGTCTTGCAGATGCCGTGATCCTGCCAGCGAGTTTCATTATCAGATCCCTGTCGCGGTATTCGTCAATGTACTTCATCAGCATCATTTATTTCCCTGAGCAGTCTCAGTGTCTCTTCAGCTTCCTCTGCACTTATCTTCTGAATTGCAAAACCCGCGTGAAGCAGGACATAATCGCCGGGTCTTGCATCTTCCACCATCTGCATCCCGGCCCTGAATATGGTGCCTCCGGCAGAGACTTCAGCCATGTTCCCTTCAATTGAAATTATTCTTACCGGAATACTAAGGCACATTATTTTACTATTTTAGAAGCAGTTACAAGCTGACCCAGGGATACACCTCCATCATTTGCAGGCACAAGATGGTTAGTGTAAACACTGAACCTGTTATGGTTTAAAAGGTACGAAGTTTTTTCGAGAAGATACTTATTCTGAAATACTCCGCCTGACAGAACTACCTTTCCTATTGATGTCTCCTTTCTTACCTGCTTTGATATTTCAAGGATCACCCTGGCGATCGTGTTATGGAACTTAGCTGAGATCACTGATGCCGTCTGCTTCTTCATATCCTTTAAAACTGCTTTCAGGGTTTCAGCAAAGACTATTTCACCGCGGGCATTAAAAGGATAGAAATCGTCAGTCTCATCGCTTATGGCTGATTCGAGCCGCATGGGAGCTTCGGAATCAAACCGTGAAACAATGCAGAGGCCCAGTATGGCTGATACGGCATCAAACAGCCTGCCTGCCCCTGATGAGAGAGGTGCATTGATGTTTTTTACCAGGGCTTCCCTGACCATAGTCAGTTTTCTCTTTTCCACAATTCTGAAAAGAGGCATCGAATCATAATCAAAATCATCGCCGTAATACCTGTATATATAAGAGTATGCGGTTCTCCATGGTTCTTCAACCGCTTTGTCTCCCCCGGGCAGGGCAACGTAATCGAAATGGGCAAACCGCCTGAATTTCATAAGGTCTGCAACAAGAAACTCGCTTCCCCATGTATTTCCGTCGGTCCCGTATCCTGTTCCATCAAGGCTCACCCCGATAACCTCCTCATCTATTCCGTGTTCCGCCATGCAGGAGGCTATATGCGCATGATGATGCTGGATCCTCACAAGAGGCACCCTGAGCTCTTTCATCAGAGCTTCGGCATGCCGGGTTGAGAGATAATCAGGATGAAGGTCGCAGGCAATAAAACGGGGCTTAAACCGGAAAAGCTTTGTGAACCTGTCGATTGATTCGACAAGAAAATTAAATGTTGGCTGGTTTTTAAGGTCGCCGATATACTGGCTCATTACTGCCTGGTTCCCTCTTCCGATGCAGAAGCTGTTCTTCTGTTCGGCGCCCAGGGCAATTATTCCCTCCACATTGAATTTCAGGTCCACAGGTCGCGGAACAAATCCCCTGGACCTCCTGATTATGGAAATTTTCTTATCTATGAATCTGACTACCGAATCGTCTGTCCGGTTAAGTATCTGTCTGTTATAGCTGAGTATTGAATCTGCGACAGGAATCAGAAGTCTGGTGGCTTCAGAATCCGAGATTATAACCGGCTCATCGGACAGGTTCCCGCTGGTCAGGACGACAGCAGGCGTATTTAATTCCCTGAACAGCATATAATGCAAAGGCATGTACGGGAGTATTGCCCCGATAGTATTGAGCCCGTCGCTAACTGCTGAAGCAAGGGGCTTTTTCTGGCGCAGGATCACAACAGGTCTCCGCCAGGATGAAAGCTCCTTCTCCTCGTTTTCATCAATATGGCAATAGCTTCTGACAGCCTTAATATCCCTGAACATGACGGCAAATGGCTTTGCGTCGCGCTGTTTTTTGTTCCTCAGTTCGCTGACGGCGTTGTTATTAAAGGCATCGCACATGAGGTGGTAGCCGCCCATGCCCTTTACCGCGACACTTCTTCCTGAAGCCACCTGAGCGCAAACCTCATGAAGTATCTCAGCAATATTTTTCAGCTCTTTGTTATGATCTTTATAGGTGTAAACCGGTCCGCAGGAATTGCATGCTATCGGCTGTGCATGAAAACGGCGGTCAAGGATGTCGTTGTACTGTGTTTTACACTCAGGGCACATCCTGAAACTTTTCATGGTGGTCCGGGGACGGTCGTATGGAAGTCTTTCAATGATTGTGAACCTTGGCCCGCAGTTTGTACAGTTCACAAAAGGGTAGTCTTTTCTGAGAGGATCGTTCTCGAGGTCATCAAGGCATTCGGGACAGACTGCAATATCGGGGCTTATCTCGGTCACCTGGTCATCATGGGTTTTGCTTCCGGCTATTTTGAAGTTATCGAAACCGGGAATGGACACACTGTTTATCTCAATTGATTTTATCTGTGAGGCGGGAGGTGCAAGCTGAAGGATGTCATTGCTGAACCTGTCGATCGTCTTAAGGTCGCCCTGCACAACCACCGAGACGCCGCCTGTTCTGTTCTCGACATAGCCGGCAAGGCCGTGCTTTGCGGCCATTCTGCAGATAAAGGGGCGGAATCCCACGCCCTGTACCAGCCCCCTGATCAGTATTTCATATCCCTGTATAATAGCTCAAGGTTTTTAAGTCCGTCAGCTTTAAGCTGCTTGTGCACAAAATAGATCACTCTTTCAAGCTCGTCACAAAGGTTAACGTTATTTATTTTTACATCAGACGGAGACTTTAGAAGCACCGGGGCAAAATTCACAATTCCCTTTATGCCATGACGTATTAGCATATCTGTAACTTCCTGTGCCGATATTTCAGGTACTGTAATAATTGCAACCTTCACCTTGTGTTTCGATACTATCTCCTTAATCTTATCCATGGAATATACCGGGATATCTGATTTATATTTATGCTTGAAGGGGTCGATGTCAAAAGTTGCTACTATGTTTATATTCCTTGTTACGAACTTATGGTATTTTGAAAGCGCCTGTCCCATGTTTCCCATACCAACCAGGATTATGCTGTGGTCCCTGTTTCCAAAAAAGATCTTTTCCATCCTTGCCAGCAGGTCGTCAATCTCATATCCGCTTTTCCTGGTACCTTTTATATTGAACTCCGAGAAATCTTTTCGCACCTGGGCGGGTGTCACTCCTGTTTCATTTGCGAGAGTATAAGAGAAGACCCTTTCCACTCCCATAAGCCTGAGCCTGTTCAGGCAGGAGCGATAAAGAAAAATCCGGTTAATGCTGTTCTTTTTCATTTATATTGTGAATTATTTCACATAATATTGTATCATTAATTATGTCCATGCAAAATAATAAATTATTTCTAATAATATATATATAATTAATCATTTGATATTCTGTTTTTTATAATTTATATGATTTTTCTCTTGTTTTTTTCAAATAGATTTACATATATTTATAAAATGTTCTTAATGTGAATATAATCACATAAATGCAATACAGAAGCATAAAAAAGGAAGAGTGGGATCAGTTTCTCGGAGAGCTGATTAATACACACATAGTTTATGCAAATGTTGCTGATGAATTCGGAGAGGATTACGAATTGCTCCGTTCAGGTCATATTTCAAACATTGCCTATAATAAGCCAAAACCTGCCACTTCGCTGAAGAGTTTCTTCCTCCCCGTAAGAGAAAATGTAACATCGGAAATAAGCACCGGCAGGAAGAGGGTCATTATCGGGGCACCCAACTGCGACATAGAAGGTTTGTCGATCCTGGATGAGATATATCTTGACAAGGATTTTGAGGATCCTTTTTACAGGACCCGCCGCGAGAACACCCTGCTGATCTCTTCCGACTGCTTCGGCACACAGGAGCACTGCCACTGCCTCTCATACGGCATCAGGCCATACTCGCTCAGCAAATCGGATCTTGCGGTTATATGCATGGACGGGACGATAATATTCAGGGTAATCTCAGCAAAAGGTGAAGAGTTTCTGAATATGATGCCAGGTGCAGGCCTGCTTAATGACACGAACATCATAAAGGCCATTGAAGATAAGCAGAAAGAAACGGAGTCGATACTCACCGAGGCAAACAAGGGATTGCCGGATTACAGCAGGACAGGAAAAATAGTAGCTGAAGCAAAGCAGGATATATGGGAAAAATATTCCGCCCGGTGTGTCTCCTGCGGAGCATGCGCAACAATATGCCCCACCTGCACCTGCTTCCTGCTGATCGACAAGCCCGGATTTGAAAAAGTAAAACAGCTTGACGCCTGCCAGTACCCCGGATTTGAGAGGACTGCCGGAGGAGAAGACAGCCTGCACAAGCTTCACGACAGGTTCAGAAACAGGTATATGTGCAAGTATGTCTGGAAGCCACAGAAATTCAACTCCATCGCCTGCACTGGGTGCGGAAGGTGCATAGAGGCTTGCATAGGAAAAATAAATAAGAATGAGCTTTTCAGGGAATTTGCCTGACCATTATGGGAAACAACAATAATATATATAAGCCTATAAGGGCAAAGCTGACGAATGTAATAGAAGAATCAGCCCTGATAAAAACCTTCTGCCTTACTCCGGAGCAGGACTTTGAATTCAAAACCGGACAGTTCATTGAAGTATCGGTGGATGGCATAGGGGAAGCTCCTTTCACCCCTTCCTCCTCACCCCTTGTAAAAGAAAAGCTTGAAGTAACAGTAATGAAGACAGGTTATGTAACAGAATATATGCATAACCTGAAACCGGGAGCCCTGATGGGGATAAGAGGGCCCTTCGGAAGAGGCTATCCTGTGGATAAATTCCATGACAAGGAGGTTCTGATCCTGGGAGGAGGCTGCGGATTTGCACCAATAAGATCGCTTCTTTACAACCTTATCGCAATTTCAGACAAACTGAGGAAGGTCACTCTGTGCTACGGATCAAAAACACCTGAAGATTGCATATACAAACCATATATCTCTGTCCTGAGACAGACCCCTAAATTTGAGGTGCACAGAAGTGTTGATAAGGCCTCCGGCGACTGGTCAGAAAGAGTCGGAGTGGTTACAATTCTCCTGGACGATGTAAAAGTTGATATAAAAAATTCTGTAGCAGTTGTATGCGGTCCGCCGGTTATGATGAAGTTCGGAACAAGAAAACTCCTTGAAATGGGTTATCCCGAACATGACATCTACTTGTCGATGGAAAAGAACATGTCGTGCGGGCTCGGAAAGTGCGGCCACTGCATGATGGGAAAATATTTCGTATGCAAGGACGGACCCGTTTTCACTTATGATGAGATAAAAGACCAACCAAACATCTGGGACTGATATGGCCGGAAAGATCCTTATAGATATGATAAAGCTGCGGGCTGCAGTGGTTGAGAACTCAACCCTGGAACTGCCTGAGGCATTGTTATATCCTGCAGGCAACACCAACGGACTAAAGACAATACGGGAGCTGGCCGCATTCAGGTTTACCTGCAGAAGGTGTGAGGATGCGCCCTGCATAACCGTCTGTCCGGCCGATGCACTTGAAAAAGACAGTAACGGCATAATCAACAGGCATACAAATCTTTGCATTGCATGCAAATCGTGCGTCACCATCTGCCCTTTCGGTACCATGATGACCGACTTTTTCACATACCACAGGAACAGGGATCTCTTTTACAACCTTAACGATGAAAGAGAGCTGGAAAAGTTTATCAAAGCTTCACCTCCCGGAACTGTGTCACTTACAGATGAGGATGAGTCGCCTGAGAAGAATATTTACAGACTTAATGACAGGGTGCTGGTAAAAGACTATTTGTATATAACCGAAAATAAGTAACATGGCAGTGTACCTGTTTTATTTCTTTATCTTCCCCGGACTGCTTTTTGCGGCAGTTGCCGGAGCTTTCCTTTCATGGTTCGACAGGAAGATAACTGCCAGGGTTCAGTTCCGCAAGGGGCCTCCCCTGTTACAGCCTTTCTACGATTTTTTCAAGCTGCTGCTGGTAAAGGAGACCATACTCCCAAAGCATGGTTCGCCTATGATGTTCCTGCTTGCTCCCGTATTTGCAGTTTTCGGGGCAGTGATGGCCGGAGTCTTTATTCTTCTTCCCCTGTTTAACATAACAACAGGATTTAAAGGCGACCTGCTTGTTATCTTTTACCTGCTCACAATTCCCTCATTTTCATATATCATGGGAGCCCTGGCTTCAGGGAACCCCCTTGCAGCTGTCGGCGGATCACGGGAGATGAAGCTCATCCTGAGTTACGAGCTGACATTCCTGCTTTTCGTTGCCGCGATAATTATGAAATGCGGACAACAGTTTGATCTTTATTCAATTATTCAAACCCAGCAGGCAGGCACTCCGTTTATCGGCAGTGTATCAGGGGTACTCTTATTTATAATAGGTATATTCTGCATCCAGGCAAAGCTTGCACTTGTCCCTTTTGATATGCCTGAAGCTGAAGCCGAGATAACGGAAGGGATCTTCATTGAATACTCCGGTGCGGCATACGGATTAGTCAAACTGGCTAAATATATAATGTTGTTCATACTGCCATCGTTTCTTATAGCCCTGCTGATGAACGGTTTCACCCTTCAGGGATGGGGTATTCTCTGGGCAGTGCTCAAGGTAATTCTGGTAGTGCTTTTACTGACGCTGATTAGAAATACGAATCCGAGGATCAAGATAAAGCAGGCCATAAGCTTCTTTGCTATATGGATGAACCTGCTTGCTGTGATCGCTATAGTATTGATTGCATTTGGTTACTAAATATTTGCAGCTGTGGGTTTTAAAGAATTCTGCTTCAAAAAGTCCCTATGGGTTTTCCACTTCGGCGGAGCATCCTGCAATAATTGCGACATCGAGATACTGGATTGCCTGACGCCGAGACACGACCTTGAGCGTTTCGGGATACTCCTGGTTGGCAGTATCAGGCATGCAGATGTTCTGCTGGTTAACGGTTCAATAAATAAACGTGACAAGGAGAGGCTTCTTGAGATCTATCACCAGGCTCCCAAACCCATCCTGGTAGTGGCAATAGGAGCCTGCGGATGCACCGGAGGAATATTTGCAGATGGTATACCCTTTGCAGGACCAGTTGATAAAATAATTCCGGTGGATGCTTATATACCCGGGTGTCCGCCGAAACCTGAAGCGATAATAGGGGGGATTATTAAGCTGCTGAACAAAAAATAGGCCCAGAGCGCAGGGCTCAGGGCGCAGGGCGCAGGGCGCAGGGTAAGAAAAAAAGAAACAGAAAGAAGTGAAATAGGAGTGATGAATAGTGAAAAGATTATAGAGAAATTCAGGGAAAACTTTAAGGCTGATGTCATTGAGGTCGTTAAGAAGAGTGATAAGCGTGTTGTTATCACTATAAGACCTGATGCTATTCTGAAAGTCGCTGAGTACATGTACAAGACCGCAGGATTAAGGTTCATCATTGCTTCTGCACTTCATACCAGGAGGGGATTTGAGATACATTATCATTTCAGCAAGGATGAAATCGGACTGGTCCTGAACATTCATGTAATCCTTGATAAGGAAAATCCTCAGATCGAGTCACTGTCAAATATGTTCAATGCATCAAACTGGATAGAAAGGGAGATGCATGAGTTGTTCGGAATTAATTTTCTGAATCACCCGAACCAGGAGAAATTGATATCTGAAGGCAACTGGGCAGAAGGAGTTTATCCTTACAGAAAAGAGTTTAAATAAGAACCTGAACTGAAGATGAGTAAACAAACTCTCATACCGATCGGACCATATCATCCCCTGCAGGAAGAGCCTGAACTGTTCAAGCTGTTTTGTGACGGCGAGATCGTAAAGGATATTAAATGGGAAACAGGTTATAACCACCGTGGTATAGAAAAGCTCAGTGAATCAAAAACATACGAGCAGGTTTTTTTCCTGGTTGAAAGGATCTGCGGCATTTGCTCAACTTCCCACCCTTTTGCTTTTGCGAATGCAGTGGAGGAGATAGTCGGGTGTGAGATAACCGACAGGGCAAAATATATAAGGTCATTCATCGGGGAGCTTGAAAGGATCCACAGTCATCTTCTCTGGGTCGGGCTGGCAGGCCATTTCCTGGGATACAACACAGTGTTCATGTGGGCATGGAAATACCGGGAGCCGATACTTGACCTGTTTGAGATGATCACAGGCAACAGGAACAGCTATGCGATGTTCAAGGTAGGCGGGGTCAGGAGAGATATTGAAAACAGCAAAATACCGGTAATAAGAAAAACCCTTAGTGATTTTAAAAAGAAGAACGACCTCCTTACAGGCGCTGTAATGGATGATCCTGTTATTCACGCAAGAACCAAGGGAGTTGGAATTCTTACAAAACAGGACATCATTGATTATGCAGCCGTAGGCCCTACGGCAAGAGCCTCAGGTGTGGCAGTAGATGTCAGAAAGGATGATCCTTATGCAGCCTACCCCCTGGTAAACTGGAAAGTCATCACTGCAGAAGCCGGCGATGTTTTTGCAAAAGCACAGGTAAGGCTTCTTGAGATGTACGAGTCAATATCAATCATCGAACAGTGTGTTTCGGGCCTTGAGAAGACAAAAGAAGGCGATGTGAATGTCGTTGTTAAAGAGATCCCCGAAGGATACGGTGCCGGCAGGGCAGAAGCTCCCCGCGGAGAGGTATTCCATTTTGTTGTTTCAGACGGGTCAAACTCTCCTGTAAGGCATAAGATAAGGGCCCCCAGCTATGTTAATATTGCAACATTTAAAAAAGCATGCATCGGTCAGACAATTTCAGATGCCACAATTTCTCTGGCAGCTGTGGATCCCTGCTACTGCTGCACCGAAAGGCTTGCAGTAGCTTATGATCAAAAGACCGGAAGCAGGATTATGAACGGGAAAGAGCTGATAGACCTGTCAACTGCGAGAACATCTGAACTGAAGAAAAATATCTCTGAAAAGAAATGAATGATTTCATCTCCATATTATCAAATCCTTCAGTCTGCAGCTTCCTGCAATTCATAATACTTTTACCGCTTGCAGCCGGATTACTGTTATTCCTTATACCTGATAAATTCCAGAGGGCCAAGGGCATATTTGCCATTCTGATCAGTCTGCTCACAGGTTATCTGACTGTTTCATTATTCAGTTCTTCAGTGCAGGTGGCAGTACTTGACAGCATTATCGGAAAATCATGTGTTCTCCTGTTTGGTTCCAACCTCCTGCATGGTGCAGACAGCTATTTTACATTCACAGTTGATAATCTCAGCAAGCTGATAACTCTTTTTATCAGCATTTTCACTGTATTGATCCTTATATACTCACTTTCATATATTAAAGCCGGAAAAGTAAAAAATTATTACTCCTGGTTCCTGATAACAGCAGGCTGTTCATATGGTGCAGTCCTGGCTGACAATCTCCTCCTGTTTCTTGCATTCTGGGGAATACTGGGAATTACCCTGTACAAACTTATCCCCGGCCGTGATGAGGATAGTTCAGCCACAGCCAAGAAAACATTGATTCTTATCGGAGCCTCCGATTCAATAATGATCATAGGGATTGCCCTGATCTGGAGGCTGACCGGCTCACTGAGCATTGAATCGGTCAATCTGCCGACTGACAATATTTTGTCTGTAACTGCATTTCTTGCCCTCATGGTTGGCAGTTTCACAAAAGCCGGGGCATTCCCGTTCCATTCATGGGTACCGGATTATGCAAAAAACGCACCTGCCTCCTCTTCAGCGCTTCTGCCTGCATCGCTTGACAAGCTGCTTGGCATCTATTTTCTGGCAAGGATGATGACCGATATTTTCATCCCCGGCGACGGGATAAGGCTGATGCTACTGATAATAGGCGTGGTTACTATTATAAGTGCCGTGATGATGGCTCTTATCCAGCACAATTATAAGAAACTGCTCGGATTCCATGCAGTATCCCAGGTAGGTTATATGGTTCTGGGGTTTGGCCTCGGCTCTATGATAGGTATTGCAGCCGGTTTGTTCCATATGATAAATCATGCTCTTTACAAGAGCGGGCTGCTCCTTTCTGCAGGCTGTGTTGAATACCGGACAGGAAAAGAGAACATTGATGATCTGGGAGGCCTTTCCAGAGCAATGCCTGTGACATTTGTTGCTGCTCTTGTTTTTGCCATGTCAATTTCCGGAGTTCCTCCCCTGAACGGATTTGCATCCAAATGGATGATCTACCAGGGAATAATTGACTTCGGTTCCGGAGCGGGCATTTCAAACAAGCTCTGGATCTTATGGCTGGGTCTGGCCGTACTTGGATCCGCCCTCACTCTTGCAAGCTTCATCAAGTTTATCGGAGGGATTTTCCTCAGCCGACGCAAGCCTGAGTTTGAACAAGTGCGCGAAGTACCCGCTGCAATGTGGATACCTCTCGCAATCCTTGCTCTCTTTTGTATCGGATTTGGTGTTTTCGCAACAGGCTATGTTGTACCAAAACTTTTCATGCCGGTAACAGGAGAATTCCAGTTCATGGGATTCTGGAATTCCTCATTCGTCTCACTCCTGGTTTTAATCTCATTGGTTCTCGGACTTATAATTTACCTCGCCCTCAACCTTAAGAAATTCCGCAGGGAAGACAGTTTTATAGGAGGCGAAAAGTTCCAGGCTCAGACCAGCTATGCCACACCTGAATTCTATAAAACAATAAGCGAATTCGGTTTCTTCGCATGGATCTACAGGAAAGCTGAGGAGAAATGGTTTGACATCTATGACCTGTCGAAGAAATTTGTGCTGTGGGTGAGCCATCTCCTGAGCGAGGCCCATGGAGGTGTCCTGCCGGGATATATTATCTGGGTATTTGCCGGATTGATCATTATGTTGCTGATTATGATATAAATATCTGATTATAAATGGAAATTGCCATATCCATAATAACCGGTCTGATGATCCTGGGAGCCCTGTATGCGATCCATGCGAAGGATCTTCTTTCGGCAGTCATTGCATGCGGAATAGTTGGCTATGGCCTGGTTATCTGCTTCCTGCTTCTTAAAGCTCCCGACCTGGCAATTGTACAGATAGTTGTTGAAACTATCTCGCTCATCATCATGGTTGCCGTTGTACTTGACAGCTCAAGAGAGGAATTGTTTTCAAAGCCTGATACCCAGGGATATGTGTCAGCAATTACAGCAGTGCTGCTGATCGTTGTCCTATTTTACTTCTTCAGGATTGCAGCCGGGTCTCTGGATGTTTTCGGCAACAGTACGCTTCGCATGGCAGAACACTATATAGAAGGAGCTGCTGCAAAGACGGGCAGTGCCAACCTGGTAACCGGAGTTGTTTTTGACTTCAGGGGTTATGATACACTTGGTGAGGCTACGGTTCTGGTAACTGCTGTGCTGGGTGTTCTGACTATATTGAGGATTAAGGGGAAGAAGTAAGACAAAAGACAAAAGACAAAAGACAAAAGATAAAAGACCAAAGATAAAAGACCAATGAAAGGAATGACCATCATAGTGAAAAAGACAGTCCAGCTGATATCGGGGCTGATATTCCTTTACGGCATATATGTGATCATCCACGGGCATCTTACCCCGGGAGGAGGATTTGCCGGCGGGGTGATCATTGCAGGTGCTTTCATCCTGCAGATACTTGCTGCCGGAAGCGACTTCATGAAGCTTACCAAAGAAGAACTTGGCTCGACAATGTATGAGAATCTTGCCATCTTCGTCGTCGTCTTCCTGGCATTGTCGGGTATGCTTTTCGGAGCTAAAGTATTCTTTTTCAACTGGCTGCCGAAAGGGACCGTTGGTGAGCTTGTCAGCGCGGGTATACTGCCGCTTTACAATATCTTTGTTGGGATAGAGGTTGCAGCCTCAATACTTACCATTTTCCTTGCTCTTGTAATATTTAAAGAAGAAATGCCGGAATGATACCTTACTATTTGTGCTTCATATTATTCCTTGTCGGGCTTTACGGAGTCATCACCAGGAGAAACCTGGTGAAAATAGCCATATCGCTATCAATCATGGAATTCAGCACCTTCCTGATTTTTGCACTCATCGGTTTCAGGGAGGGAGGAGTTGCCCCTATCGTTGACCCGGCCGATCCGGTAAAGTTATATGTTGACCCGCTCCCGCAGGCGCTCGTGCTTACGGCGATCGTGATAGGACTGGCTACAACGGCAATGCTGATGGCTGTTATCATAAGGATTTACAGGAAATACGGAACATTTGATATAAGAGAGATCAAAAATTTAAGAGGATAGATCATGAATCCGATGATACCACTGTTTGTTGTAATCCCGCTGGCAGGTGCATTCCTGATAATGATACTTGGGAGGTTCATCAGGAATTTCAACAAGTATCTTGCCTCTCTCATTCTTTTGTTCCTCGTTGTTGTCAGCTTCTGGTCGCTCTTCACCACGGGCAGCAATGTATCGGTTTATAAGGCCGGAGGATGGGAAGCAATCAACAGTGTGCCGATAGGCGTATATATGGTCATGGACGGATTCACGGCAATCGTCCTTTGCATAATCAACCTGATCGGTTTCCTTTCAGTCTTCTATTCAATATCCTATATAGCCAGATACACTTCAGAGAATTACTTTTATGCCCTCTTCTGCCTCATGGTTGCAGGAATGAACGGAGTGGTGCTGAGCGGTGATATATTCAACATCTTTGTATTTCTCGAAATATCAGCCATCTCATCGTATGCGCTTGTGGCATTCGGAGTTGAAAAAAACGAACTGGAAGCCACATTCAAATACCAGGTCCTCGGCGGAATAGCTTCATTCCTGATACTGATGGGGATCGCTTTCATTTACTGGGAGGCAAAGACACTCAACATTGCCGACATCAGGAATGTCTTCAGCAGCGGATATGACAGGAGTTATTACCTTCTTATACAGATACTTCTGCTTAGCGGTTTCGGTTTGAAAGCCGCTATAATTCCTTTCCATGCATGGCTGCCCGATGCACATTCATCTGCACCCTCTCCGATATCAGCAATGCTTTCCGGAGTGCTGATCAAGGCTGTCGGTATATATGTCATTATAAGGCTCTTTTTCAATATGTTCGCCATCAGCGAAGGAATGGCTATACTGATAACCACGCTTGGAGCTCTATCTATGGTTGTCGGTGTCTTCCTTGCCATAGGCCAGTGGGATATAAAGAGGCTTCTGGCGTACCACAGCATCAGCCAGATGGGCTACGTGATATTATCGGTGGGGATCGGAATGATGCTTATCTCGCGCGGTATAAGGAGTGAAATTGCTGCCCTGGCCATTGCCGGGGGAATATTCCATCTCATCAACCATGCTGCTTTCAAGGGATTGCTTTTCCTGAATGCCGGTGCGATTGAATATTCAACAGGCACACGCAATCTTCAGGAGATGGGGGGTCTGGCTAAATCGATGCCTGCAACATCCGCCACATCACTGGTAGCTTCACTTTCAATCTCCGGGATACCTCCTTTCAACGGATTCTTCAGCAAGCTTATAATAATAGTTGCTGCCATAATGGCCAGGTTTTATTTCCTGGCATTTCTTGCTGTGATAGTCAGCATAATCACGCTTGCTTCATTTATGAAATTCCAGCGCTATGCGTTTTACAATAAAGCTGAGGGTGATAATAAACAGAAGATCAAAGAGGTGCCATTCCCGATGCTCTTCAGTATGATCGTACTGGGAATTATATGTCTTCTGCTGAGTTTGCTTGTCTTCCCCGGAATAAGGGAGATGATCCTTACACCCGCAACTGACATACTTATGGATCCGTCAAGATATTCTTCACAAATAACAGGAATCTAAAATGAGATATGTAGCAGTATTCATATTATCCCTGATTTTCTGGCTTCTGCTGACTTTCAAACTTACAGTACCCAACCTTATTGTGGGTTCTGTTGCCGCCCTGATATGTTCACTGATATTCGGCAGATACTACTTCCGTAATGTTTACAAATTCCTGCAGCCTCAGCGTTACTTCTGGTTCCTGGTGTACCTGGTCTTTTTCATATGGGAATGTATCAAGGCTAATTTTGATGTTGCATACAGGGTGCTTCATCCGGCTATGCCGATAAAGCCGGGAATAGTGAAGGTAAAGACAACCCTGAAAACGGATTTCGCGAAGATGATGCTGGCAAATTCGATCACAATGACTCCGGGCACTATTACCGTGGATGTTATCGATGATGATTTTTACGTCCACTGGATTTATGTTTCATCAGCAGATCCTTCTGAATATACCGGCAAGATCACAGGGAAATTTGAGAAATTCATTAAAAGATTTGCAGAATGAATGATTTTCTGACAATACTCCTTTATATCCAGATAGGCCTCAGCGTTGTATGTCTTTACAGGATAATACGCGGTCCGACGATTCCCGACAGGATGGTTGGAATAGATATATTCGGTATCCTGGTCGTAGGGGTTTGTGCCATAATTTCGATCCAGACTGAAAAATCTTTTATTCTCGATATCGGCATAGCCTGGGTGATCCTCAGCTTCATCGGAACCCTGACACTGGCTAAATATCTCAGCGGCAAAAAATTAAATGAGTAGTATGGTAACAATCATATTGATATGCATAGGGGTTTTGTTCAACATCTTCGGATGTATCGGGCTGATACGTCTTCCTGATGTATACAACAGGCTGCAATCGGCAACCAAATGTGTAACTCTCGGATGCTGCAGTATACTCCTCGGTGTGCTGTTTCATTTTGGATTCAGTGATGCAGGCACAAAAGCCATTGTTGCCATCCCGATTCTGTTTTTCAGTTCAACAGTAGCAGCGCATGCACTGATCAGGGGAGCTTATCATTTTGGCACAAAACTTTCCGGCAAAACCGTAAAAGACGATTATAAGGAGGCAGTAAAATGAAATACCCGAAGCTCAGAGAATTAAAGGAGGCTGTTGTATCTCTGGTTACTCCGGCGTATACATCAAAATTCCCCGCAGAGCCCCATGTGCCTTTCGAGAGATACAGGGGCAAACCTGTTGTTGACAACGATAATTGCGTCGGCTGCGAGACGTGCGCAAATGTTTGTCCGCCCCATGCCATAACATTCACTGATGATAAGGAAAAGGGGATCAGGATCATAAAGAGGGATTATGGCAAATGCATTTTCTGTGCAATGTGCCAGGACCATTGCATAACAGGAAAGGGAGTGAAATTGTCAGATAAGATATACGACATAGCTGTCTTTGACAGGGAGAAAAACGTTGAATACCAGGAAAAAGAGCTTCTGATATGCGAGAGCTGCGGCGCTGTGATTACTACCAAAGAACATCTCCATTTCATGCACAGGCGCCTCGGACCAAAAGCATTCTCATCAGTACTAAACCTCAACATGCTGAACGATAAGCTTAAATTTGCAGAAGGACAGGATGTTGATGTTAAGATCATGGACGATCTGAAGAGAAAGGACATGTTCAACATAATATGCCCCAACTGTATGCGCCAGGTTCTGGTTAAATACCTTTTTAAAGGTGCATAAATCCCTTGAGGAACTTCTGTTAAAAAAGGATCGCAGGATCCTTTTCGTCGGCATCGGAAACGTGCTTAAATCGGACGACGGAGCAGGTGTCTATATAAGCAATCACATCAGTAACAGGAACAATATCTTTTCTCTTACTGTTGAGGTAAGCATTGAAAACTACATTGGCAAGATCAACAGCCTTGGTCCGGATATCCTGGTGCTCATTGACTGTGTTGACTCCGGATCGGCTCCCGGAACATATATACTACTGGAATTAAGCCAGATACAGGATATGACCTTCAACACTCATAACATCTCCCTCTGCAGGCTGTCGGAATTTTTTAAAATGCCGGTTTATGTACTGGCTATTCAGCCCGTAAAAGTTGAATTTGGAGAAAATATTTCGTACCTTGTAAAGAATATTGCTGACAAAATTATTAACCTTATTAATTCATAGGAGGCGCATTATGGCTGTAGAATACAAGTGCAAAGTCTGCAAGGGTCATCTCAACGTAAAGACCTCGATAATCCTTGCTGCCACGAACCTCACTGACCGTAATGAAAGAGGTTTGGTCTATATAAATCCTGAGTTAGGGAACTACACGCATACAACCCACCCTTCATTCAGCATGAAGGAAGGAGTTGAGTACATCTTTACCTGTCCGATCTGCGGGGCCCAGTTGAACAGTATGAAGTACCTTCATATGGTAAGGATCCTTATGGTTGACGAGGGTGGTAAAGAATTCAATATTTATTTTTCAGGCATCGGCGGCGAAAAATGCACCTTTAAGATAAGGGACAACAAGGTTGAGGCGAAATCGGGACCCGATGTAAAGGCCTACGATAAATACTTCGAGGTTCCTGAGGAGGACAGGAAATACCTTTAACCCACAAAGTCTGCCACCTAAGATTCTATCAGGAACTTCAATCAAAATAACAAGTTACACAGAGCTACACAGAGAAGACACAGAGGTCCACAGAGATGTATATGCATAACATTCTTTCTCTGTGGCCCTCTGTGTCTCCTCATGATTTACTCTGTGTAAGTTCTTCTTTTAATTATATAGTAGAACGCAAAGTCTGTCACAGAGGACGCAAAGGATTCAGTCAGTAATTATTCTTTGCGCCCTTTGCTTTTCTTAGCGCACTTTGCGGTTATTTTTTTATTTTTACCAGCACTATTTATCAATATATTTCGATGAGCAAAGACATTAATCAACTGGCAGCCGACAATATCCGCATACTGGCGATGTCGATGGTTGAAAAGGCAAAATCGGGTCATCCCGGAGGCGCAATGGGAGGAGCCGACTTTATTCATATCCTCTTTTCCGAATTTCTTAACTTCGATCCCTCTGATCCGAAATGGATAAACCGCGACAGGTTCTTCCTCGATCCGGGGCATATGTCTCCGATGCTGTACGCTGTGCTGACACTGACGGGCCACTTTAAGGCTGAAGACCTCATGCAGTTCCGCCAGTGGGGCAGCCCAACTCCGGGTCATCCCGAACTCGATGTTGCGAGAGGAATCGAAAACACCTCCGGACCTCTTGGACAGGGCCATACCATGGCAGTCGGAGCTGCGATCGCCGAGCGATTCCTCGCAGCAAGGTTCGGGGAGCTTTTTGCCCACAAGACCTACACCTTCATATCCGACGGAGGCATCCAGGAAGAGATATCGCAGGGAGCAGGCAGGCTTGCAGGGTTCCTGGGACTGAACAACCTGATAATGTTCTATGATTCAAATGATATCCAGCTTTCAACAGAAACCAGAGCTGTCACAGCAGAGGATACAGCGATGAAATACCGCGCATGGGGGTGGGATGTGATCGCTATCGACGGAAACGATCACGGTCAGATCAGGAAAGCTCTTGGCTCAGCTGTAAGCTCCAGGGAAAAGCCTGTACTTATAATCGGAAAGACGATCATGGGCAAAGGTCTGCTCGATAATGATGACAGGAGTTTCGAAAGAAAAACATCGACCCATGGAATGCCTGTTGGCGAGGCTGGAGGATCATACGAAAAGTCACTTGCAAACCTCGGAGGCGATATCTCAAATCCCTTTCATATCTTTGAAGAAGTAAAGGCACACTATAAGAAAATACTGACCACCAGACGCAGGAATGCAGCAGAATGGAAGAACCGTAAAGCTGAATGGGCTGCCAGTAACGGCGACCTTGACCAGAAACTTCATCTTTTTTATTCAGGGAGCATCCCTGAAATCGATTTCAAGTCGATCCAGCATAAGGAGGGCTCGGCAACAAGAGCAGCCTCGGCAGGCGTGATGGGTGTGCTGGCAAAAAAAATTGAGAACATGGTTGTTGCATCAGCCGATCTGTCGAATTCCGACAAGACTGACGGGTTCCTGAAGAACACAAAACCATTCGTCAGGGGTGATTTTTCCGGTGCTTTCCTGCAGGCAGGGGTTGCAGAACTAACAATGGCTGCAGTGATGAACGGGATAGCCCTTCATGGAGGAATAATACCGGCATGCGGAACATTCTTTGTCTTCTCCGACTATATGAAACCCGCGGTCAGACTCGCCTGTCTGATGGGACTGCCCGTAAAATATATCTGGACACACGATGCCTTCAGGGTCGGCGAGGACGGCCCGACTCATCAGCCGGTTGAACAGGAAGCGCAGATAAGGCTTATGGAGCATCTGAAGAACCATCATGGCGAGAACAGCATGCTTGTGCTCCGTCCCGGTGATTCGGCAGAGACAACAGTTTCATGGCAGCTGGCACTTGAAAACAGGAAAACCCCTACCGCGCTTATACTTTCGCGCCAGAATATCAAAGACCTTCCGTCCTCAGGCAATGCAAGATATGAAGATGCCCAGCAGGCGCGCAACGGAGCTTATATCGTACAGGATTGCCAGGGCAGGCCTGACGTCATCCTTGTTGCAAGCGGGTCGGAAGTATCGACGCTTGTTGAGGGAGCCTCCCTTCTCAGGAAAAATGACCTGAAGGTAAGGATCATCTCTGCTCCTTCAGAGGGATTGCTGAGATGCCAGCCGGAAGGATACCGGAGGTCCATAATACCTGAGGATGTGCCCGTATTCGGACTCACTGCCGGGCTGCCGGTAACCTTGCAGGGACTTGCAGGTCCCAGGGGCAGGATATGGGGAGTATCAACTTTCGGATATTCAGCTCCTTACAAGGTTCTTGACGAGAAATTCGGTTTCACTGCAGAGAATGTCTACCACCAGGTAATTGATTATCTGGAACAGTATAAAAAGTGAATTTTTACCGTCCTGTGATCATTCCAGGCAAAATTAACCCGAACTGAAGTGAAAAAGTGTCTTTTAATCATGCTATCTCTCTGGTTTGGTCCACTGGTCCAGCTCTTCAGCCAGGAAGACACCCTGGATGTATTTTTCAGTGAAAAGGAGACTACAGGACATGACCTGGCGCTGTTTGCCAGCGATGATGTGCTGGATATGACACTGCGCTTCGATATTACCGCCTTCAGGCACAAGAGGTCGGATACTACAGAACTGGATGCTGTTCTGACGATACACCTGAATGAGACAGATTCAATCGACAAGAAAATTAAAGTGAAGGCCAGGGGCTACATGCGGCGCTCATACTGCGATATGCCGCCGATAAGGCTGAATTTCAAGAAGTCCGAGTCACCCGGTGATGAATTCAGGAATGTTGATAAAATAAAGCTTGTCACACACTGCAGGGCAGGGAATGAAGAATATCTGCTGAAAGAATTCCTTGCTTACAAGCTTTACAACGTCCTTACGGAATACAGCTACAAGGTGAGGCTGGCCCGGATCACCTATATCAATACAGCCAAAAAGAGCAAACCGATAGAGGAGTTTGCTTTCCTGATCGAGCCTGATGATGCATTATGCAAACGCCTGAACATTATTGAAGTGCCTGACACGAAGATCAGCCAGCGGCTGGTAAAGCCGGAGGTAATGGACAGGATGGCCCTGTTCTGCTACATGATCGGAAATCCCGACTGGTCGCTGCCGATTAGGCATAATGTCGCATTCTTTGTGCCCAATGAGATCGGCCAGTCGTCACAGGGGCTGGTGATCCCGTATGATTTTGATTATGCAGGAATGGTAAATGCAGATTACGCAATCCCCTTTGCGGGGCTCGGGATTGAAACAGTTCTTGAAAGAGTTTATCTTGGCATGTGCCGCGACAGGGAGGTCTTCATAAAAGGGCTACAGGAGTTCTCTGCAAACAAGGATAATTTCTACAGGGTGATCAGTGAATTCCCTTACCTGAAAGAGAAATCAAAGAAGTGGGTAATAAACTATCTGAACGGATTTTTGTCGAATATAGATAAGGG
>Ga0105099_10000470_pt1 | contig 27523 bp, 22 predicted proteins | sample PPLLak3cmMay2015_2_FD_79138 | JGI IMG/M metagenome (GOLD analysis project Ga0105099, IMG submission 79138) | Freshwater sediment microbial communities from Prairie Pothole Lake near Jamestown, North Dakota, USA - PPLs Lake P8 Core (1) Depth... | ecosystem: Environmental > Aquatic > Freshwater >... | reverse complement strand
CCGACAAACCATCTTGATGCAGAATCGGTAACCTGGCTTGAAACAACACTTAAACAGTATCACGGGACAGTAATCTGTATCACTCACGACAGGTATTTTCTGGATAATGTTGCCGGATGGATACTGGAGCTCGACAGGGGAGAGGGAATACCGTGGAAAGGCAATTATTCATCATGGCTGGAGCAGAAGGCAAAACGGCTTGAGATTGAAGAAAAAGGGAACGTTAAAAGACGGAAAATACTTGAGCGTGAGCTCGAGTGGGTAAGAATGTCGCCAAAGGCACGCCGTGCAAAATCAAAAGCCAGGCTCGGTGCTTATGAGAACCTGCTTAACCAGGATGTGAAACAGAAAGAGGAAAAGCTTGAGATATTCATCCCCAATGGTCCGCGGCTTGGCGATAAGGTTATTAAGGCTGCTCATGTGGCAAAATCATTCGGCGACAAACTGCTTTTTGAGGATCTTGATTTCGAACTGCCTCCGAACGGGATAGTCGGGGTTATCGGGGCAAACGGCGCCGGCAAGACGACTCTCTTCAGGATGATAATGGGTCAGGAAGCTGCAACAAAAGGAGAATTTGAAACAGGAGAGACGGTATCGCTTGGTTATGTCGATCAGTCTCATTCGGCAATAGATCCCTCACAAACCGTTTATGAAGTGATATCCGGGGGACAGAATGATATCATGGTAGGTAACAGGCTGATCAATGCCAGAGCTTATGTGGCCAGGTTCAACTTCACAGGAGCCGACCAGGAGAAGAAGTGCGGTGTTCTCTCGGGAGGTGAAAGAAACCGCCTGCACCTGGCGCTTACGCTTAAGTCGGGCGCCAACGTTCTGCTCCTTGATGAGCCGACAAACGACATTGACATAAATACCCTCAGGGCCCTGGAAGAGGGTCTGGAGAACTTCGCCGGATGTGCCGTGATAATTTCGCACGACAGGTGGTTCCTCGACAGGGTGGCCACCCATATGCTTGCTTTTGAGGGCAACTCAAAAGTGGTATGGTTCGAAGGAACCTATTCCGATTATGAGGAGAGCTATAAGAAACGTGTTACTGATACTACTCCTAAACGGATTAAGTATAAGAAGCTGGTATAATACGGCGCAACAGCAATAATCCCCTCTTCGTGCTGGCGCCGATTTGTAATCGGTGCCGATAGAGAAGGCACGGATCACAGATCCGCGCCAGCAGCCTGAAAAACTACTCAAAGGTCATTTTAATATCCCGATCGCAATCCCGGCTACCGGCGAAACACCTGAAAAATCAATATTGAACCAGTCCTTGTATCTGGTGAATCCATCCTCGTTGCTGTAACCGCTCAGCTTGATATTGCCCCCGGCAAAGATGTCAATTGCAAGTGCATTGAAGAGCGGCAGTTTATATCCCAGAATAACCCCGCCGGCATAAATATTAAGCTTCTGCGTGACTTCAATATTCTGCCATTCCCAGACGCCTGTCTCAATCTCGACATATTTCTGATCATTTCCTTTTATCTGGATTCGCCTGTACATAAGCTGAGGGGCCGCATATAATCCAAACGGAGCTTTTTTTCTTCCCGGATGATTGGCCATCAAATAATTACGGAATTGAAAATTGAGACCGCCGCCGGAGATAACCTCACCGTTATAGGTCCGGTACTCATTGGTAGCAGCATCTAATGCAGCAAATTTCTGGTTGGAAAAATAGTAGGTTGAGATGCCCTGATTGGTCGAGTAGGTTGCCATTCCCCCGATATTGAATGAAAGAGACGGGGTTATGGTTCTTTCGTACGAAAGATAAAAGGTTCCCTCCATCAGGCGCACAGGATCAAGCATTATCGCTGATTTGTAATCGGGAATGAATAAAGACTTTTCTTCCCTTTCTTTCATAACAGGCTGACTTTCGGAAGATACAAGTGATTCTGAACGCGGAATTTTCATCATTGAATCTAATTCATTCAGCTTCCTTGTCACTGTCTGCGGATCAAAATCCATGGAGTGTACTTTGCTGTCAATCTCGTTCAGCCTTATATCAAGCTCTTTAGGCTTTGCTTCCCACAGCTTGATCTTTGTATCCAGAAGATCGAGTTTTGAATCCAGAAGCTGCAGCTTGATATCAAGCATCTGCGATTTCTGAGCTAATGAATCCTGCCCTATATGTTCCGGCCCGATAACAGGATAAGCAATAAACCAGTGACTGACAATGATTTGAAAATGATTGTTTTCATGATTTAGGATTTTAAGGTTAGTCCAGTTTTAAAATTGCACAAAATCCCTGCCAGAATATTCAATCCAAAAACAGTAACTTTATTAAATAATATCTATACGCCATGTTTCCAAGAATCAAAACAGTATTGCTTATTATCCTGATGCTGATCACCGCCAATGCTGTTTCACAATCTGTTGAAACAGTTATCCAGGCAGGTCATTATGCAGCTGTTACAACTGTGTGTACAAGTTACGATGGCCAATTCATAGCAACGGGGAGCTCCGACAAGACAATCATCTTATGGCGCGCCTCCGATGGGAAACAAATCAGATCTTTCCGGGGAAGTCCTGACGATATTTCATATGTTGAGTTCAACAGACAGGGAAATGCAATTCTTTCGTTTAGCGACGATGGAACAGTAATATTATGGGATATTGCTTCAGGTAAAGAGATAAAAAGAATTAAGCTTACTGAGGACAGATTTACCTGTGCCTCATTTAATCCTGCGGGGAATGAGATTGTTACGGGTAGCCGGAAATCAGGTGTGTCAACATGGGATATAAATACCGGCGAAAGAATTCGTGATTATGCAGCCATGCCACAGGACCTTTTATCATCCGGAGGATTTAATTATGGTGAATCAGGGAGCGTTGCTTTCAGCAATGACGGTAAATTAATAATTGCAGGAGTTGGTGATAATACTGCAATACTATGGGATGCAAAAACAGGCAGCGAAATACGTAAATACAAAAAAACCAGAACATCCTGTACATCATGCATAGCTGAGGCGGTAATCACATCTGACAATAAATACATCTTTACGGGCAGTACCGACTCCATAAAGATGTTCGATCGTTCCTCGGGATCACTGGTAAGGGAATTCTATGGCAGGGGAGGCTCCCTGGAAAGTCTGAAAATAAGCATCGATAACCGGTTTGTTGCAGCCATTGAATATGGTGTTGCAAAGGTATGGGACATAAACACAGGAAAGATACTTTCCCAGGCAGGCGATTATTCAAAGAATAAAACACTTTCAGTAACAATAAGTCCTGATGGCCGGATTCTGATAACCGCGAGTGAGAAACGCTTTTCTGAAGTATGGGATATAAAATCCGGAGATAAAATAATGACGCTGGAAGGTTATCTGAACCAGGTTGACGAGCGGATACTGGCAGATTCATACATGTACTGGGCAGCACTTGTCAATGAAGCCAGGCTGAGTCCCGACGAAAGGTTTATTGCGGTGGGCCGAACAGGGAACAATGCAAAACTTATTGATTTTAAGACAGGAAGAGTATTTGCAACATTGAAAGGACACAATAGCATGGTGATAAGTCTCTGTTTCAGCCCTGACGGGAAATACCTTGCCACCGGGGGACTTGACGGGAAAGCAATTATCTGGAATGTTGAAACAGGAGATTCCGTCAGGGTAATAAGATTCCGTGATGAGAAACTGGCAATATTTTCAGTGGATATAAGTGCGGACGGTAAAATGCTTGCAACAGCCGACTGGGGCGGGTATGTATATATATGGGATATCGAAACCGGTAAAATGATCCGGGGCGTGTCACCCCATGAAAGGATGGGTGTTTACCGGGTAAAATTTTCTGCTAACGGTATATATTTCTTATCGGCCGGCCTCGACAGGAAACTAAAACTGACAGAAATTGACACAGGAGAGGAAATCAGGGTTTTTACCGGACATACAAACCTTGTTAATTCCATAAACCTGAGCCCGGATGGCAGCAGGATTATCACATCGGGATGGGACGGTACAGTACGGGTGTGGGATTTCTATTCGGGGTTGCAGGTCCTGAAGATCAAAGCCCATGAAGGAGGTGTATACAGTGCGAAATTTGATCCCTCAGGTAAATACATCGTTTCGGGAGGCGATGATTTTCTGGTCAGGCAGTGGGACGCAGCAACCGGAACAATGATCTCTGAACTGTCAGGACACCGGGGCGGGGTCGGAGATGTGAACATTACGGCCGACCTTAAGCATATAATATCAGGAAGCCGTGATGGATCGATAAAAATTTGGAACCTGCCGGAAAAAAGAGAAATAGTCTCAATAATCTTCCTGAACGAAAACGACTGGTTTATCAGGAATCCACAGGGATATTTTGATGCGTCTGAGGGAGCTTTCAGTTCAATTTCTTTTGTAAAAGGGACTGAAGTCTATTCGATCAGCCAGTTCTTCAATGAATTTTACCGGCCGGGATTATACAATGAAGCATTTGGCGGCAATACAGCCGCTTACAGGCATAATATTACTCAGGCAATAGAGAAATCACCGCCGCCCGGAGTCGAAATCTTATTACCGGATGACGGCTCATCCATCGAAAGCCCCATAGTTACCCTGATGGTAAAAGTAACAAACAACGGCGGCGGAGTAAAGGAATTCAGGGTGATGCACAACGGCAAGAGGCAGGAAGCAGATGCCTCGGATCTTCTGCGGATGACAAAGCCTGGTCAGTACACAACCAAAAACCTGGATATCAATCTTATCCCCGGGGAGAATATAATATCGGTTTCTGCTTTCAGCAGCGAAGGCATTGAATCTGAACAGAAGGATATAAGACTTATATATAAAGGATTACAGAAAAGCTCCGATTGTTATGTCCTGAGCGTCGGGATAAACAAATACCAGAATGAAAACCTGACACTGACCTATGCACGCCCCGACGCCCAGGCCTTTGCATCATTCCTGGGCACCAAGGGAGAAAAGCTGTTTAACAGGATACATTCCTTTACACTTTTTGATGAAAATGCAACCAGGGCAAGGATACTTGCAGCGATTGATGAAATAAGCAGGACGATGAAGAAGGAGGATGTCTTTGTGTTTTTCTATGCAGGTCACGGAAGCACCGAAGGAGGAATCTTTTATTTTATAACATCTGAAATAACCGGATTGTACCAGCAGGAAAAGCTTCAGAATGCCCTGCGGGTGGATGAACTCCAGGAGAAATTCAAAATATTGCCGGCATTAAAGCAGGTAGTATTTGTGGATGCCTGTCATTCGGGAAGCTCTGTGGAAACACTTGCAATGAGAGGAGCTTCCGAGGAGAAAGCTCTTGCTCAGCTTTCGCGAAGTTCCGGGGTGCATGTCATGGCTTCCTCGGAGAGCGAACAGCAGTCAGCGGAGATTAAAAGCCTTGGACACGGGGTTTTTACATATGTATTGCTTGAAGCTCTGAAGGGAAAAGCCGACGGGGCTCCTGCCGATTCAAAGATCACTGTATACGAGATCAAATCGTATATTGATGACCAGGTGCCGGAGGTATCATTCAACCTTATCCGGCATAAGCAGTTCCCCAGCACTTTTTCAATGGGGCATGATTTCCCTCTGGTGATGGAATAAGATCATTTTATAGTGAGTATCACACGCTGGTATCTGGTCAGCGGGGGCTTCCCGTCATCAGTTACCTCAAGTATCAGATGGATTGTCTTGCCGGCTTCAGCTTTTTCAGGAATAATAATTTCAGCATTTTTGTTACTGGCATTGTTGATCGTTACTAAATCTGAGAAGGTTCCGGCTTCATTATATTGCCACCATGAATATTTCAGCATGTCCCCGTCATGATCAATGGCCTTTGCCCCAATACGGATTTTTTCACCCGGAGCGACCAGCATATCTGAAGGATTTTTTAATCTCACAGCCGGGGCATGATTAACCTCACTGTATTCTTTAACGCACCAGTCGGCCCTGAGGGCAAAATCATTCTGAAGTGTTTCTATCCATCTTGATTGCGGGTATGAAGGATCCGGATTCCCTGTGAAAGGATTCAAATCCGTTACGCTCCGGCCGCTTTCCCAGAGGCTTTTTTCTGTTTCTGATTTAACAAATCTTCCTCCCAGGCCGCCGGATGAAGGATCTTCAATACTTCTCAGGCCAAAATCCAGCAGGTAAAAATATGCCGGTGAATCACCCTCAGAAAGAAAATCAAATTTTGCTCTTCCATTTCTTAATGCCTCATCAGGAGATCCGTGCGTGTGTTCCGGATCACCGGCGATCTGCCTTCCGTCACCCCAGGTAAAATAAGACTCAAGGAGCGGACCATGGTTGAAGAGTATATTTTCCGAAAACCACTGCCCGTTCAGGTATTTATGCAATTCCTGCGGAACCGCCGCGTACCACCAGTAAGCAAAGCTCCCGAATTGTGATGAATTCATTATAACTCTTATATCCGGCCAGCTGACCGCTACATAATTCCTGTATGTGGCATCCTGGTCCATGATAATATACATAACAGTTTTGTAAGATACTTTTCTATAAATCTCATTCCATTCAGGGGTTCCCTTATACTGATCCTCTATTGATTTGAGAGCGCCGGCGGCACTGTTTGTCCCTCCCCACATCTGGATATAAACCGGCTGAAGATTGTCATCCAATAAAACCGATTTTATATAATCAGAACCTTCGGTATCCTTCGACATTTCTCCCTCAAAATCAATATTTCCAATCCTGATGATGCTTTTGAGGTAGTCGGGGGAAGGATACTGTTTATCATGTTTCAGCAGATTGGGGTAAACAACAGCATATTTATCAATCAGCTCTTCCATCCAGGTTGTTCCTGGCCAGCGCAGGTCTGTCCTGGGCTGGTACATTCTCTGAGTCATTGGCATTTCGGAAGTGAACAAGGTGCCTTTACCATCTCCTGAATAGTGCCACATGGAGCTTGAATAGATCAGTCCCTCAATTTTGAATTCGTTGGAGTACAATAACATTCGAATGAATGAATCCATGTCATCCACTTCACCATCGGTTGTTATGATGGTTCTGGGTTTTTCTGCAGTTTCTGTCTGCGGCTGAGAACAGGAAGCAAAAATGGCAAGCCCTAAAAGCAGGAAAATCTGTTTCATCATGAGAAAAAAATATTTAGATAAAAGTAATAAATTAAAATTTTTCGAGTGCCTCCTGAAGGTCATTTACAAACCATACCTGGTTTCCCCTGTTTGACTCCCTGATAAAATCAGTAAGGCTTTTACCGGAGTATTTTGAGAAATCTCCAATTATTGCAAGCCTGAAACGGTAGTTGGAAATTTTCTGCAGTATCTCACCGGCAAGTTTTGTTTTAAGATCAAAAAAATCGCGGTTCAGGTTATTTTCATAAATTATCAACCTGATGCAATCCTGAGATCCAAGATCAGCCATTAAATCGAGGATATCCTGCGATTCACTGACAATAAAATTGTTATCAGTCAATTCCGCAATTGTACAACCATTTTTTTCATGAAATCTGAACATCCTGTAATTGTTAATATCTGGCTAATATATGAAATAAAGTAAGCTGTATAATTGTCATATTAATAATATGCTTGTTCCTGGTTCCTTGTTGCTTGTTGCTGGTTATCCAAGGGACAAGTAACGAGTAACCAGTAACCAGAAACAGGCAGCTTAAAATAACCATACTAACCTTTATTCAAATAATTATGACACTGAAATCTATCTTAAAACCGGCAAAAGTCTTGCTTTTAGCGTCACTGTTATTCGCTACAGCATGTTCAAAGAATCAGAACTGGAATCAGTTCAGGGGGCCCGGAAGCAATATGCTCACCGCGGCAACCAATCTTCCTGAAGAGTGGGATACAATTAAGAATGTTGCATGGACATACGATCTGGATGGTGCCGGATGGTCATCTCCCGTGACATGGGGTGATAAGATATTCGTTTCATCAGTATTCGCTGTCAAAACCAATCCGGCACCCGAGCGGGGACCAATGCCCGCTCCACCTCCAGGAGGCGGGCAGCAGCAACCGGGGCAGCCTACCCGAGGACAACAGCCAATGCCCGTCCAGTCAGGGCAAAACCCGCCCCAGGGTACTCCCCAGCCTGAAGTGAGGGACACAAGCTATCTGCAGGAATTGTACCGCTGGCAGATTACATGCCTCGATCTGAATACCGGCAAGGAGTTATGGAAGCAGGTAGCTTATGAAGGAGTTCCGAAAACCGGAAAAAATCCCAACAGCACATATGCCTGCGAAACTCCTGCCACTGACGGTAAAAGGGTTTACGCTTATTTCGGGATGCACGGACTTTTCTGCTATGACCTTAACGGAACCTTGTTATGGAAAAAAGATCTGGGAGTCTTTTATACACAGCGCGGATGGGGAACAGGCTCATCACCACTTTTATATAACGATGTTCTTTATATAAAAAACGACAATGAAGAGAATTCTTTCCTGGCAGCGCTTGATGCTGAAACAGGTGACGAGATATGGAAAATACAACGGGATGAAAAAACCGGATACAGCACACCCTATATCTGGAAGAACAGTGTAAGGACAGAGCTGATAACAACAGGGAAAACAGCACGGTCATACGATCCCGGAACAGGAAAGTTGAATTGGGAATTAAAGCTTGGAGGCGAGCAGGCCATTCCCTCTCCGGTTGGCAGTCAGGAGATACTTTATCTTGGCAATGCAGGGGGACGGCAGGCGCCGGGAGCCCTGTTTGCAGTTAAAGCTGGCGCCGAAGGAGATATTTCTCTTTCCGAAGGCCAGGTGAAAAACGAATGGGTTGCATGGACATATCCTGAAGCAAACCTGGGGAATGCTTCTCCTCTTCTATACAATGATAAACTCTATATTGTCAGCAGCAGGGGAGGAGAGATACTCTGCATGAACCCGGTGAGCGGGGAAGTCATTTATAAGGGAAGGGTCCCCGGTATCGGGGCTGTCTGGGCATCACCATGGGGATACAACGGGAAAGTGTGGTTCTTCGATGAAAACGGTGTAACCCTTTCATTGCAGGGCGGCGACACCTTTGAATATGCACAGGACAACAAGCTTAACGACAGGTTCTGGGCATCGGTTGCAATAACTGGTAACTCATATATATTCAGGGGAGTGAAGAAATTGTATTGCATCAAATAGCGGCTACCGGTATCCGGTAACCGGAGGTGAACTGGAGGCCGTCTCAGAATATAATGGGTCATGCCATGGCATGACCCTGTCGTCGCTAAATCTGGTAACTGTGGGGACACATCCCCTGGAATTATTCAGAATTCCATTTCAGGGGATTCAATCTTATATATTCTCTTATTCGTTCTATATCATCAAAATTGGTGAGAATGTTATCCCAAAAACGAGACTGCCACTGAAAGGAACCATATCCATTTCCATTACACCAGCGTTTCAATGTTGCCTTATATTGGTTGATGATTACAGAAACAGAACCTTCAATAGGTTTCGAAAATTGATTTGTCTTTCTCCTGTATTGGGTCATGCCATGGCATGACCCTGTCGTCATTACATCAGGTGACTGTGGGGACACGCCATGGCGTGTCCCGGTATCAGGATATTTCAGAATTATTATGCCATGAATATGATTGGGCATAACGACAAAGGCATCTAGTTTTACATGGTTAAAATGTAAAGGGATTTCCAGCCAGAATTCAGATGCTTTTTTCCCTATATCAGATAAAATTATTTTTCCGGCTGAAATTTTGCCAAAATAATTTTCCCTGTCCTTGCAGCATATAGTTATGAAGTAAAATCCTTCAGAGCTATAATCATAATCTGCCAACCGTAATGATTTTCTTTTCTTATTCATTAAAATACCTAAAAGACAACAGCGAGAAATAATAAAGACTCAATAAAGATAGTAAAAATGCACTACTTATCTAACCGATTAAGTACCGACAGAACTGATTATAGCAGCTTTCAGCTAAACAAGCTTCCGGTTGCAAAACCACATGACATTACTGTAAGGTTTGCAATGCAAAAAAAAAACAATACTTTTGCGTTTTCAATGGCCCCATAGTTCAATGGATAGAACGGAGGTTTCCTAAACCTTAAATTCAGGTTCGATTCCTGGTGGGGCTACATAAAAATGAACGAGAGTGAGGGTGAGAGCGAACACACTCACTCTTCTTTTATTCCCCGGTATATAAAATTAACCTATCTTTAACACTTCCAAATTCAACAAAATATGAACTGGATCGATCTGATCATTGTAATTATACTCGCTTTTGCTCTTTTCAGGGGATTTACCCAGGGCTTTGTAAAAGAGGTAGCCTCCCTGGCAGCACTTATACTGGGTATCTGGGGGGCAATTAAATTCTCAGCATTCACTGCCGGGAAACTATACGAGTGGTTTGATATGACCGGCCAGTACGTAGGAATAATTGCGTTCCTTATTACTTTCGGTGTGATAGTAGTTCTGATAAATTTTGTCGGCATTATAGTTGACAAGATCGTTGACGCAGCTGCACTGAGCTTCCTGAACAGACTGCTGGGTATACTATTCGGGTTAATTAAAACTGTCCTGATACTGAGTGTATTCTTTGCGGTTCTCAATGCCATTGATGTGCGCAGGCCTTTCCTGCCCGGGGAAAAGATTGAGGAATCAATGCTTTATAATCCGATCTCCGATATAGCTCCGGCTATCTTCCCGGTTATCGGCGAAGGTGATTTCCGCAAAAGCTTCGACAGGCTGAAGAAAATTCCTGACGTACTGCCCGAAACAGAACCTGACACCATACCCGGACCGGTTGGTGTTCCTGTTTAAACCTGAAAACATTATGAATTTTATTGAAGAGCTGAAATGGAGGGGCATGATACACGACATCATGCCGGGAACCGAGGAGTTACTCAAAAAGGAAATTACAAAAGGATATATCGGATTTGATCCGACCGCCGACTCATTGCACCTTGGACATATGGTTCAGGTTATGCTGCTGGTTCATTTCCAGCGCGCCGGGCATGTTCCAATTGCTCTTGTCGGCGGGGCTACCGGGATGATAGGCGACCCGTCGGGAAGGTCGGAGGAGAGAAATCTTCTTGATGAGGCAACCTTACGGAAGAACCAGGACGGTATTAAAAGGCAGCTTTCAAAATTCCTCGATTTTCAGTCGAATAAAAAGAACCGGGCCATCATGGTCAATAATTACGACTGGATGAAGGAATACTCTTTTCTGGGCTTCATCCGCGAAATAGGAAAGCATATAACTGTCAACTATATGATGGCAAAGGATTCGGTCAGAAAAAGGGTGGGTTCCGAGGCTGCTGAGGGAATGTCATTCACTGAGTTTTCATACCAGCTGGTGCAGGGAACTGACTTCCTTCACCTTTACACAAACTACGGATGCAGGCTTCAAATGGGCGGCTCCGACCAGTGGGGGAACATTGTCACCGGCACCGAACTGATCCGCAGGAAAACAGGCGGGGAAGCCTTCGCACTTACCAGTCCGCTCATAACAAAATCCGACGGATCAAAATTCGGAAAAACAGAAGCCGGAAACGTTTGGCTTGACCCTGAAAAGACCTCCCCATACCATTTCTACCAGTTCTGGCTGAACGTGTCGGATGAAGACGCTGAAAAATACATTAAGATCTTCACCCTGCTGAACCGCGAAGAAATTGAAAGCCTTGTTGCAGAACACAAGAAATTGCCTCATGAAAGACTATTACAAAAGCGTCTCGCTGAAGAGATGACTGCAACAGTCCATTCCCGCGATGATCTGAATGCTGCTATCGAAGCGTCACAGATCCTATTCGGAAAAGGGACAACCGAATCGCTGCAACGGATGGACGAAAACACATTTCTCTCTGTATTTGAAGGAGTTCCGTCGTTTGATGTGGATTCAAAATATCTGAAGGAGGGAGTGGCCTTTGCCGAGCTTTGCACCGCCCATTCACAAATATTTAACTCAAAGGGAGAGCTAAGAAGAATGATCGAAGGCGGTGGCGTAAGCCTGAACAAGGTAAAAGTTGATAACTCTGAAATGAAGGTGGGAGAGGAACTTCTGCTCAACAAAAAGTATCTCCTGGTTCAGAAAGGGAAGAAGAATTATTACCTGATCAGGGTTGTGTGACCTACCGCAGATCAGCGGAAATTATTGAAACATCGTCGAAAAGCCACGGATTGGTGTCTGGAATGCCAAGGTCCCTGATCATTGCATTTATGTTTTGCTCAACCGTTTCTTTGTTTGAAATGTGCCTTATTATTTCTTTGGTGCCGATATCAGTGCCGTCGTCATATTTCAGCTCTGAAAGCCCGTCGGTGTAGCAGACTATCTTTGAATAATTCTTTACGGTGATCTCCGTCTTCTTTATTACCGGGATCTCATCGAGCATCCCTATCCCTACACAGCAGGCCGGCAAATGTATCACGTCGCCCGTAACCGTGTTGTAGATCACCGGCGGATTATGAGCGGCGTTAATATATTCCAGGACCTTTTTCTTATGGTTGTAGCGGGCAACAAAGAATGTGATGAACTTCTCACCGGACGCATTTGCGACCACTATCGAATTAAGCTTGTTGACCAGGTGTTCCAGGTCGATGTCTGCAGTGAAAAGCGCCCGGAAGCTTGCCTGGAAATTCGACATCAGAATGGCGGCTGAGATTCCCTTGCCTGAAACATCGGCTATACAGAATCCTGTTTCTGTCTCTGACAACTTTATGCAATCGTAATAATCACCGCCGACCTCGTAGTGCGGATAATAGAAACCATTAACTACAATGTTAGGATTCTGAGGCATATGGTGATTGTCGGGGATAAGCATCTTCTGCATCCTGGCGGCAAGCTCAAGCTCCTTCTTCATTGCTACCTGGCGCAGGCTCTCTTTATGGAGCCTGATGTTCTCAATGGCAACCAGTATAATGCTCGAGATGGTCTGAATGAAGTTCAGATGCTTCAGCACCGGGCTCATCCCTTCTCCCTCCTCTTCAATGTCGCCGATGAAGATGAATGCCAGGTGGACATTATTATTGAATACCGGGACGATGATATCAACCGCCTCAAAACCCATGTCGGATGAGACGTATGTTATATCATCAAAGCCGAGAAGACGCTCCTCTACATTGATCTTTTCGTGGCTTTTCGGGAATCCTCCGTTCAGGATGCACTCCCAGCTTTCAGATTTCTTGAAGATGAGGATCTTTCCGATCCCGAGTTTTTCCCGGAGAATGGATTCGTATTTGGAAAGAAGCACCTCGGTTGGCAGGTTGGCGTTGATCGATAACGTGACATCAAGCAGTGAATCCAGCTTGAATTTGGAGATCTTGAGCCTGTCGTTCGGTATCTTGATGCTTTCCATTTCGGATTTTAACCCTTAACCCGCTCCATATAAGTACGGTTGGCGGTATCGATTTTTATTTTATCTCCGGTGTTTATAAAGAGCGGCACCATTATAGTGCTGCCGTTTTCCATTTTAGCCTGCTTATAGGAATTTGTTGCCGTATCGCCCCGCAGTCCTTTCTCGGAATAAACCACCTCCATTATCACGTTCTGCGGAAGCTCAACGGAAAGAACAGTATCAGTGTCAGCATGATAAACAACCTCAACATGCTGCGCTTCAAGAAGGAATTCAGGATAATTGATAACTGCCTCTTCAACATGTATCTGTTCGAATGTATCAAGGTGCATAAAGTAAAAACCGATATCATCCTTGTAAAGATACTGGTAAGGCCGCCTTTCAACACGTGCCACATTCACCTTCACGCCCGATGAAAAAGTGTTGTCAATCACTCTCCCTGTTTTAAGATTTTTGAGCTTTGTCCTTACGAACGCCGGTCCCTTGCCCGGCTTTACATGCTGAAACTGAACAATGGAATAGAGGTCATTGTTGTATTCAATCACAAGTCCATTCCTGAAATCCGCCGTACTTGCCATAAACTGATTAATTATTACTAAGTTAGTTATTTCTTCTTAATGTCAAGCGGATAGACAAGCCCTTCATAATCCTGCATATCTACCATAAATGACCCCACAAATATATCAAAACGGATTTTAACCGGTAAAAAATTCTTATCGTCCGAAAACCAGAACGATACATCATCCTCGGACTTGAAAAGCCGTCCCTTTTCGGTGACGGGATTAAACTTGTGGCATCTTAGTTTTCCTGCTTTCGTTTTTACTTCCTCCGTTCCCAGGTACCTCATTTTGATAGGATAGAGCTCATCAGTGAACCATGTGATAACGGTTATCACATCTCCCTGCTGAATATTATCAATATCGGGGAATATCTGGTTCCGGTACCAGTAAAAGCATGAAAGAATATCATGTATACCCTGCGGAGCGATATGAATTCCCGTAAGGTCACTTGACAGAATAGCAGAATCCTTTCTTGTATGATGATCAAATGTCACTTCATTATATCTGCGGTACCTTCCTTCGCTGATGTTCCTTACAGAGAGAACGGGAAGCTCTGTTGCAGGATTGATGTAACTTTCGTAGATATCCAGCACCTTGAATACTGCATCGGCAATACCTGTCGTCCTTCCGGTTAGAATTGAATGCCACATTTCCCTGCCATCGAGCGTCTCTTTTCTGAGTTCAAGCGTGGCAATACCACCTGTGACGACGCCATAGTGCACTAAATAAGATACTTTCTCGCCCGGCTGATATGATTTCACCTGCCCTGCCGCCGGGGCAGATATTATTATGACGGCCAGAAAAAGTAGTATCAGCTTCTTCATTGTATTAAAACCTCAGGCAATTTACGGGCCATTTTTATTACAGGATATTCCTGGCAGGTTTTGTGGCCAGGAAATCCTTGAGGTAAAAAGGTTCAAAATAAGCAATGTTCTCAAAACGGCGCTCACTGAGAAATTCGTATGCAGGCTTCTGCATTGAAGCGGCAGATATCCTGAACCCAGTGTCATAGATTATGTTCTTGCGCCTGATAATATTCATGCACTTAGCGCTTCCGTCTCCGAAGAAAAAGATCCTTGACGTATCAGGCAGATCGGAATAGGATTCTGCCGTGATTATCTCTGCCCTGGTATCTTTAATAACAGTGCCGGTTATACTGAAGACAGAATGGTAAACCTCCAATCTCCTGGCATCAAGCAGTGGACAGAAAAGGTCGGTTTCCCGAAAATCCTTTCCTGATGAAATGAAACCATGGAACATTGAATATGTGGTGTTGATGCCAATTATAGGGATCGAAGCCCCATATGCCAACCCTTTGGCAGTCGAAACTCCTATTCGCAGACCCGTAAAGGATCCAGGGCCCTTGCTTACTGCAACGGCCTCAAGATCAGCAACTCTGATACCCGTCTTTTCAAGAAGTTCCACTATTCCCGGAGTCAGTGAAGCAGCATGCGACCTGCCTTCATCGTATTCTTTAACGGCAGTTACTCCATTGCTGTCGCAGAGTGCCACAGAGCATAGAGGCGTAGCTGTTTCAATGCACAGGATCATTTTATTACCGGACGGCAGATCGGTCCTACTTTTCTTTATAGAGATCCTCTTTTTTAACAATCTCGATAAGCGTGCTGTCTGAGAGTTTTTTGCTGATGGCGCTGAAAGGTGCCGAAACCACCCTTACACTGTCTTCAATGCCTGACAGGATCTCAATGTAATTATTATCCTGGATTCCGGTTTTTACATCCTTTGCAAGGGCATGTTCACCATCAGTCAAAAACACAAGTGTGCGTATCTCGTCTTCCGAAGAAGATGTAACTTTAGTGGTATCGTTACGGGTTGTGACCGACTGAATGGGCACCGAAATAATGTCTTTCTTCGATTCAGTCAGGATATCAACTGTAGCCGACATTCCGGGACGGAACGGATTGTTCCCTTTCACAGCCAGCATTTCGTAAGATTCGGGGAGGATAAAGATTTTAACATCAAAATTGGTTATCTGGTCGGCAGATACCCCGGTTGTCTTGGCCGAGTTGGCTATTTCAGTCACCACCCCCCTGAATTTCTCATCAAGGTAAGCATCAACTTCAATGATTGCGGTGTCACCCACGCTCACCCTCACTATGTCGTTCTCGTTAACCTCCACCTGCGCTTCCATCCGTGAAAGATCTGCCACCCGCATTATCTCGGTACCCGCCATGAGGTTGGTTCCTGCGACCCTTTCACCCAGTTCCACGAGAAGCATCGATACGGTTCCCGGCATCGGGGCATATATGGATGTCTTTACAAGGTTTTCGTTTGCCTCCTTCAGTGATGCTTCAGTGCTTGTGACAGAATGTTTAGCAGCATCCACCTCTGCCTTTGCCACGTTATACGAAGCTTCAGCCTGTTCAAATTCAGCCTGTGAGATTGTATTTTCCTCAGACAGCTGCTTTGAGCGTTTGAATGAGAGCTCTGCCTGCCTGAACTGCGCCTCGGCCTGTGCCAGGCGTGCACGGGCGGAGCTGATAGCTGCAACAGAGCGATCACGCTGTGAGATATAAACATCAGGCTTGATCCTCAGCAGAAGCTGTCCCTTTACTACCGGATCACCCTCTTTTACATTCAGCTCGACTATTTCCCCGGAGACATCAGGAGTGATTTTAACCTCTTTTTCCGGCTGAATTTTCCCATTAGCAGTGATTGTTTCAGTGATCCTGCGCTTTTCAGCATATTCAACAGCAACCTTTACAGTCACAGCTTTCCCGAACCAGCCGGCTTTTTTGCCGATAATTGCGAAAATCAACAGTACAACTACTGCAATGATGAGGATCGTTAATATCTTATTCCTTTTCATCATATAATAATTTATTTTAATGGTATGATGGAACCTCCATGTAGTTGATTATTACATTATTGTGTTTGTGTATGCAAATACATGGAGGTTTCATGATATATGCCTTAAAAAGATTTACTGGTTTAAATTAAGAGGCAAGCCTTTATAGAAATCAAGGACTTTCGTTTTAAAGACAAATTCATACTTAGCCTGCGACATGTCGCTCTGTGCATTCAGGAGCTGTGTCTTGGCGGCATTATAATCGACCGGAGTAACCATGCCTACATTGAATTTCTGCTCGGTATATCTGAACGACTCTTCCATTGATGATACTGCCTTAACGCTTGCAGAATATTTCTTCAGAGCTGCAACTGCATCGGCGTAAGCCTGCTGGATAGTTTTGTAAAGCTGTTTCTTTGCTGCATCGAGGTTATAGCGGTAGTTATCAATGCTGATCCTTGAATTTGAAATGTTCCTGTTGACCTGCCAGCCGTTCAGGATCGGAAGGCTGAGGGTAAAACCGACCCCGTAATTCAAATTATCATCAAGCTGTTCAGAGTATGGATACTCACCATAAATGAGATCTCCGGTCAGTGGATCAAAACCGGATATTTTTTTCCTTATGTTTGAATACATGGTACTGGCCGAATGACTCATTGATAGCCTGGGACTTCTTGCTCCCTGTGCAATTCTAAGATCGAGCTCGCTTGCCTGGAGATTCAGCTCTGCGCTTTTTATTTCGGGCCTTAACCCCTGCGCCTGGGCAAAGATCTCATTAACTTCACCGGTAATGATTGTATTAGTATCAATTGTAATAAAGGGAGCAATTATCCTGAAGCCTTCGGGAGATTCAAGCTCGAGCATCTGGGTGAGGGTAAGGTAGGATATATCGAGTTGATTCCTCAGGTTGATCAGCTGCAGCTCCTCACCTGCAGCCTGGGCTTCAATCTGGAGAAGATTTCCCCTTGCAACACTTCCGGCATCATACATCTTCTTAGTCTTTTCAATCTGCTGAAGGGTTATCTGAAGCTGGTTGTCAGTGGTTGTGACCAGTTCAGTATTCAGAAGTATTTGCAGGTAGGCAAGAGCTATATTAAGTGAGATATTGTCCTTAATGCTCTGGAGATCAAGTTCGCTTGCCAGCAGACTGTATTTGTTCCTGCGTATCGTATTGAAATTCTGAAGGCCGTTAAAAAGATTCAGATTGCCGCCGACATAGAACTGCTCCGACTGCCCGTTCTGATCGACATACTGGTATGTTGTCTGATCAAGAGTGCGGTTAAAGGAGAAGTTGTGCTGCGCCTGTCCGTTAATGGTTGGCAGAAGGTTAAGTTTCGACTGCAGCAGGGTATTCTCCTGGACCATCGTCTGAAGCGCCTGCTGCTTGATCTGGATGTTATTATCGATCGCATATCGGACGCACTCCTGGAGCGACCATACTTTTTCCTGGCCGGAAGCGAAGCCGGAAGAAACTGATATATAGATAATTATAAGAAGAAGTATCTTTTTCATTTTGATATTGGTATTATAAAAGGATACTGCAGGTTTCATTGGCAAATACGGAAATTAAAGTATTATGTTGGATATGTAACTTGTTATCAGTACAGTTTATTTCTAAAAATTGGCTACGAAGATAGTTATAATCTTAAATTGACCGGCCTGTTTTGATGAAAAATAACTATCTTGTACGGCTGTTAAAACAATGAAATTATGCTACATTATAAAGAATTAGGATTAGTGAATTCGAGGCAATTGTTCAAAGATGCCATGAAGGGCGGATATGCCATTCCGGCCTTTAATTTCAACAATCTCGAGCAGCTGCAGGCCATAATAAGCGCCTGTGTTGAAACAAAATCCCCAGTGATACTTCAGGTATCAAAAGGAGCGCGCAAATATGCAAACCAGACTCTCCTCCAGTACCTGGCAAAGGGGGCTGTCGAATATGCAAAAGAGCTGGGGTACCAGATCCCTATCGTTCTGCACCTCGACCACGGCGATTCGTTCGAAACATGCAAATCGTGCATCGAGACCGGGTTCTCCTCGGTGATGATCGATGGATCGCATTTCCCGTACGAGGAAAACGTGCGGCTGACAAAGCAGGTTGTCGAATATGCTCATCAGTTTGATGTCACGGTTGAGGGCGAACTCGGTGTGCTTGCCGGAATAGAAGATGAAGTATCATCAGAGCACACGTCATATACAAGACCTGAAGAGGTTGCGGATTTTGTAAAGAAAACCGGAGTTGACTCACTGGCTATTTCGATCGGGACATCTCATGGCGCTTTCAAATTCAAGGTGAAGCCGGGCGAGCTTCCTCCCCCGCTGAGGTTTGATATCCTTGAAGGATGCGAAAAAATGATCCCGGGATTCCCCATTGTCCTGCATGGCGCTTCGTCAGTCCCGCAGGATATTGTTGCCGATATCAACAAATTCGGCGGTAAAATGGAAAATACAGCCGGTGTTTCAGAAGATCAGCTCAGGCGGGCTGCAAAATCAGCTGTATGCAAAATCAATATAGACAGCGACGGGCGCCTTGCTATGACGGCGGCGATCCGCAAGGTGTTTGCCGAGAAGCCCGGTGAATTTGATCCGCGCAACTACCTCGGCCCGGCCCGTGACAAGCTCAAGGAGCTGTACAAGCATAAGGTAATCAATGTGCTGGGAAGCGCGGGTAAGGCGTAAAGGCGTAAAGGCGTAACGGCGTAACGGCGCAAAGGCTCAACGGCAGAAGAGAGAGGGCGGGATTGCGTGAGGAGGGCGAGAGTGGGAGAATATCCCCTCCTGGGAGGGCCTGCCCCGAGCGAAGTCTCGGGGGGTTGGGGGTGGGTTTGTACATAAAGTTGTCAATATTATAATATACACATATTCAGCCGGTTAAAAGCCGGCTGATTTTTTATGTTAAAAACTGTCGCTCATTTACATTCTCATGTGACACAGCTATTTGTTAATTTAGCGGACAATACGGAAACAACGGCACATTGAGGCATCTGGTTTATAAAGAGCAGTTAAAAAGAGGCAACCGTTTCGCGGTGATGCTGAACGACAGGGAAATGAGGGCCCTTGATATTTACTGCAGCCGTTACCGGATCAGGAACAGGTCGGAATTTTTCAGGGAAACCATCATGAAGGCAATTCTGAAAAGATTTGATGATGAGCATCCGACACTATGGGAGGAGCCCGAACCGACCCTTTTCAACCAGGACGGATCAAGATAAATTTGGCTGATTCCTCTCTTTTCTTAATTTTACATACTGACTATTTATTAAAGGGGATCAGACTTTAAGACACGTCTGAAAACGGAGATATGTATGTATCCTGACAACCTGCATATAGAGCCAACAAAGCGAACGCCATGGATCGTGCTGGAGCACAGGAGGATCTTTATCATGGGCAGGTCGATAATTGATAATCCTGGCGTTTTCTATGAACCCGTCCACCAATGGATTAAAGATTACGTGATGAAATCAAAGGGCAGGACCAGGGTGGAGCTGGGCTTTGACTATATCAATTCAGGTTCTACTAAATGGCTTTACATTTTATTGAGGGAATTATCGGGAATGGAAGATCTCACTCACAAGACATCTGTTACATGGTATTATGAAGAGGGTGATGAGGACATGCGTGAGCTTGGGCGCATTATTAAATCACTGATGGAATGCCCGTTCCGGCTGGTACAGGTCGGTAACATGGATGACGAGCTATACCGGTCATTGATATCAAAAGCTCAATAGTGCGTATCGCGGAACAATCGAAAATTTTATTAATTTTGCGGCGTGAATAATTGATTTACTGACCCATGGTGTAATTGGCAACACGTCGGATTTTGGTTCCGCAGAGTCCTGGTTCGAGCCCAGGTGGGTCAACCCAGAAATAAGCGCAAACAGTGAAAATAAGGCTGAATGCGCTTTTTTATTGATGTGTCTACTGAAACTATACTGAAACATTTCTTGCATAAAAAGCTATGTATATGATATGTCCCAAGTTACCTGGGAATGTGAAATGTGGGGTTTTGGGGTGAATAAAACAGATAATACCTGTAAGTATTTTTACGGTTCTCCAATTGTATTAACTGCATTACAATATGGACAATTAACTTTCCCCTTCGTAAGTCCTGTAAGTTTAAATTCTTTTCCGCACTCTACACAAGTTATAATAAGTCCATCTGATTCAATACGTTGTTGCGGTTTTTGAGGTCCATTAATTAGAGATTCTGGTTGTCCAAGGGAAATAATTTTAAAATTATTGTCTTTATTAAGCTCAAATTTTTTAGTGTATTTAGCGTCTGAGGATGTTCTATTATATATTTCTATTTTCTTTATGGGAAACTTGAAATGATATTCTATTTCCTTGTCTTTATCTTTTATAGTAAACCCAATTGCTAAATTATTCTTTTCATTTACTTCTTTTAGAGCTTTATTAACCACCCGGTTATTTATAATTGGTATTTCACCTTTAGAAGAATAAGATATATCCTCACCTATATACCAATAAACACTAGAGGACCATCTCTTATCAGTAATTGTGTAGGTATTAATGGATTTGAAAAGCTCTGAGTAATGGCTAAAAGATTCGTATGTATTTAAAAATGAGATGTTTTTTGAAGAACAAGTAAGTCTTTTGAAATGAGCTCTTTGTGGAATAACTGATTCGTAATTTTCTTTGTCCCTTATGGAAGACGCAGTTTCAAGAACATCCTGGTTTAGTGCTTTTGATGATTCTCCTGATGGCTCAATGAAATAAGATTTATCCCAGATGAGATATAAATTATTTGTTGTGAGGTTTTCAATATCAAAAAAGATTCCATGAGGCCTTGGTTCAAAGTTTATTTTCATTATGGAATCAATAAATTCGTTTGATTCATCAGGATTACCCTCAAGGTATGTTTGATAAGTAACAAGATAAGACACTTTACAACCTGAAAAAATAAAAGCTGCAACAATTAGAATAAGCATAGATCTTACAAATGATTTCATCTGCTTAAGGATTAATTTGTTAAAATTATGAAATATTAATCAATTAGCATATATTTGATATGCTGTATTATACGTGTTGAAGTAATCTGGTAAACCATTATGAACATATATGAATTTAACCATATGGACCTTGATGACCGGTATTACTACCTCTTCCCGGGCAGAGGGTCGAACAATGTAAAATTCGTATCAATAAGGGAAGATGGTGACAAAGAATACCTTTTGTGGACTTACAATGACTTCTTTGTAGAGTACTGTAGCTCAAAAGGGGGTGTAATAAGCATTGAAGCAATTGATCCTAATGATGATAGGATTAATCTCTATATTGATTATTTCAAGAAACATAAGGATGATCCTAAGTATAATGTTGACTAGATTATGAAAAGCTTGACTAAACGATTAAGGGAAGTAAAGGAAGACTTAGTTAAAATGACATATGAAATCCATAATTATGATGAAGAAAAGGATTTAAAAGCTTTCAAGATGAAAATTAAAGAAATGGATGCTAAAATTAGATATGCCAATTCTCTTATCAAAGAATCAGAAGAAGAATTAAAAGAGTTGAAAAGCAAAAGAAATGTACCAAAATAACAACCTTAGGACCACTCTAAGGGTTAATCATATTGGGCGGTACACTTCTTTACTCCATACATGTGGAGATCCTTTTAGCACGAGGGCAACTCAATTAAAACTTGAGAAATGCAGCGAGACGATGTACCGCCTTTTTATATGTTTCCCATTTTTGCTACGTAGTAGAGATAGTTCTATCTTAATAATTTTCATAACTTTAGAATTGATTTTCAAAATATATTCCAAATCTTTTATGAGAAACATTAATACCTCTTAAGATGAAGAAAATTTTGATAAGCATTTACTTCACAATTCTTTTTTCAAATTCCGTTTCAGCTCAGTGGCTACAATCAAATGGCCCATATGGTGGAGAAGTTCAAACAATAACTATTGATCCGACGACTAGTTATTTATATGCTGGAATTAGGGATGGGGGTATTTATCAGTCTTATGATAACGGAGACACTTGGGAATCATTGAATAGTGCCTTGTCTGATGCCTCGTTAAATGTTCAATCTATTGCTATAAGTGGGAATACTATTTATATAGGAACAAGTTATGGTGTTTCAATTTCAACTAATAATGGTGCTTCATGGGTAACTAAGAACACGGGTTTACTAAATTATGGAATAAAAACAATTGCTATATGTGAGAACAACATATTTGTTGGTACTATTGGTGGTATATACTTATCTACTGATAATGCCAATAACTGGGTTAAAGTTAATAACGGACTCACAAATATTGATGTCAAAATAATCAAGGTTCATGGGAATAATATTTATGCAGGAACGGCGGGAGGAGTGTTCTTATCAACGAATAATGGTACGTCATGGGCAGCAGTAAATGATGGATTATCGGAGCAAGGTTTAAATGTATTTTCTATCGACATTGACCATACCAAAATCTATGCTGGAACAAGAGGTGGAGTATTCTTATCGTCAGATAATGGCGATTCATGGATCTCAAAAAGTAACGGATTACCTGATAATTCTATTTATTCAATAGCAATATTGGGTGACACTATCTTCGCCGGAACTAGAAATTATGGCATTTATAGATCTAGTGACAGTGGTAATAATTGGATTGAAACTAATAATGGTTTGACAAGTACTTTAATTTGGTCGTTAGCAGCGTCTGGAACTAGCATATTTGCAGGAACTTATAATGGTGGTGTATTTCAATCAACCGATAACGGATTGAATTGGATACCAAAGAATAATGGATTATCAGGCATTCAGGTATTGTCATTAGCTGAGAATGATAGTAATATCTTTGCAGGGACTAATAATTGTGGCATCTTCTTATCAATAAATAATGGGAATAGCTGGACTGCAGTTAATAACGGATTAACACATAAGTACGTATTGTCCTTTGCTTTCTCCGGAGATTTTATTTTTGCTGGGACTGGCGGTGGAGTCTTTCGTTCCGAAGATTTGGGTAATAATTGGTCACCAATGAGTACTGGTCTTGGAGTCAAGCAAGTCAATTCTTTAGCGGTTTCTGGAAACAACATATATGCAGGAACTGGATATGGAGTATACCTTTCGACTGATAATGGAGCTAACTGGACTAAAGTAAATAATGGGCTTTCTTCTCTTGATGTGACATCAATTGCAGTAAATGGGAACAATGTCTTTGCTGGAACTTATAGTGGCGGGGTGTTTTTATCCACAGATAATGGTAGTAACTGGACTGCAATAAATAACGGCCTGTCAAATCTCAAAATACGAACATTAACTGTTAATAATGACAGTATTTTTGCGACTACAGCTTATGTTGGAGGATGTATTTATTTATCGACAGATAATGGTAATAGCTGGGTTCCAATAAACAGTGGACTTCCTGACCTGCAAATTTGGTCTTTAGCTATTGATGAAAGTAAAATTTATTTAGGACAATATCTTGGTGTTATGCTTTCAACTAATAATGGCGATAACTGGACTTCATATTCAACAGGTTTAAAAAACCATGATGTTCGTGCACTAACAATTAATAATGGTAATATTTATGCAGGAACCTTAGGTTATGGGGTATGGAAACGCTCAATTACTGATATAAAGAGTTTGACTGTTTCAATAGATTCCTTGGGCATCGGATATACAGAAGGGAGTACTGCAACATTTGACATTCTATCAAATACGGATTGGATAATTGTTTGGAACAAGAAATGGCTTACTATTAAACCAAACGTAGGCTCGGGAAATTCGACTATTACTTTAACTGCTCAAGCAAATCCATCAACGGATATAAGAACTGGTACTGTTAACGTTGGAGGAACAGAGGTTACAACGAAATCAATAAAAATTACTCAGGCTGGAGCTGCGCCTTATGTAAATGTTTCCACTAAAACTCTACCTATAGAGGCATTAGATAATAGTACAAATACATTTAGAATTACATCCAACACAAATTGGACAATAACCAGCTCTGAAACCTGGTTGGTTGCAAATATTAATACAGGGGCAGGAGATACAACAATTACCATAACTAGCCTAGCAAATTCAACAACTTCAACAAGATCGGCGATTATTACAGTAACGGCTATTGGTGCAGAAAACCAAATCATTTTGGTAACTCAAGCAGAAGCAACTCCTTTTTTAGATATTTCTTCTTACTCCCTGTCTATTGAAGCATTGGCTAACAGTACAAAAACATTTGAAATAACATCAAATACTGATTGGACCATTTCATGTTCAGAAACTTGGTTAATAATCAGCACAACAAGTGGTACAGGGAACACAACGATAACCTTGACTGCTCAAGCAAACACAGTAATTACAACCAGAACAGCAATAATAACCGTTTCTGCAACAGGCGTTGCGTTAAAAACTATAACTGTTACGCAAGATCGGGTTCCTGTTGGAATAGAAGAAACTTTAGGGTATTATATTAAAATATATCCAAATCCAACTAAATACTTTTTATACATATATGGTATTCACAAAGACACCAAGGTCACAATAATCAATACTCAAGGGCAAATTGTTTTATCTGAAATAACTCTTGATAATCAACTAGATATCAGCAACATTGCTAATGGTATTTATACAATAAAACTTGAAAGTGAAGAAGGGACTATTTCAAAGAGATTTATAAAACTATAAGAATTACTTAATAAGTAAATTGGCAAATAGGAATATTATTATCTCACAAAAGATTATTTCTACTTACCATCAGGTGATTGTTCCATTTCTCTAATGATCTTCATCGTTCCGACACTTACTGTACACACCCGTTTTAACAAATCAATTACTTTTTCCTTGTAATCTACGAATCTGTATGTGTCGAACTTTTCTGCAATAGTAGGATCTTTCGGTTTCTTCTCTTTATATTGATCAAGTACCCATTCTAATGCTGACCGGTTGCCCAGTTTATATTCCCAAGCTTCTTTGGGAATTCCAGTCAGTGAGGTAATCTCATCCAGTTCTATAATCCCATTTATTTTATCAGCAGTAAGCTTAACCTTGATTTTTGGTTGATGTTTATAGAGAGTTTCGGGTTCAGCTGCAGTAGCATATAATTCCTTCTGTCTGGCTGGAGGTTTAGCTTCCCGGGTCACACTCTGAAGTATATAGGGACTTGCTATTTCATAATTAATATGCAGGTCCATAAGTTTCTCGCCCCACTTAGCCCATTGCCAGAAGTTTTTATAAAATGGCAACCTGGGAAATTCTCTCTTCAAATTGAGCTCATATTTGTTACGGTAAGCTGGATTATGAAGAACTGCATATGTGTAATGAAATATGTCCTCTTTTTTTATTTTGTTGTCTTTGAAATGATTTCTAAACTGTTCCAAACCCCAATCGGTGACGTTTTCGATACGTTTGCCTTCGTCATTGTACCGATATATGGGAAGGCACTGGGTTTGTCCACTTGAAATAATTATACTAGCAAAGTCAATAATTGAATTTGAAGAGAGTGTAACAAACTTTTCAGAATTACAATTTAACGCTATTATTTTATTTTTATCATTAAAAATATTACCAAAATACCCCAGATCATTAATAATACCTCTTGAATAATATAGATATTGTTTTACAAAAGGTCGTCTTAAACATTGCATAATACTCTTATCAGAAAAAAGTAAAACTTCTTTTCTTTTGAGATAATTTTTTAAATTTCTAGACCATTTTATTTCTGTTCCAATATTCAGTATATCAGATTCATTTTTAAAAGCTGATACTGTTCTATTATAATTTTCAATAAAATAGCTTACTTTTCGCTTAAGATTCTTAATACTAAAATCATAAACCCACTCGTCTCGAGCCGTAACTACACCCATACTAAATAGCTTGAATAAAGCATTATCTCCCTTCCCTGATTTTACGTTTTTACTGCAGATCGGAATGAATGATTCAAAATCATTGTCTATTAAGTTTATCCAGTTATTTTGTTTGTCAGGTATTATTCTTTCAAAAAGGATATTTTCAAATTTGTTATTTCGTAACCATTCTAATTTTACTTCCTTTCTCCACTGATCTTGCATAGGAATATAATCAATTTTGCATCTGCCTTCTTGTTTAGCTTTTTTCACTAAGAACATAACAGCAACTCCAGTTTGTATTCCAAACACATTATGTGTAGTTCCTGCAATTTTAGGATTAGCACGAACATCGCTAATAGTATCAACAATATAACAATTGTGAAATTCATTTTCAATTGTTTTTCTAAAACCATCAAAGATCCTACCATTAATAAATGAACGATTTGTAATAAGGGAAATAATCCCATTCTTGTCAATTCTATCAATTGCCCAACGGTAGAAACGTATGTACATATCAAACACCTTAGTAAGATTTGTAGCTGAAGAGTTTTTGACAAAAGTTTCTTTTATTCTTTTATCTATGTTTGGGTATTTTCGGTTCGCATTATTATCGTTAGCGTTTAATTGTAAAGCATTGTATGGTGGATTACCAATTATAACAGAGATCTTTTTACGATTTTGGTTGTGAATTCGTTCGGTATTCTCTCTACTAAGCCCAAAAAGATCATGCTGTTTACCACTATAATGTAAAGCATCAATATTATCCAGAGTATCAACAAAGCAAAGATTCTTAAACTCCTCATAATATCCCATCTTTTGTTGAAAGGTGAATTCAATATTCAGATTGGCAATGTAATATGGCAAAATCGCTACCTCATTGGCATGTATCTCATTCTTATACTTGTAAGCAAGATTCTGTTTGGGGATGTAGTCAATGATTGAAGTCAGGAAAGTACCTGTCCCAGTCGCAGGATCCAGAATCTCAACATCTTTGTCTGCAAGAGTTTTTCCAAAATGCTTCTGTAGGAGAGAGTCTGTGCTTTCAACCATAAACTTTACAATCTCATTTGGTGTGTACACAACGCCTAGGCGGTCGGCTGCTTTAGGATTATAAACCTT